>ENA-OQMZ01000009-OQMZ01000009.1-human-gut-metagenome-genome-assembly--contig:-NODE-9-length-62511-cov-3.773452_pt1 | contig 62511 bp, 91 predicted proteins | sample MGYA00242621_ERZ504862 | MGnify/ENA primary metagenome ERZ504862 (study PRJEB26092, sample SAMD00036393) | human gut metagenome | host: Homo sapiens | study: EMG produced TPA metagenomics assembly of the...
CTTGAACCGAGCTTTTTAAGCTGACTTGTGATTCTTCCGCCGTACACCTTTTTTCCATTCCCATGCACGCTTTAAGAATTCTTCTCTGCCGATATCCTCTTTAGTGATCCCCTCTTTACGCATTGCCTCAACGATTTTAGCCTCTGTAGCGATTGACGCATGGTCTGTACCGGGGAGCCAAAGTGCGCTGTAGCCCTGCATTCTTCTCCAACGGATAAGAATGTCCTGAAGTGTTTCGTCAAGTGCGTGTCCCATATGCAGCTGACCTGTGATGTTTGGCGGCGGCATTACGATTGTATAAGGTTTTTTATCTTTGTCAACCTCTGCATGAAAGTAGTTACCTTTCAGCCAGAAGTCGTAAATTCTGTCCTCAAACTCTGACGGGTTGTAGGATTTAGCAAGTTCCTTTGCCATAGTCATTACTCCTCTTGATTTATTGTTCGGATAAACCGAGTTCATATACCTTTTTATTATCTCATTTATGTGTCGATTTGTCAATTATCCGCAAATAAAATGTGGCATATAATTTCAATTTTATAACATTTAAAGTTTGACGAATAAAGCGTAAAATGGTAAAATATACTGCATAAGAGGAACAAACAAATTCAAGGGTGTGTATTATATGAAAGTCAGGGTTATGTGCCTTGTGCTGTGCGTGTTTGTTTTCGCATCAATTTCTGCGGATGCGGAAGCAACGGAAATACCGAAATAATCGGCAAATGGGTACCGACAACAGCAAAGACAGACGGCGAAACAATTTCATACAGTGAGCTTGGAATTGACGAGGATCAGTTTGGTCTTGATTTCAAGGACAGCAGTAACTGCACGGTTACCCTTGCAGGAATTTCGTGTGATTCGGCCTACACATTCAACGGAACCTCCGTTGACCTGACGGTAAACGGTACGGCATACAAGCTGAGCTATGACAGCGGTGTGCTGACAATGGTGCTTAATTACGAAAACAACAGAATTGAGTTTTCATTCACAAAACAAAGATAGTTTTACAAATTAAAAATTGAAAATGTAAAATAAAAAATCTCGGTCGGGCAGTTGCTTTGCAAAACGCATAGCTATGTTGCCCGACCGTTTTTTATATATGAAATTTTCGGTTCGTTTGCAACATTACTTATTTGCCAAAGCATAAACCTTAATCGGCACATTTTTCCTTTTGCAATTCTCTATAACAAACCGTGTTCCGTGTGACATACCGTCCCAAAATGCAATAACTTCATCGGCATAATCAATTATTTGCAAATTTCTTTTCAAAGGTGCTGACCGCCCGTATCGTTCGTATTCGGGTAAAAATTCTTTTAGTTTAATATTATGTGTCTTAGCGTAATTTCTCGCACTTCTGTCAACACCAATAGCACCACCGCTTACTATTTCAGTTGTATTCTCAGGTAAATAATCGCCTAAATTATTCACTGTAATACTTCTTGAGCCCACTATCGCAATTTTCATTTTTTCACACTCCTAAAATTATGACACCATTATGACATCATAATAGCACCATTTTCGTTTTGACGCAATAATTACATTAAAATAGTGTCATAATAACATTTAGGAGTACCGATTATGGATGATAATATTTTACGATACACTCTGAGAGTTAACCGCACGCTTTTTCAAAAATTCAGATATGTTGCCGATTATGAAGGTCGTTCCGCAAATCGTGAAATTGAGCAGTATATAAAGCAAAGGGTTAAGTCCTTTGAAGAAGAACATGGCGAAATTGAAGTAAAAAAAGATTAAACATACGCATAGATTAACACCCTTTCGGAGTATTTCCGAAAGGGTGTTTTTTAATCAAACAAAATAATTTTCAACTTTCAATTTTCCATTTTCAATTTACACAAGAAACTTTCCTATCACCGCAACTGCATCGGCATGGCACAACAGGTTTGCGTTTTCACGCACTCTTGCCGCTGCGTTGCGGGATTTTTGTCTTTCACCGTATTCCGACAACACCCGTATCATATGCTTCGGCAATGAAAAATAATCAAACACAAGGTAATAATTTCCCGACATTTCGTATGCGGAGCTTTTTCTGCAACATATGTTACTGCGGTACAAAGCCTCTACCGCATTCAGAAAATCCGACGCATTCGCCATTTTCCAGCACAGACCGCTGTCGAACTTTTTCAGCCTGTATTTTCGTTTTTTCGGATTTGCCGTAACGAGGATACAACATTCATCGCCGAGCAGAAAAGCCTCTATTTTCACATTTTTACCGTTCGTGTCAAGTCCCGCCCTGCAACAGGCAAGTCGCATAAGTCCGATAATCACCTTTTGATTATCCTCGTTTTTAAAGCTCATTTTTCCGAAATCAAGCTCAAAATTCTCCATATCCGATTCATCAAGCTTAATCAGCAGTTTATTATCGCCGAGTTTGTCAACAGTCAAAATACTCCCTCCCCTAAATTCCGATACACATACATCTGTTTACATATTATGATGAACGAAGCACTTTTGCAAGTAAATATTAATGGAATAAAATTTGGCTGTTTTTTCACACATAATTGTCAGGTTTTGCGTATGCAATACAAAAAGGTTGCCAACATAACAATTTAATGCTACAATGATGCCGTAAAATACAGCCACAGAAAATAAAAAGCAAAAGGAATGATTTTTATGCCAAACTGGCTTAATGACGCTGTTTTCTATGAAATTTATCCGCAGAGTTTTTGTGACACCAACGGTGACGGAATCGGTGACATCGAGGGTATCATCAGCAAGCTTGATTATGTAAAAAGCCTCGGCTGCAACGCAATCTGGCTCAACCCGATTTACGATTCGCCGTTTATGGATGCAGGCTATGATGTTCGCAACTACAAGAAGGTTGCAGAGCGTTACGGCACAAATGATGACCTTGTTCGTCTTTTTGACGAGGCTCACAAAAAGGGCATTAAGATTCTTCTTGACCTCGTACCCGGTCACACATCAGACCAGCACGAATGGTTCTTGGAGCTAAAAAAGCCGCAAAGAGCGAATATTCAAACCGTTACATCTTTACAAAGAGCGTATGGGACGCACCGCCGCAGTACCGTATGATGTGCGGTCTTTGCGAGCGTGACGGCAACTATATGGTAAACTACTTCAGCTCACAGCCTGCGCTTAACTACGGTTTCCACGAAATCACGCATCCCGAATGGCAGTTGCCGTGTGATCATCCCGACTGTCTTGCAACGGCAGAAGCTATGAAGGATGTTATGCGTTTTTGGCTTGACAAGGGTGCTGACGGTTTCAGAGTTGACATGGCTGACTCACTTGTTAAGAATGATGACGATAAAATTGCAACGGCAAAAATCTGGCGTGGTGTGCGTGATATGCTCGACACGGAATATCCGAATGCCGCAATGGTTGCAGAGTGGTGCAATCCCGAAAGAGCAATTAACAACGCAGGTTTCCACATGGACTTTTATCTTGACCACTACGGCAACGGCTACAGCAGACTTTTCCGCTACGGTGAATTCGGCGATCAGGCTGTTTTCAATCCGAACGGCAAGGGTGATATCAAAGCATTTGCAGACGAATATCTTCCAAACTACGAAAAGACAAAGGACAACGGCTACATCAGCTTTATGACAAACAACCACGATATGCCAAGAGTTACGGCATATCTTGACAAAGAGGCTATCAAGCTTGTGAATGCATTCATTTTCACAATGCCGGGTGTTCCGTTCCTCTACTACGGTGATGAAATCGGTATGAGATATCAGAAAGGCATCGTAAGCAAGGAGGGCGGTTATTCAAGAACAGGCTCCCGTACTCCTATGCAGTGGAACAGCGGTAAGAACCTCGGTTTCTCAACAAGCGACGAGCCGTATCTTGCAGTTGATAAGAGTGCCGACGCTCCGACTGTTGAGAATCAGAAGAACGATCCCGACAGTATCTACAAGGTTGTAACTGATATCATTGCACTTCGTCACAAGTACGATGACCTTAAAGGCAACGGTGAGCTTGAATTTATGTATGAAGAGGGCAAAATTCCGTTTGCATACAAGAGAGGCAATCTCGTTATGTACTTCAACCCCCTCGGTGAAAGTGCAGTAATGAACGCAAAATATACAGGCAAAACAGTATATGCCCTCGGCAACGCTGAATTTGCAGACGGCAAGGTAACAATGTCACCGCAAAGCTTCGCCCTCGTAAAAATTGACGGCTGATTAAATAAAATTTAAAAGTTTGAGTATTAAAAACACCCTTTCGGAATTCACCGAAAGGGTGTTTTAAGTTGAATTTTATTATAATTGACTTCCGCATTTAACACAAAAACTGCTGTCGGGTTCATTTTCTTCGCCGCAGTTTGGGCAGGTTATTTTCATTTGTGAAACCTGCGTTGTTGATTTTAGATTATATCCGCAGGTTTTGCAAAATATATCATTCTGACCTATCGGATTTTTGCAGTTTGGGCAATACAGACTGACGCTTTCTCCGACATTATTATATGAAACTGGCATATTCGGAAAAACCATAACATTATTTTTGGGCTTTATGCACACCATAACTATGCCTGCAATAACCATTACCACCGCAAGTGCCATAAATATGTAACACGGTATCGAGTTTGTCGCATTTGTTCTTGCCTGATAATCCTGCATAAACCTCTCTGCCCAATGGGTTCTTGTGGACTGCACATCATAAAGCTGAACAGCCGATACAATAAATGTTATCACTCCTGCCACGATCAAAATAGCGCCTATCACTTTTAATGCAGGATTTCTTTTTGTTTTTCCCATATATTTCACCTCATTCCGCTGTTACTTTGTAAAGTGCATATCCTTCATTTTCAAGACTGTGCGGTTCATCATCATGTCTACTAAATAATCCATTTCCCATAGACGAGAATCCCCCTTCCTGTGTTGTATAAACTATATTACCAGCTAAATCCAATATTTCAGTTTTCACATCATCACTGTCATTCTTTGAATAATATGCAACACTAAATAAACCACTTTGATCAACTGGAGAAATTTCAACTTCATACCCCGTATCTGCAGTTATCTGATAAATAATATTTCCTTTTGTGTCCACTAATTTGTAATTATTATTTCCTTTTATAATACAATAACCATTGATATATCCTGCAAGATCATAAACAAAATCCTCACACTCCGTTATCAGATTACCGTCTGTGTCGGAAATTGAATTTTTGTATGTGATAAATGTTTTGTCGCCATACTGAGCAACTTTTCGACCACCAATAGCTAAGCTATTCGATGTTGTTGCAAAATTATTTATAACATTTCCGTTTTCATCAATTAAAACTGCGTTGTCACTTTCATCAACTGCAATGGTATATTGGTTTATATTTTTTTCAAAATCAAGTTGTTCTATGTCAGTAGCTCTGCTATCAATGCCTGTAAAGTCAAGAATTTTTCTATACTTAAAATCTGCAACAACTTTGTTATTAAAATCAATAAGTCCGTATTCATTATCTCTTGAGGCTATAAACCGTGTAGGAGAAGCAGGCAAGAGGTTATCATATTCAACAGGAATTATTTCATCAAGATTCAAATCTAATGCACCATATTTAAAATCTTTCCCAACAGTAATTGCACCACAATTCAAATACACATAATCATACTGTGAATCAACATACTTTATTTTCTCTGTTTTGAAATTATACAGAGCATATTTTTCTTTAGAATCCGAAGATTTTTTTAAAGAAAGGATAACATAATCTTTATATATTCCCCTTATTTCCACACTTTTATCATATCCTTCTTTAAGTGAAACATTTGAAACATTAGCAATCATATTGCCATCTAAATCACATATTACATAATACTTGCAATAGTCTGCAGATTTTTCCTCAGAATAAGTAACATCAAGTATTAAATACTCTCCCTCTGTCTGTGCATAATATATTTTAAATTTACTATCCGTTGCTGAATATCCGCTTGAGGTTGCCGCATCATCGAGTGAAATTTCTTCAAACTTATAGGTTTGATTTTTTGGCGGAATCTGTGCAACATAATTTGTGTCCTCGTAGTTCGGCTCTGTTGCAGGCTGTGTGGTTGCAACAACCTCTGTTGTCATGGTTTGCTGTGACGAATTCGCATTATTTCCCGACTGTGAAGCATTTGACTGATTTTCTCCGTCATTACATGCACACAAGACCGAAGTCAGCATAACTGCACTTAAAACCCCTGAAATGATTTTTTTCATAAAATATTCCTCCTCAAAAATATTTTTCGTTCTCAAAAAAGCTGAAACTATTTTCTAAAAGTAAACTTTTAGTTTAAAAAGTTTTTGTTTAGCTAACAATTGTATTATACAGTTTTAAATTACAAAACGCAAGTGTTTTAAAATATTCTTATTGAAAACTTTTTTGAGGTGAAATGAATGTTTGATTTCGGGTTAAGAATACGAGAACTTAGAGAATCAAGACATATGTCGCAGGAAAGCTTGGGCAGGAGAATCGGCAGAAGCAAGCCTGTCATAAGCAATTATGAAAACAACATCAAATATCCTCCGCTTGAAGTTTTGATTTCAATTGCAAATGTGTTCAATGTTTCGCTTGATTACCTTGTTGGCATAGAAAAAAAGGACGCTCTCTACATTAACAATCTGAACGAAACGCAGACAAATATAATGAAACTGCTCTACGAAGAATTTACCGATTGCAATCTTAAAGGCAAAGAGCTTTCATCACGCCAACAAAAAATATTAAGCCTGCTCTTAATTGAGTTTTTGAAATGAAAGCCAAATCAACATTTTGACATATAAAAACACCCTTTCGATAAACTCCGAAAGGGTGTAATTTTTTGAAATTGAACAAATCAATTGTAACATTGTAGTCGTTCGCTGTGCGGTTTATTTAATCGGGAACTCGGGTTCTGCGTAGTTGCCCAAAAAGCTGAATTCGGGCATCTCTTCGCTAAGCTGACTTACAAGTTCAATAACATTTTCACTTCTGACATTGCCCGAAAAGTCGAGGTAGAACAGATATTCAAACTGTCTGCCCTGACGGGGACGGGATTCAATTTTTGTGAGGTTAAGACCGAGCGAATTGAATCTGCACAAAAGGCTGTACAGCGATCCCGTAACATGAGGAAGCGAGAAACAAAGGCTGATTCTGTTCGCATCTTCGGGAATGTACAGCTTTTTGGAGATGACAATAAACCTTGTTGTGTTCTCGTCATTGTCCTGAAGATGATTGTCAAGAACCTTCAAGCCGTATTCCTCACACGCTTTGTAGGAACAGATTGCCGCAACATTGAGGCGCTTTTCCTTTGCAACATCACGGGCGGCAATTGCGTGTTGGAGAATGGAACAGAATCAAAGCCGTGGTCGGCAATATACTGCGCACATTGTGAAAGTGACTGCGGATGCGACCACACGATTTCAATGTCCTCAAAAGCAGATTGTTTAAGGCCTGCAAGGCAGTAGTCAATCGGCAAATCGAGTGCCTTTACAATGTAAAAACGGTGCTTGAGAATAAGGTCATAAACTGCCGAAACAGAGCCTGCGCTTGAGTTTTCAACAGGAAGAACACCGAATGCAACCTCACCGTTGTCAACGGCAGAAAATACATCTGCAAAGCTTTTGTAATTGACAGCCTCGCCGTTCGGGAAAAGTCTTAAAGTTGCCTCATGACCGTTAGCACCCTTGATTCCCTGATACGCAACCTTGATTCCGCTTGACGGAATATCCGTGCTTGCATTGTTGATAACGCTTTTAAGCTCTTTGCCGCTGCGACAATGTTGTGCTGGAGCGCCCTTGAAAGCTCCATAATGTTTGAGTAGAGAAGTCTTGCGGATGCGCCGTATTCGCCTCCCTTTTCTTCAACGGCATCAAGAATTTCATTCTCTCTGCCTCGTTAAGAACGGGAATGTTGTTTGCCTGCTTGTAGATGCCGACATCCCTTGCACAATCCATTCTCTGCTTAAAAAGCTCAATAAGCTGATTGTCTATTTTGTCAATATCTTTTCTGATTTCTTTTAAATCTCTCATAAAGACCTCACATAAGGTTAATAATTGCAACAGCCGTAACAGCCTCAATAACGGGGACTGCTCTCGGCACAATACACGGATCGTGTCTGCCGTGAATAACAAGCTCTGCATTTTCTTTTGTCTGAAGATTTACAGTCCTTTGCGGTTGTGAAATTGACGGTGTAGGCTTTACAGCGGCACGGAAAATAATCGGCATTCCGTTTGTAATTCCGCCCAAAATACCGCCGCAGTTGTTTGTTGTTGTAACGACCTTGCCGTCTTTGTATTCAAACGGATCGTTCGACTGCGAGCCTCTCATTGTTGAAAGCTCAAAGCCTTTGCCGAACTCAATGCCCTTAATTGCGGGAACACCGAAAACAGCCTTGGCAATAACGCCTCAACACCTTCAAACATCGGCTCGCCGTAGCCTGCGTCAATGCCTGTTACGCAACATTCAATTGTTCCGCCAATGCTGTCCTGTGCCATTCTGGCATCTTCAACGGCATCCCTCATAGGTTTTTCGGCAGTTTCGTCAATGAGTGCAAACGATGAGCTGTTCAGCTTTTCAATGAGTGCGTCATCAATTTCCGTCGGACAGAAGGAGCTGTCGGAAACATTGCCGATACTGCTGATATGGGCGGCAATTTTAACGCCCTTTGATTCAAGAATCTGACGGCAGACAGCACCTGCAAAAACAATCGGTGCTGTAAGTCTGCCCGAAAAATGACCGCCGCCACGAATATCGTTTGACGCATTATATTTTACAAAGGCTGTGTAGTCGCTGTGACCTGGGCGGGGGCAGTCGAGAAGATTGCCGTAGTCACCGCTTTTTGTGTTGGTGTTTTCAATTACGGCACAAAGCGGAGCACCTGTCAGCTTGTTGCCGAGCATACCCGAAAGAACCTTCGGAAGGTCTTTTTCTTTTCGGGGAGTTGCCGTTTTATCCTTGCCCGGAGCACGGCGTGCCATTTGAGTGAGAACCCTGTCAAAGTCAACCTCAAATCCTGCCGGAAGTCCGTCAATTACAACTCCGATTCCGTTGCCGTGGCTTTCGCCGAAAACGGAAATTTTTATCTTATCACCGTAGGTCGAGGACATTCGCCTTACCTCCAATATTATTATAATCTATGTAAAAATCAGGGTAACTTTTGTTGATTGAAAGCGCATAGCTTATCTCAATTTCACCGTTGAGTCTTACTGCGCAGACACCTGCCGACATTACAATTCTGTGGTCATTAAAGCCCTCGCAGAATCCGCCCTTGAGGGTGTCAATTCCCTCTATGACAAGACCGTCAGGCAACTCAGTCACCTTACCGCCGAGATCGTTTATCAGCTTAGCGGTTGCCGTAAGACGGTCACATTCCTTTATGCGAAGTCTTTCGGCATTGTAAATCTTGGTTGTTCCCTTTGCAAATGCGGCACAAACCGTCAGCACGGGTACAAGGTCGGGAATCTGCGAAGCATCAATGTCAATTGCATTAAGCTCTGCCTTTTCAACGGTTACGGAAGTATCAGTCTGCGTTACCTTTGCACCAAACCGTGCAAGCAACTCGGCAATCTTCCTGTCACCCTGTGCAGAATTTCTGTTGACGCCGTTCACAGTCACCTTTCCGCCGAGTGCTCCTGCAACCATAAAGAAAGCCGCCTGCGACCAGTCGCCGTCTGTTGTGTAATCATGCGGAGTGTATGACTGACCGCCCTTGATGTGCCAGCCGTTGTCGGTTGTTTCAATTTCAACACCAAATTGTGCCATAGTGTAAATTGTCATATTTATGTAGCCGACGCTCTCAATCGGAGATGTCAGCACAATGTCGCTGTCGCCCTCAACAAGCGGAAGAGCAAGCAGAAGTCCCGTAATGAACTGCGAACTTACATTACCGGGAATTTCAAAAGTTCCGCTTTCAAGCCGACCGCTGATTTTGAGCGGCAGACCGCCCTCGGTTTCACACTTTACTCCTGCTTTTGGCAGAGCCTCCGTAAAAATTCCGATAGGTCTTTCGGGAAGCTTTCCGTGACCGACAAAGGTGGCATTAATACCGCCGGCTGCGGCTACGGGTATGAAAAATCGCAAAGCACTGCCGCTTTCGCCGCAGTCAAGCGTTACATTATCTGTTTTAAAAATATTTGTACCGTCAACAGTCAGCACTCCGTCCTTTATTGAGGCGGTGCATCCCATATCCTCAATTACGCCGATTGTCGCCTTGATGTCATTTGACAGAGCAACGGGTGCAATTGTGCATTTGCCCCTTGTGAGGGCGGCGCAGATTATTGCACGGTGAACATCGCTCTTTGACGGGGGAATGTTCACCTCGCCGTTTGGTACAAACGGAAGATACCGTACATACGGCTTACTGCTTTTGTCGGTTGACAAAGCCATACTTCCACAGCCTTTCATTAAAATATGTTTACCGTGTTACGGTGTAATGAAGTCGAGCAAATCGGAAATTGCAACCTTCTTGGTAAAGCTTGTGCCGATTTTCTCAAGCAAAACAACATTGATTGACGAGCCCGAAGTTTTCTTGTCTGTCTGAGCCGCTCGGCAATTTTTCAAGGCTTGCGTCATCGGTAGTCGGCAAGCCGTAGGTTGCACAAACTTCTTCAATCTTGTATGCAGTTCCTGCCTCGGTAAGTCCGTGCTTTTCGCTTGCCTTTGTCATCATTACCATACCGACGGCAACTGCCATACCGTGTGTGATGCCTGTATAGTTGTAGATTTTTTCGATTGCGTGACCGAGTGTGTGACCGAAGTTTAAAAGCATTCTTTCCCCTGCTTCCTTTTCGTCACGGTTTACTACATCACGCTTAATTTTTACACAGGTTTCAATTACATCGTCAATGTGTTCAAGAGCGTCGCCGTTTGCAAGCATTTCAAAAAATTCGCTGTCCTTGATACAGCCGTACTTGATAACCTCAGCCATACCGTCTGTGATGAACTGGTCGGGAAGAGTTGAAAGAGTGTCAGGATCAATCAAAACAGCCTTTGGCTGATAGAATGCACCGACAAGGTTCTTGCCCTGTGCAATGTCAACGCCTGTTTTTCCTCCTACGGATGAGTCAACCTGTGCAAGCAGAGATGTCGGAATCTGAACAAAGTCGATTCCTCTCAGATATGTTGCGGCGGCAAAGCCTGCCATATCGCCCGTAACACCGCCGCCGAGTGCAACGATAAGGTCTTTTCTTGTCATCTTAAAATCTGCAAGTGTGTCATAGATATCTGCGATTGTGTTAAGATTCTTTGACTGCTCGCCCGCCTGAAAAACATGGGCGGTAGTCTGATAACCCTGCTGAGAAAGAGAGTTGAGAACTCTCCATTTGTACAGCGGAGCAACATTTGTATCTGTTACAATAGTGATTTTTTCTGCATTTGAAAGCTTTTTGATAATCTCGCCGCAATTATCAAGGATGCCTCTTTCAATCATAATGTCATAGGGACTTCCCGTGGAAACATGAATAGTTTTCATAAAAGTTCTCCTTCCTCTTTATTCTCCGAGTGCCTGTTTGACCTCTCTGCCCTTTTCAAGAAGTGCCTTGAGAGCGTCGGTATCTTCGGCACTTATTGCATCTTTAATTTTTGTAATATTATCTATAAGTATATCAAGCTCGGAAATGAGCGGATCTTTGTTTTCAAGGAAAAGCTCGCTCCAAAGCGTTGAATTTATGTTTGCAACTCTCGAAACATCTCGGTAACTTCCTGCCGAAAAGCCTTTGTGGTTCGGACAGCACGGACTTAAAACATATGAACACGCAAGCACATGCGGAAGCTGTGATGTGAAAGCAATCATTCTGTCGTGTTCTTCGGGAGTTGTGATTTTTACTGTGCCAAAGCCGATTGATTTTGCAAAGTCGGACAACATATTTACAACGCTGTTATCAGCCTTGCACGGAACGATAATGTAGCTTGCGTTTTTGTAAAGGTCGGCGTCCGAAACATCAAAACCGTTTGTTTCCTTGCCTGCCATCGGATGACTGCCGGCAAAAACAAAGCCGAATTTTTCGGAAAGCTTTGTCATTTGCGGACAGATTGCCCTCTTGATGCCTGAAACATCGGTTACAACCGCACCTTTTTTTATGTGTTCGCCGTACCTTGAAACATAGTCAACAACCGCCTGCGGATACATTGAAAGGATAATTAGGTCTGCATTTTCAAGGCTTTCATGTGTGCCGATTTCATCAATCGCACCTTCTTTTAAAGCCTTTTCGGCAGTAGATTTTGTTCTGTTGATACCGATTACACGGTGGTCGGTGTACTTTTTTATCGCCTTGCAAAAACTGCCGCCGATAATTCCGAGTCCTACAACTGCAATATTCACTGCATTAGCCTCCGTTTGTGTATTCTTTAGTAAAGTTAATTAAAGTCCAAATCGGTACGGCTGAAAAACCGTACCGAAAGTAAAAATCTTAATTTAATTTGTCAACAGCCTTTTTTAAGCCGAAAACCTTCTTTGCAACTCCGTCAAACTGCTTTGGAGTAAGTGACTGCGCACCGTCCGAAAGTGCGTGCGGCGGATCGTTGTGAACCTCAATAATAAGACCGTCTGCACCTGCGGCAACTGCTGCCATTGCAAGCGGTTCAACAAGCCATGACTTGCCCGACGCATGGCTCGGATCAACAATAACAGGAAGGTGGGAAAGCTTTTTGATAATCGGGATAGCCGAAATATCAAGAGTGTTTCTTGTAAAGGTTTCGTATGTGCGGATACCTCTTTCGCAGAGCATAACCTTATCGTTACCGCCTGCCATAATATATTCGGCACTCATGAGCCATTCTTCGATTGTTGCGGAAAGACCTCTCTTGAGAAGGATAGGCTTGTCAATTTTGCCGAGCTCCTTGAGAAGCTCAAAGTTCTGCATATTTCTTGCACCAACCTGAATAATATCCACATTCTCGAACATATCAATGTGTGATGCTCTCATAATTTCTGTTACAATCGGCAGACCTGTTTCTCTTCTTGCTGTTTTGAGAAGATCAAGTCCTTCTGCCTTGAGTCCCTGGAAAGCGTATGGTGAAGTACGGGCTTGAATGCGCCGCCTCTGAGAAGTGTTGCGCCCGATGCTTTAACATCCTTTGCAATCTGAACAATCTGCTCCTCGCTTTCAACAGAGCAGGGACCTGCCATAATGTGCAGACTGCCGTCACCGATTGTTACATTGTCATTGATTTTAATGACTGTATTGTCGGGGTGGAACTTTCTGTTAGCCTTTTTGTACGGCTCCTGAACTCTCTTTACATTTTCAACAATGTCCTGAGCGTCAATATACTCAATGTCAATCTTTGTTGTATCGCCGATAAGACCGAGTACGGTTGAATGAACACCGTCCCACTTATTAACCTTTACATCATAGCTCTCTTTGAGCATATTTGTGAATTTTGTAATCTGCTCCTCTGTTGCAGACGGTTTTAATACTATAATCATTGCTTTAATTTCCTTTCAATTCACTTTTGACGAAACGAATCGAAGTTCGTCATATTTCTTTAGTCATTTTAGCACTTTAAAGCGTGATAGTCAATAGAATAAATGCAGAATCAAGCGTTTTTATGCGGTTTTTCAGCCACATCTGTTCCGCTTACTGCGTCGATTATCGCAAAAGCGGTTTTTAACGGCGTATTTTTGCCCTTTACCACAATGTCGGCAGCGGCATGATAAATCGGATATCTGCTGTCGTAGAGGTCTTTCATAACCCTGTCCCTGTCCGGACGCTGAAGCAGTGGTCTTGTTGTGTCGTTTTTAAGACGGCTTTTGATGATTCCCAGCGGAACATCAAGAAAAACAATTTTGTCCTTGCCCTTGAAGCCTCAACATTTCTCTTGAATGTAACGCACCGCCGCCCGATGCAATTACAAGACCCTCAAGCCCTGCAAGCTCAACACAGGCGTCATGTTCCATATCACGAAACTTTTCTTCGCCGTATTTTTCAAATATTTCGGAAACTGTCATTCCTGCTTTTTCTTCAATATATGAGTCCATATCAAGGAATTTTCTCCCCGATTTTCTTGCAATGTTTTTGCCTACGGTTGATTTTCCGCAACCCATAAATCCGCATAAAACTATGTTGTTCACTTTAAATTTCTCCGTTCATCAGAAATTCTTTTCAAGCTCTTTTGCAGAGTCGATACAAAGCTGAGCAATGTCGCCCTTGTCATAAACAGAGCCGTCCCAATGTTCGTGAGAAACAACTGCCTGCCATACGAGCATTGCCATTCCGCTTTCGGCTGTTGCACCGTTTGCCCTTGCCTTTTTAACAAGCATTGTTTCAAGCGGATTGTAAACAGCGTCAAATACATTTGCACAACGGTTTATTACACTGTCGCTTACAGGCTGATTTTCAATCTTAGGATACATTCCGATAGGAGTTGCGTTGATAAGCACATCAATGTCGCCCGAAAGCTCGTCAATAAGACAGAAGCTTACATCGCAGCCTGCAACTGTTTTTTTGATTTCATCGCATAAAGCCTCGGCAATTTTCAAATCCTCTTTTCTTACGGCAAAGAGGAGCGGCTGTTTTTTGAGAACAACCTCATACGCCATTGTTCTTGCAACGCCGCCGCAGCCGATGATTACGATTCTGCCGTTAAGCATAATTCCTGCCGCATCAAGAGCCTTTAAAAATCCGTCCGGATCTGTTGTGTAACCCTTTGAAATGCCGTTTTTGTTTGAAACCGTGTTCACACTGCCGTACATCTCGGCCTTTGCGTCAATTTCGTCAAGAAACGGAATGATGCCTGCTTATGCGGAATTGTAATGTTAAATCCGTCAAGTTTTGAAAGGGTATTTTTAAATTCATATTCAAGATTTTCGGGAGCAATGTCAAGCTTTGTATATTCGGCTTTGACGCCCTGAAGTTCAAAAAGTCTTGTGTGTATAAACGGTGACATTGTGTGACCGATTGGGTGACCGATTACGGCAAATTTCTTGGATTCCATAATAAAAAATACCTCCGGGGTTCATATTTTTAGCTATGCAAAAATAAACTTAAAAGAAATTATTTATGCAAAAATCAGAAATTTTTTAAAAAATTTCAAATATATATTGACAAAGGGGTAAATAATCAATAATATAAGGGAAGTGAAGCAATCCGTTTGCTTTCATACCATTGTAGCATAAACTAAGTGCTTTTGTCTATAATTTACTTTGGACAATCAATATTTTTACCGGGAGGAATTATTAATGGTATTAGAAAAAGTTAAGGCAATTCTTGCTGAACAGTTCGATGTTGAAGAGGATAAGATTACTGCCGACACAGATCTTCAGGAAGATCTCGGCGCAGATTCACTCGATGTTGTTGACCTTCTTATGTCAATCGAAGACGAGTTTGAGGTTGAAGTTCCCGATGAGGAAATCGAAAACATCAAGACAGTTGGTTCACTCGTATCTTACATCGAGGCTAACTCATAATTTGCTCTTGTTTTTTCGCACTTAATTTTTGAGAGGTCGTTTTTACGGCCTCTTTTTGTTTTGCTCAAAAAGGTTGAAAATTCGCAGATTTAGTGTATATTGAAAAGGCTGAAAATTTAAAAATTCAGGCTGTATCAAAAAGGTTGAAAAATAAAAGAATTAGTGTATAATAGTAATGTTATAGATGTTATGACAGCCGTGTATTCGGCATTTTGAAAATCAAAAAATATGTTAAAAAATAAGTAAAATTTTATTTTACGGAGGGAATATAATGGCAAACAACAAAAAAATGGTTGAAGCTATCACAAGCAGAGATGAGGACTTTGCAAAATGGTACACCGACATCGTTAAAAAAGCTGAGCTCGTTGACTATTCGGGCGTAAAGGGTTGTATGGTTATCCGCCCCTACGGCTATGCTATCTGGGAAAATATTCAGGCTGACCTTGACCGTCGTTTCAAAGAAACAGGTCACGAGAATGTTTATATGCCTATGTTTATTCCCGAAAGTCTTTACAGAAAGAAAAAGACCATGTTGAGGGCTTTGCCCCCGAATGTGCATGGGTTACTGTAGGCGGTCAGGAAAAGCTTCAGGAGCGTCTTTGCGTTCGTCCTACATCGGAAACTCTTTTCTGTGAACATTATAAAAAGATTATCAACACATACCGTGACCTTCCGAAGCTCTACAATCAGTGGTGCAGCGTTGTAAGATGGGAAAAGACAACCCGTCCGTTCCTTCGTACATCGGAATTTCTCTGGCAGGAAGGTCATACAATGCATGAAACCGAAGAAGAAGCAAGAGAAGAAACTCTCAGAATGTTACATGTTTATTCTGATTTCTACAAAGAAACTCTTGCTATTCCGGCAGTAATCGGCAGAAAGACAGAAAAAGAAAAGTTTGCAGGTGCCGAAGAAACCTACACAATCGAGCCGATGATGCACAACGGTGTTGCTCTTCAGGGCGGTACATCACACTACTTCGGCGACGGCTTTGCAAAGAGCTTTGGCATCACATACACAGGCAAGGACAACAAGCTTCATTATCCGCATCAGACATCATGGGGTGTTTCTACAAGAATGATTGGTGCGCTCATTATGGTTCACTCTGATGATGACGGTCTTGTTCTTCCGCCGAAGATTTCCCCTATTCAGGTTGCACTCATTCCTGTTGCACAGCACAAAGAGGGTGTTCTTGAAAAGGCAGAGGAGCTTAGAAAGGCACTTGCCGAAAAGTTCAGAGTAAAACTCGATTCTTCAGACCATGCTCCCGGATGGAAGTTTGCCGAGTATGAAATGAAGGGTGTGCCTGTAAGAGTTGAAATCGGTCCGAAGGATATTGAAAAGAACCAGTGCGTGGTTGTCCGCCGTGATACCCGTGAAAAGGCATTTGTTTCAATTGACGAGCTTGTACCGTTTGTTGAAAACCTTATGGTTACAATCCACAACGATATGTATGACCGTGCTCTTAAAAACACACAGGAAAAGACATTCACGGCAACAACATTTGATGAGTTCGTTGACACAGCCAAGAACAAGCCCGGCTTTATCAAGGCTATGTGGTGCGGCGATACAGCCTGTGAAGAAAAAATCAAAGAAGTTACAGGCGGTGTAAAAAGCAGATGTATCCCGTTCAACGAGGAGCATCTCTCGGATGTTTGCGTATGCTGCGGCAAGCCTGCAAAGCATATGGTATTCTGGGGCAAGCAGTATTAATTTGTAAATAAAGTCAATAATATTTTCGGAGGTGACGGGAATGCAGTCGGTTGATTTGAAAAAGCGTAGGCGTGCAGTAAAAATTGCAAATGCCGTAAACAGTATCGAGGGTGTTCCTGCCTCTGAAGGTTCAAAATTGTTGTCAGACCGTTGGTCAAACGGTGAAATAACAACCGAACAGATGAAGACATAGTTGCTTGTAAAATATAAGACATCAATAGTACAATGACAGGTTCGGGACGCTAAGGTATGATATAAGCCTTACTGTCTGCTCGTAAGAAAAAATAAAGGTGGTGAAAAAATGCCAATCAAGGTACAAAGTAATCTTCCGGCAATCAAGGTGCTGGAATCGGAAAATATTTTTGTAATGCCGAACGAGGTTGCTCTCAGGCAGGATATCCGTCCGCTGAAAATTCTTATTCTGAATCTGATGCCGACAAAAATCGAAACCGAAACCCAGCTTTTAAGGCTGCTCGGCAACAGTCCTCTGCAGGTTGATATCGAGCTTTTGCAGATGGCATCACACACCTCTAAAAACACCTCTCCGCATCACCTGACAACTTTTTACAAGACATTTAATCAGGTGAAGAACGAAAGCTTTGACGGAATGATTATCACGGGTGCGCCTGTTGAACAGCTCGACTTTGAAGAGGTCGATTATTGGGGTGAGCTTTGTGAAATTATGGAGTGGTCAAAGCATAATGTGTGTTCAACATTCCACATCTGCTGGGGCGCTCAGGCAGGTCTTTATTATCACTACGGCATAAAAAAGCACCTTTTGCCCGAAAAATTAAGCGGAATTTACACCCACAAGGTGCTTGTTCCGCATCACAAGCTTATGAGAGGATTTGACGATACATTCACAATCCTCATTCAAGGCATACGGGAATTGATGAAGAGGCGTTGAAAAGATGCAGAGGGCTTGAAGTACTTGCTGTTTCCGAGATTGCAGGTTCATGCGTGATTTGCAGTCGAAACGGCAGACAGGTGTTTGTTACAGGTCACGCAGAGTATGACCGTGACACCCTTGCCAAGGAATATTTCAGAGATAAAAACAAGGGACTCAATCCGAATGTTCCTTACAATTATTTTCCGAATGACGATGCGTCAAAAACTCCGCCGATGATTTGGAGGAGCAACGCAACCTTGCTCTACACAAACTGGCTCAACTATTTCGTTTATCAGGCGACTCCGTATGACCTCCGTGAGCTTATCAACAGATATCCTCACTAAATTAAATACAAAATCAACCCCGAAGTGCCAAAACTTCGGGGTTTTGTTATGTAAAGTGTTGTATTTATCGTGTACATTATGTTATAATTATTTTAATTGTACATAATGAAAAAGTGCAAAAATGAAAATCTGCAATGAAACAGGTGTTTTTATGGAGAAAAAGCGTACCGTAATCAAGGTTGGTACTTCAACGCTGACTTATGAAAACGGAAAAATAAATTACAGAAGAGTTGAACAGCTTTGCAAGGTGCTTTCCGATTTGCAGAACCGCGGAGAACAGGTTATCTTCGTTTCTTCAGGTGCTATTGCTGTAGGAATGGGCAAGGCAGGTCTTGATAAGCGACCTACCGAAACCAAGAAAAAACAGGCTCTTGCCGCAATCGGTCAGTGTGAGCTTATGTTTATGTATGACAAACTTTTCGGCGAGTACAACCACTCTGTTGCTCAGCTGCTGCTTACCCGCCACGCTGTTGAAACAGAGCAGAAAAGACAGAATGTTATCAACACAATTGACGAGCTTCTCAGAATGAACATTATCCCCGTAATCAACGAAAACGATACCGTTACAATTGATGAGCTTGAGGGCAACAATTTCGGTGATAACGATATGCTTTCCGCAATTGTTGCAGGACTTGTTGCCGCAGACAGACTCATTATTCTTACGGATATTGACGGTCTGTACGATTCAAACCCACGAACAAATCCAAATGCCAAAAAGCTTGATATTATCGAAAAAATCAATGCGGAAATTTTTGAAATGGCGGCAGGCACAGGCTCAAACCGTGTACAGGCGGTATGATTACAAAGCTTCAGGCGGCTGATTATGCCACAAAACGAGGTGTTGAGGTCAGCGTTATCAACGGCTCAAATCCCGAAAATCTTTATGAAGTAATTGACGGAAACAAAATCGGAACAAAATTTTTTACCTGTTAAATAATCGGAGGAAAATTATGACTACACTTGAACAAATGGGCGCAAAGGCAAAAGATGCGTCAAGATTTCTTATGACAGCCGGTTCAAAAAAGGACATTGCCCTCGGTGCAATTGCAGACGCACTCTGCGAAAACTGCGAAGAAATTCTTGCGGCTAACAAAATTGACCTTGAGAACGGCGAAAAAAGCGGTCTTACGGCGTCACTTCTCGACAGACTCAGATTGTCAGAGGAGAGAATCAACGGTATGGCTGACGGGGTAAGACAGGTTGCGGCTTTACCCGATCCCGTGGGCAGAGTTCTTGACGGCAGAACCCTCAAAAACGGCTTGCAGATTGAAAAGGTAACAGTTCCGATGGGTGTTATCGGAATCATCTTTGAGGCAAGACCTAATGTAACTTCCGATGCGGCGGCTCTTTGCCTTAAAGCAGGCAGTGCCGTAATTCTTCGTGGCGGTAAAGAGGCTTTTCATTCAAATATGGCAATCGCAAATGTTATGCGTGATGCACTTGAAAAGGCAGGCTTTCCCCGTGACTGCGTAGCACTTGTTGAGGACACAACAAGACAGAGCGCAACAGAGCTTATGCAGCTTTCCGATTATCTTGATGTGCTCATTCCCCGTGGCGGTGCAGGACTTATCAAAAGCGTTGTTGAAAATGCAAAAGTTCCCGTTATCGAAACAGGCGTGGGTAACTGCCATATCTATGTTGACAAGAGTGCAGATATTGAAATGGCGAAGAATATTGTTTTCAACGGCAAAACCTCTCGCCCATCTGTGTGCAATGCGCTTGAAACATTGCTTGTACACAAGGATATCGCAGAAAAAGCTCTGCCCGTAATCAAAGCAGAGCTTGATAAAAAGAATGTTGAAATCAGAGGCTGTGACAGAACAAAACAGATTCTCGGCGACTGCGTTGTTACTGCAACGGAAGAAGATTATAGAATCGAATTTCTCGATTACATCATTGCCGTAAAGGTTGTTGACAGCTTGATGACGCAATTGCTCACATTCAGAAGTACAGTACAGGTCACAGTGAATGCATTGTGACAAGCGACTACAACAGTGCAAACGAGTTCACGGCACGAATTGATTCTGCGGCGGTTTATGTAAACGCATCAACTCGCTTTACCGACGGCGGAGAATTCGGACTCGGTGCAGAAATCGGAATTTCAACCAAAAGCTCCACGCAAGAGGACCTATGGGACTTAACGAGCTTACAAGCTCAAAATATATCATCAGAGGAAACGGACAAATCCGATAATCACATCAGAAGATACATCAGCGCAAGCAGAACTGACGGATCGGTGTTTTCCTCCATAAGCAGTATCACAAGCAAAAGAATTAGGCTCTGTTCCTTGTTTTTGAACATCAGATTCAAAAGACCGTCATCCTTTTTCACAACGGGCGGTTCGGGGAGTTCGGGCTTTGGTTCTTCCTGCTTTTCGGGTTGTTTCGGAACCTCCCTTCTTGGTGCTTCACGATTGAATTGCGGCTTTCGGTGCATCTGCTGTGCTCGGTTAAAAGCCTCCTCTTCAAAACTCGGCAAAAAATCACCTCCTGTCAGAACAATCCGTTTTCACGCAGTAACGGCATAAGGCGGAATAATTTCAGCATCTTTTCGGCTTTGTCAAGTTTTTCCTGCCGTTCATGTGAAAGAAACGGTCTGAGCGAATCAACAGTCGGGTGGTGTCATCGCTGTTGTTCAGCGAGCTTAAAAGCGGTGCAAATTTGGCAATTGTGCCGATTGTGTCGTCACCGCCCAGCACTGACATAAGGTTATTTTCGGGCGGTTTCGGCTTTGGCGGTTGTTTTTGCTCACCCGTCAGACCAAGCTGTGCCCCAAGACTTTGCACCTGTTTCATTGCCTCGGGGTTCTGCAAAATCTGATTGAGCTTATCCTGTAAATCAGACATATCATTCACCGCCGAGCAATTTCATCAGCGCCTGAGCCTGCGGACTTTGCAAAAGTTTCTTTGTTTTTTCGGGATCCGACAGAACGCTTTCAATCTGCTTCGATTGATTCGGATTTGTATTTTTCAAAAGATTTTCTATGTTACCGCTTTGTGCGGCACTTTCAAGCTGTTCCTTAGAGATACCGTACTTTTTCGATACCTCACCGAGCAGTTTATTAACTTTTTTATTATCAGACATACCAACACCTCAACATATACTATGCGGAAATTTTATTTTTAGAACGGAGAATTTTCAATGCGTATTTTGGTAGTTTCGGACACTCACGGAGATCTTCGCAGTCTTATCAAAGCCGTTGACGCACAGCGCAAGGCGGAAATAATTGTTCATTGCGGTGACGGTGAAGAACAACAGCGGTTTTTAAAAGATAATTACAAAGACAAAATGATTGTTGCCGTAAGGGGCAACTGCGATTGGAACAGCTTTTTTCCGTCAAAGGAGATTTTTAAAGCCTGCGGTAAAACCATCTTTGTGACACACGGACATCTCTATGACGCAAAATCGGGACTTTACCGCATTACCTCCGCTGCAAGAGAAGCAGGAGCGGATATTCTACTCTTCGGTCATACACATATGCCTCTCACACTCTATGAGGACGGTCTGTATATTATGAACCCCGGTTCATGCCACGGATACTATGCGTCCTACGGCATTATCGACATCACCGACAAGGGCGAAATTGTTACCAATACCGTAGCCTTAAAATAATTGTGGAAATTGCAAAAATAAAATGATATAATAAATGTGATAAATAAGCGGAGGTGGGATTTTGAATTTTGACGGTTTTGATTTTGACGACAATATAAAACAAACCTTCAACACCCTTGATATTCAGGGCAGAGTTCCCCACGCTGTTGTAATAGAAAGCAGGGACAGCGAAAAGGCGATGAACCTTGCCGTGTTTCTGTCAATGTATGCGGTGTGTACCGAACCCGTAAAGCCTTGCGGTCATTGTGAGCAATGTCACAAGGCAAAGAATAAGGCACACGCCGACATTAAATATGTTGAACTTCCAAATGACAGAAAACAAAATTCAATTGAGCAGATGAGAGAGATAATCGGTGACTCTGTCATAAAGCCGAATGAGGCAGATGCAAAGGTGTATATCTTCCCTTTTGCCGACACAAGGCTTTCGGACATCGTTCAAAACTCGTTTTTGAAACTTCTTGAAGAACCTCCGCAGAATGTATATTTCATTATGCTCTGCGAAAACTCCAAGAAACTGCTCCCGACAATTCTCTCCCGTTCAAGTGTATTCCGTCTGAAAACAAAAGATGTTTTCAGTGAGGATGCGGTTGCAGGCGCAAAGAAAATTGTAAAAGGAATTTTATCAACACGGGAGTACAACCTTATGCAGGCACTCTATGCTCTCAGCGAACAAAACCTTGCAGACGAAATTCTGCTTGTCGTAAAGCTGATTCTGCGTGACGGAATGGCAAAAAGCGTCGGAGCGGATGCGGTTTTTGACGAGGAATGTGCCGGAGAGCTTGCAAGACGATTTACTCGGGCAAAGCTGATTTCTATGATTGAGCTTACCGAGAACGCAAAACTGAAAATACCGAAACACATAAATATAAATCTCCTCACAACTTGGCTGTGCGGAGAATACAGGAGGATTTCATGGCAGAGATAATCGGAGTACGATTTAAAGAAGTCGGCAAAGTGTATTACTTTGATCCGCTTGACAATAAACTTAACACAGGCGACAGGGTAATTGTTGAAACGGCAAGAGGTCTTGAGTGCGGAGAGGTTGCAACTCCGAACAAGACCGTTGACGATGCGGAGATTTCGCATCCGCTCAAGCCGTTAATCAGAATTGCAACCGAAAAAGACCTGAATCACCTTGCGGAAAACAAGCTTAAAGAAAAGGAAGCATACAGAATCTGTGAACAGAAAATTGCCAACCACAAGCTTGAAATGAAGCTTGTAAATGTTGAATACACATTTGACAACAGCAAAATTCTTTTCTACTTTACGGCTGACGGACGAGTTGACTTCCGTGCACTTGTAAAAGACCTTGCAAGTGTATTCAGAACAAGAATTGAGCTTCGCCAGATTGGCGTGCGTGATGAGGCAAAAATGCTCGGAGGACTCGGCATCTGCGGTAAGCCGTTCTGCTGTGCAAGCTTTATGGGCGAGTTCCAGCCCGTTTCAATCAAAATGGCAAAGGAGCAGGGCCTGTCACTCTCCCCCGTTAAAATTTCGGAACCTGCGGCAGACTTATGTGCTGTCTTAAATATGAACAGGAGGCATACACAGACCTTCTTAAACACACCCCAAAGGTAGGAGCAATTGTAAATACTCCCGAAGGCAGAGGTCTTGTTGTTGAAAACAACCTGATTGCAGGAACTTTAAAGGTTAAGCTCAACAACACTCCCGAAGACGCCGCTCCGAAATCATTCACAGTCAAGCAATGCAAGCTTGTTAAGGACGGCTACATCAAGCTTGACAAAAAGGAAATGGAAAAATTCAAGGGACTTGAATAATTTTTTGTAATGCGTACGGCGTTCGTCAAGTTGCAGTAAAAAAGAACTGTTTTCAGTTTAAAATATAAAATTCTTTCCAAAAGGTTGCTTTTTTCAAAATTTATGTTACAATAAAGGTGAAATTCATGAAGGAGGTATTTCCCTATGGCATATACTATCAGTGACGATTGCATCATGTGTGGTGCTTGTGCAGACAACTGCCCTTGCGACGCTATTTCAGAAGGCGACGGCAAGTATGAAATCAATGCAGACGCTTGTGTTGATTGCGGTTCATGTGCTGAAGTTTGCCCCGTCGGCGCTCCACAGGAAGGCTGATTAAGGGTTAATCCACAAAGACAGGCGGCAGGGATTTCCTTGCCGCTTTTTAATTACTGTTTTCAGGGGAATACCGATGAACAATAAACATCTTGAACCGCTTGGCGGCGGTATTAAAATATATGTGTCAGACAGCTACCGTTTTTCAACGGACACAATTTTACTTGCCGATTTTTCAAAGCAAATCGGTGCGAAAAAATGTGTTGACCTCGGCACGGGTTGCGGAACTATTCCGCTTTTGTGGTACAAAAACAACAACCGCTTGATATCACGGCGGTAGAAATACAGGAGAATGCCTGCAAGCTGTTTTCACAAAGTCTTGAATACAACAATCTTCAGGACAAAATCAGAATTGTAAACTCGGACTTAAACAAGCTTGACGGTGCATTGCCGCTCGGCTCGTTTGACCTTGTTGCCTGCAATCCGCCCTACAAAATCAGCGGAGGCGGAATTACAAACCCTGAAAACGCAAAGCTTGTTGCAAGGCACGAATCAGAATGTACGCTTGACGATGTGTGCCGTTGCGGTTCGTCGCTTTTGCAATTTGGAGGACGGCTCTGCATTTGTCAGCGCCCCGAAAGACTTGCCGATGCAATGGAGGCAATGCGTAAATATTCGGTTGAGCCGAAAAAATTAAGGCTTGTTCAACAGCGAAAGTCAAAAGCCCCGAAGCTCTTTTTGCTTGAAGGCAGAAGGGGCGGCAAAAGGGGATTTCTTGAGGTTATGCCAACCCTGTTTATTGAGGACGAAAGCGGAAACTTTTCCGAAGAAATGCTGAACATCTACGGCAGTTACAAGGAGGACTATATAAATTGAGCGGAATTTTATATGTAACGGGAACGCCGATAGGCAACCTCGGAGATTTTTCACCGAGAGCCGCAGAAACCCTCGAATCGGTTGATTTCATTGCGGCAGAGGACACAAGGGTAACGCTTAAGCTCTTGAATCATTTCGGCATAAAAAAGCCTATGGTGAGCTATTTTGAACACAACAAGCGTGAGCGTGGCGAAATCATCTGCAACAGAATTGAACAGGGCGAAAATTGTGCAATTGTAACGGACGCCGGAATGCCGTGCATTTCCGATCCGGGTGAAGATTTGATAAAGCTCTGCGAGGAGCGTGGAATAAAAACCGTGGTAATTCCCGGTCCGAGTGCCGTGATTTCCGCACTTGCGGTTTCGGGGCTTGAAACAGGCAGGTTCACATTTGAAGGCTTTTTGAGCGTGAACAAAAAGAGCCGCAACGAGCATCTTGACAGTCTGAAAAACGAACACAGAACAATGATTTTCTACGAAGCGCCACACAAGCTTCCGCAAACTCTCCGAGATTTGTACAATTTTTTCGGTGACAGAAAGCTTTCAATTGTTCGTGAACTCACCAAAGTTCACGAAGAAGTAATCCGCACCACAACAAAATATGCTGCGGAAAATTATGCGGACGGCAGTCTGAAGGGCGAATTTGTGCTTGTGCTTGAGGGCAAAAAGCAAGAGGAAAAATCCGAAGAATACACCCTTGAATTTGCGGTTGAAACCGCCCGCAAGCTGATTGAAAACGGTGCAAAGCCCACCGAGGCGGCAAAAGAGGCGGCAAGTATAACAGGCTTTAAGAAAAATGAGATTTACAGGGAGCTGTTGTAAATGACATACGAAAATGCTGTTGAAAAAATTCATTCACTTTTGACATTCGGTTCTCGTCCGGGACTTGACCGAATGAGAATTTTACTTGACAGGCTCGGAAATCCGCAGGACAGGCTGAAATTTATACACATTGCAGGTACGAATGGCAAAGGCTCGGTTTGTGCTATGCTTTCATCCGCACTTGTTGCGGCAGGCTACAAAACAGGCTTGTTCATTTCACCGTATATCACGGATTTTCGTGAGAGGATACAAATAAACAATTGTATGGTGAGCGAGTCCGTTCTCACGGATGCGGTTGAAAAAACTTTCCCTATTATCGAGCAACTGCGTGAAGAGGGCACAATCATCACAGAATTTGAGTATGTCAATGCTCTTCAATTTTATATACACGCAAATGCAGATTGTGACATTGTTGTTCTTGAAACAGGAATGGGCGGTCTGCTCGACTGCACCAATACTATAAAATCACCGCTTTGTGCCGTTATCACCACAATCGGACTTGACCACACGGCAATTCTCGGTGATACAATTGAAAAAATTGCACAGCAAAAATGCGGAATCTTCAAGCCCGACTCAATGGCGGTTACTTCAAAGCAGGATATCCGTGCAATGAAGGTTATTGAATCAACTGCAAGAGAAAAGAAAATTCCGCTTGCAACGAGCGAGAGCGTTAATATTGATGTCATCGAAACCACCTTAAAGGGCAGTCGCTTTATGTTTAACGGTGTTGAAATCGATCTTCCGCTTTCGGGTGATCATCAGCTTGAAAATGCAAAAACCGCACTTGCGGCACTTGATATGCTCCGTTGCAATTCTCTGATTTCAATAACAGATGAGCAGATTGCAAACGGTTTTGCAAAGGCTGTCAACCCTGCAAGACTTGAGCTGTTGAGTGAAAAGCCGATTGTTCTGCTTGACGGCGCTCACAATCCTAACGGAATTGAGGCGCTTAAATCGGCAATCCAAAAATTCCTTCCGAATAAGTATATAATTGCAATCACTGGGATGCTTGCCGACAAGGATGTCAGCACTTCGGTAAAACTGCTTGACGGAGTTTTTGACAGAGTTTACACAGTTCCCGTTCACAATCCAAGGGCAATGCACCCTGCAAAGCTTATGCAACAGTATGCAAGATTTGTTGACGATACGGTAACCTTTGAAAGTGCCGAACACGCATTTGATATGGCTTTTGAACAGGCTGAAAAGACCGATTGTGCAGTTGTAATCTGCGGTTCGCTCTACCTTGCAGGCGAAATCCGTCCGTATATTATCAATAAAATTAAGGCTGAAAACGAATCAGCCGAAAAGTAAATTTTTCGTTACAACAGAATAAAACAAATTTTTTGCTCCGCACTTATTATCATTAAGATAACAGGTGCGGAGCTTTTATTTTTTAGAAGGACTGATAAAATTGCTGAAAACGGAATTTAAAAATAATATTCTCACGGCATACATTGACGGCGAAATTGACCACGATTCGGCGGCAGGAATACGCACAAAAATTGACGCCGCCGTTCAGACAAACAAACCGAAACTTTTGTGCCTTGATTTTTCAAAAGTATCGTTTATGGATTCATCGGGCATAGGTCTTGTAATGGGGCGATACCGCCAGATGAAGCTTGTCGGCGGAGCATTGCGTGTGATTAATATTCCCGACAAATTGTACAGGCTTTTTTCAATGTCGGGACTTGAAAGTCTGGGGGTGTTGAGATGAAAACAGTAAATGAAATGAAACTTTGCGTGCCGTCAAAAAGCTGTAATGAGGCTTTTGCACGGTGCGTTGTGTCGGCGTTTGTAATGAGCCTTGATCCTACAGTAAACGAACTCAGCGACCTAAAAACCGCTGTGTCCGAGGCTGTGACAAACTGCATTGTTCACGGCTACCGCCACCAAAGCGGAAAAATTTACATAAACGGAAAAATCACCTCCGAAAACAAAGTGATAATTACAATCCGTGACAAAGGCTGCGGAATTTCCGATATTAAAAAGGCAATGGAACCGTTGTTTACAACCGCTCCCGAGGAGGACAGGGCAGGACTCGGCTTTGCAGTTATGCAGAGCTTTTGCGACAAGGTGCGTGTCCGTTCAAAGCCCGACAGCGGAACAACCGTAACTCTTGAAAAAATTATAGGTTTGGAAAATGACCGATAAAAATAAACTTGCCGACAAAAATATGGGACTTGTCCATGCCTGTTGCAAACGATTTTCAGGCAAAGGAATAGAGTACGAAGAACTTTTTTGCATCTGGTTGTCTCGGACTCGCAAAGGCGATTAATAACTTTGACGAAAGCCGTAACCTGCAGTTTTCAACCTATGCCTTTCCTGTAATTATGGGCGAAATTAAGCGACTTTTCCGTGACGGCGGTGCAGTCAGGGTAAGCCGCACATTAAAGGAGCTTTCACTTGCAATATCGAGGCTTAACAATGAAAGCAAGCTGAAAAACGGCAGAGAACTCACCGTGAGCGAGCTTGCCGAAAGGCTTGATACAAGCGAGGAAAAAATCATTGACGCACTCAACAGCACAAGAGTTCCTCTCTCCCTGACTGCCGAATATGACAGCGAGGGCAACCCACAGCTTGATGTCCCTACAGATGATATTCAAGACGAAATCTCGGAACGATTGTCGCTTGAACAGGCAGTAAAATCCCTATGCGAAACCGACCGAAAAATAATTCAGCTGCGGTACTATCGGAGCAAAACACAAACTCAAACCGCCAAAATTCTTTCCATGACGCAGGTTCAAATCAGTCGGAGGGAAAAGAAAATTCTCACCGCCATTCGGGACAAAATGTCGGTTTAGCCCCCCGATTTTCCGAATGTGGCGTTCAATGAATACCCTGCATATTTATATTTATGAAAATTTTCATATTTAACAACAAAAGCGCCCGAATAACGGACGCTTTTACTTTTCCTTTAATTCTGTTTTTCAAGCTTCAGCTTTTCAACAATTGCATCAACCGTGGTTTCGATACTGCTCAGCTCCATTGACACCGTGATATCGGCATACTTTTTATAGAGCGGATAACGCACTCTGTACACATCATCAAGAGTTTCACCCTTACCGAATGCAATGCCTCTTGTTTTGATATTCGTAACTCTGCGCTTGATTTCATCAAGGTCAACATCAATGAAAACTACCTTGCCGTTTTTTCTGAGGTTTTCCATGGCATTTTCACTGAGAACCATTGAACCGCCTGTTGCGATAACGGTCTTGTCGTAGTCAAGCTCTGCACCGATTTTTCCCTCAAGATGAAGAAAAAAGTCAAGACCTTCATTATCAAGAATCTTCTGCAACGGCTTTCCTGCCTCTTTGCAGATTATCAAATCTACATCAACAAAGGAATAACCCAGCGCCTTGGCAAGCAACACACCGACTGTGCTTTTGCCCGATCCAGGCATTCCGATTAAAACTATATTTTTCATATTAAAGAATCCTTACATTAAGTGAATCTGTGCTTGAAGTCGGGCAGGTTTTGTTTGACGAAAGCACAACAACCGTGTCGCCTTTTTTGACAACGCCTGTGCTGAGTGCCTTTTCCATAGCCTGTTTCGTAATTGAATCAGATGTGCGTTTTTCTTCGCCCATGACAGCCATAACACCCCAGTTAAGACAGAGCTTTCTGCATACAAGCTGTGATGTTGCAACTGCAATAACGGGACAATCAGGTCTGTAATGAACCATCGCTCTTGCAACTCGACCTGTTGCACTTTCAACAATAATAGCCTTTGCGCCTACTGCCTGTGCAATATTCTTTGCAGCTTTACAGATACTTGATCTGATTGGGTTAGTGTCCTTCATTCCGTGTTCTTCCACATACTCATGAAGTGCGGTAAATTCACCGTTTTCCTCAGCCTCCGAACAAATTGCGTCAAGTGCCTTTACGCTTTCAATCGGGTACTTACCTGCGGCGGATTCTGCCGAAAGCATTACTGCGCTTGTGCCGTCATAAACTGCATTGGCAACATCGCTGATTTCGGCTCTTGTAGGACGGGGAGCCGTTGTCATGCTCTCAAGCATCTGGGTTGCAGTGATTACATACTTACCTCTTGAAACAACCTTTCTTATGATTGTTTTCTGAATTTCAGGCAGCTTGATAAACGGAATTTCAACGCCCATATCTCCTCGAGCAACCATAATACCGTCTGCGTAATCAATGATTGCGTCCATATCGTCAACACCGCTCTGATTTTCAATCTTTGCGATAATTTCAACATACTCATAGCCGAGGCTGTCAATAAAGTCACGAAGAGTTCTAACATCATCGTGATTGCGGACAAATGATGCGGCAACAACTGTTGCACCGTGGTTAAGACCGAACTCAATGTCCTTTCTGTCCTGAGCGCTTACATACGGCATATTGATAAAGTAGCCGGAATGTTGATACTCTTGCGGTTTTTAAGCACACCGCCCTTGTTTACGGTACAAACGATTGACTCGGGATTTACCGACTTAACGACAAGCGAGATAATACCGTCATCAAGCAAAAGCTCTCTGCCGATTGCTCCTGACCTTCGGATTCAAAAATATCAACAAGCTTAGGAAACGAAAGGCTTACACCTGTTTCGTCACCCTCTTCTTTGTTTTTAAAAAGACTGAACTCTGCACCCTCGACAAGTTCAACAGAACCGTCCTTGAATGTGCCGACTCTGACCTCAGGACCCTTTGTATCGAGCAGAATTGCAACATTTTGACCACTCTCTGCAATTGCCTCTTTAAGGTTTTTGATTGTAACCTCAAGTCGGTCATAAACGCCGTGTGACATATTGATTCTGGCAACATTCATACCTGCGTCAATCATTTTACGCATCATTTCTTTTGAATCGCAGGCAGGCCCGATGGTACAAACTATCTTAGTTTTTCTCATGATTTCTCCGTCCTTTTAAAATGCTTATATTCTGTTATTGTGCATATGTATAAATCTGTGTAAAAATTTTGATTACACTCATTATATATTATTCACAACACAATTTCAATCTTTGATTTGTAAAATTTTACATTCTGTGGCTTGTACAAAAATTTTCAAAACAATAACAAAAAATCGGGCAGTTTCCTGCCCGATTCTGTGCTTGAATTATACATGATTTACGACAATCTTCTGAATTTGTGTTGCGTCAAGAACGCTGATTTCACCGTCACCGTTTACATCGGCAACATTAAGCTGACTGTCTGTGAGTGTTTCAAGACTTACAATGTACTTTTGAACAAGAGTTGCGTCCATTACAGTAACTTCGCCGTCGCCGTCAACATCACCGATTTTAGCGGAAGGAGTGTACTCGCTAAACCACTTACTGCTGATCCATGCCGCACGGCTTGTCATCCAATCAGCCGCATAGTTATACATATCCGTAAAACTGCCCTGATTGTAGCTTGTCTTAGTGTTACTTACGGTATATGTACCTGTTGTCATATCAAAGTCAGCCTTGTTCATTGATGTGTGGTCACAAATCCAACTGCTCGTTCTTATATGCCAGCCGCTTTTGTAATTCATCGCACCGCTGTCCTTGAGAAGGTCAAAATACTGTGTTTTTGTATAGAATTCGTCAGAGCCCTTGTAAGATGTGGTCTTGCCTGCAAAATAGTTGATTGCAGGAACAAACTGCTCAAACCAGATATTTACGGCAGCTTTATTAACCTGAGTGTTTCTTGAAATATTGTTAATAATATTACTGCTGTTCTGGGAGCGTTTCTGTCTGTCCTTAAATCTGCACCACCAGCCTGAATACTGTGTGTAATCCTTAACACCGAAGTTCTGAAGATCCCAAGCACTGCCTGCAGCATTACCGAGCGCATTATCGTAGTCCCATACAGGTGAGCCGAAGAACTTATAGTTACCGTCGGAATCCTGCTTATAAACAAAGTAAACGCTTGAAACACCGGAATCCCAGTTTTTACCGAGTTCATTTATAAGCCACAGCTTTGCACATGAATCAACATTAGCGTATTGTGAAAGGTCGGAGTCTGCTTTTTTAGCGGCTCTGTAAAAAGCGTTGTACTTTTCACGGACATAGTTCTTAACTTCATTATAGCCCTTGTCGCCTTCCGAAAGCTCAGGAGCTTTAATTGTAACCTTGATACCATCATCACATTTTACATAGTAATCTTCACCGTCTACAGCACCGGAATCAACTTCACAAAGGAACGGGAAATCCTTGTTTACATTGCCGTCAGCGTCAAGGTATGCAGTATCGTCAATATCGTTTACAAGGGCACTCTTACCCACCTCAATTTTTTCGGTCATCTGATATGAACCCCAGTAATAACCGTCTGAGTAGAAATCAACATATCTTGAATCCGAAGCATATGGAGTTCCTACTGCATCTGCAAGGTCATAAAGAAAACGGTTTCTTGTGAGTGAATCATCCTGATAGTTTGCAAGAAGAGAGAACTTTTTGCCCTTTGACATACCGCCGATTGAAACCTTATCGGAATATGTGATGTTGTAAGGCTTCTTAGCCTTGCCCCATGTTGAGTTGCCTCTGCCCTTGATTTTCTTGATTGAAGTATTGTCAATCTTGCCGTTCCTGTCAACAATAGCGCCTGTTGCAGAAGAATAGTTGCTCTTATCCTCGTTAAGATAAGAGATAAGTTCCTTGCCGTTGCCGTCAGCGTTGCTGTTGTTCACATAGATTGCAGACTCGGCAGAGGACTTTAAGAATGTGAGGGAATAGGTTTTTCCGTCGGCAGTAACATTGCCTGCCTTATCAATTGTGTACGAAACCACCCTCGACTCGCCTGACGGTATAGTTACATTATTAACCGTAACGCTTTTTGAATATGCGTTATAAAGCTCAACGCTTGTTGACGAAACACTGCTTGGAAGGAAAAAATACTTCCTATTAGTATTCAATTCCTCCATATCCTCGTTGTGTTTACATTGCCATGCAACCCATGCGTCAGAATCGTCAGAACCGCTTACTGCGTGTGCATAAAGTGCATTCTGAGTTTTAAATGAAAGAGTCGGTGTTGATGTTTGAGCGGCAGAAACAGAAAATACCGACATACCGCCAACGGTCATCAAACCAGCAAGTACAATTGAAAGCGCCTTTTTTGTTGTCCTCACTATAATCACTCCTAAAAAATCATATCAATAAGGAACTTTTAGATATATTCACAAAAAGTTCACTTGTTAATCACATCCGTCAAAATTATTGTACCATTTGCATAAAATTAATACAAGTAATTTTTCAATATATAACGGTACAATTTTGCGAAATTTCTTTATTTTCGTTGATTAATTTGATATAATATTATGGTAAAGATACGGTAACACTTACAGAAATTTTAAATCACATTAAGGAAGTGGCATAATGCGTAATTACGGCAAAAAGAAAAACTATTGTCTTATTGCGGCACTTGCATCACTTGTAGCTTTTTCAACTATGGCTGCAAGCGTTATGAGTGGTTGCGGAGAAAATTCGGATGAACAGAAAGCAACAAAGATTGTTCACGAAACACGCATAGATACTCAGATTGAAACAAAAATTGAAACATACACCGAGGTTGTAACAGACGCTCAGGGCAACACTGAATATGTTAAAGAAACAAAAGCTGTGCCTGTAAACAACAACGCCGGCGGCAACAGCAAGTCAGGCGATTCAGGCAATAACTCCGAAAACTCAGGCGGCAGTTCTTCGGGACAAAAATTCAAACAGTCAGCAGAGTTCCGTTATTGAAAAGAGTGAAACAAGCAAAACTACTAACAACAGTTCTTCAAAAACAGACTCGGGCAAAACAAATAACAACAAGAATAAATAATAACAACAGTAATAAGAATAATAACAACAGCAATAACAACAGCAACAAAAATAATAACAGTTCATCTTCAAAGTCGGATTCATCAAAATCTGATGACAGCAACAGCAAGTCACTTAAAATCGGCGGCAAAACATTCAATGTCGGTGACACAATTGTATGCACATACAAATTGAAAACACCGGCAGTTCTCGAAAACTATCAGGCAAGGATCAAATATGATTCATCAAAGCTTATCTGCAAAAGTGCAAAAATGTCTGAACCCGCCAAAAACGGAGCTATGCTCAACATAAAGATTGCCGGAGAGATTTCTATAAGCGGCGTCAACATCGGTGACGGTTATGACTACACAAACGGCGGTGCGTTTATGACCGTAGTATATGAAGTTAAAGGCGGCGGCTCAACATCACCAAGTTATCACTGGGAAGTTGCCTGCAGAGCAAGCGACAGTAAGAACCTTATCGACAAAAAGGGTAAGCCTGCGAGCGGTTTTAAGCTCAGCTCATCTTATAAAGATTAGGTTGCCAACTAAAAATTGAATTGCTTTTAAAACCGTAAAATGAGGCTGTGAAGAAATGAAGTTTAAGACTTCGTTCTTCACAGCCTGTCTTATTTTGTACAAAAGCACGGCTCACCCCCTTTTCCTGTTCGTGAATACAGTTTGACAAATAAAAAGCATTTATGCCTGAGCGTGTTATTGTAGTTGTTCATACAATTTCAATACAGCGCCGTACCGTGTTCGCCTGCTGACGAACTTTTAACTCTATAATAAAAGTCGGGGTAGTAAAAGAGCCTACATTTTGAAACAAACGCAAAAACTCCCGACTAAAAAGTCGGGAGTTAAATTGAACTTGTATTAACTTAAAAAGAATTATACGAGCTCGATAATTGCCATTTCAGCGGCGTCACCACGACGGGGACCGATTTTAGTAACTCTTGTATAGCCACCGTTTCTATCGCTGTATTTTGGAGCAATTTCCTTAAAGAGCTTGCTTGTAACATCTTCCTTAGTAACAAAAGCCAAAACAAGGCGTCTGTTGTGAAGAGTATCTTCTTTAGCTGTAGTAATCATCTTCTCTGCCATAGCCTGAACTTCCTTGGCACGAGTAAGAGTTGTTTCAATTTTGCCGTTTTCCAAAAGGAAAGTAACCATAGCACGAAGCATTGCAGTTCTCTGTGCAGTAGTTCTTCCTAATTTTCTTGTACCTGGCATTTCTTTCACTCCTTTACCGTTGAGTTTGTTGGTAAGAATTTGACAGAATAGCCTGTCAAAGACTTTGGGAAGTTATTCGTCTTCCTTCTGAAGACTAAAACCGAGAGAATTGAGCTTCTGTACAACTTCCTCGAGAGATTTTCTACCGAGGTTACGCACTTTCATCATATCCTCTTCGGACTTGTTGATCAAATCCTCTACCGTGTTAATGCCTGCACGCTTGAGGCAGTTGAAAGAACGAACTGAAAGATCAAGGTCTTCAATTGTCATTTCAAGAATCTTTTCCTTGCCCTTGTCATCCTTCTCAACCATAACTTCAGCACTTGAAGCTTTGTCGGAAAGGTTAACAAAAAGGTTAAGGTGTTCGGTAAGAACCTTTGCTGCAAGAGAAACAGCCTCCTGAGCATTGATAACTCCGTTTGTCCAAACATCCAAAGTGAGCTTGTCATAGTCAGTAATCTGACCTACACGAGTGTTATCAACTGTATAGTTTACCTTTAACACGGGAGTATAAATTGAATCAATCGGCAAAACGCCAATAACATTGTTGCCGCTTAACTGCTTGTTGCGCTCTGAAGGAATATATCCTCTGCCCTTGTCAACTGTGATTTCCATATTGAGCTTAGCACCCTCACCGAGTGTAGCAATATGAAGTTCAGGGTTGAGAATTTCAACCTCATCATCACATTTGATGTCGGCAGCCTTTACCTCACAGGGACCCTCGGCTGCAATTTCTATAACCTTGGGACTTGTTTCATGGAGCTTTGCAACAAGACTTTTCATATTAAGAACAATTTCCGTAACGTCTTCCTTTACGCCGGGAATAGTTGAAAATTCGTGAAGAACGCCGTCAATCTTGATTGATGTAACAGCACAGCCTTCAAGAGAGGAAAGCAACACACGGCGCAAACTGTTGCCGAGTGTGTTGCCGAAACCACGCTCGAGCGGTTCAACAACAAACTTGCCGTACTTTCCATCTCGGTTAATTCCTCGGTTTCAATTCTTGGCTTTTCAATTTCTATCATTCGCGAATCCTCCTAAACATTATGCGACTGCAAAAGCAGCCCATCTGTGTGTAATCTGCCTGTGAAATATAAGATTACTTGGAGTACAACTCAACGATGAGGTGTTCTTCAACAGGAAAGTCGATGTCTTCTCTCTGGGGAGCTGCAACAACCTTGCCGCCGAGAAGGTTTTCGTTCTTCTCAAGCCACTTTGGTGTTACAATTGAAGATGTTTCGCCCTCTGCGATTGCCTTGAATCTTGCAGTTGAACGGCTCTTCTCCTTAACTTCGATTACATCGCCAACCTTAACAAGGTATGAAGGAATGTTTACCTTCTTACCGTTTACGGTAAAGTGGCTGTGACTAACAAGCTGTCTTGCTTCTCTTCTTGTAGCTGCAAGACCGAGTCTGAAGATAACGTTGTCAAGTCTTCTTTCAATAAGTGTAAGCAATACGGCACCTGTCTTACCCTCAGCTTTTTCAGCTTTTTCGTAGTAAGCTCTGAACTGCTTCTCCATGATGCCGTAGATAAATTTTACCTTCTGCTTCTCAGTGAGCTGCATGCTGTATTCGCTCTTTTTTCTTCTCATCTTACCGCCGGGATTTCTGTTGGAAGTCTTCTTGGAATAACCCATAACTGCGGGTGAAATGCCAAGAGCTCTGCAACGCTTAGCGATAGGCTGCATATTTTTAGCCATAGTAGAATTTTCCTCCTTTTAAAATACTATACACGTCTTCTCTTTGGAGGACGGCATCCGTTGTGCGGGATTGGAGTAACATCCTTAATCATTGTTACCTCAAGACCTGCAGTCTGCAATGCACGGATTGCAGCTTCACGACCCTGACCGGGACCCTTTACATATACTTCAACATACTTCATGCCGTGTTCCATTGCTGCCTTTGCAGCTGTTTCGGCTGCTGACTGAGCGGCAAACGGAGTTGACTTCTTTGAACCTCTGAAACCGAGCTCGCCTGCGCTTGCCCACGAAACAGCGTTGCCCTGTGTATCGGAAATAGTAACAATTGTGTTGTTAAATGTAGACTGGATATGCGCTGCGCCTTTTTCAATGTGCTTGCGTTCACGGCGACGGCGGATAACCTTCTTACCACCCTTTGGTGCTGCCATAGTCCTTTGCCCTCCTTACTTCTTCTTATTAGCCATGGTTTTACGGGGACCCTTACGAGTACGAGCGTTAGTCTTTGAACGCTGACCTCTTACAGGAAGTCCTTTTCTGTGGCGAACGCCACGGTAACAACCAATATCAATAAGTCTTTTAATATCATAAGCGATGTCACGGCGAAGGTCACCTTCAACGCGGCAGTGATGCTCGATGTATTCTCTGAGCTTTGCAATATCTTCTTCTGTCAAATCTCTGACACGAGTGTCCGGATTAACACCTGTTGCAGCAATAATGTCGTCTGCAGTCTTACGGCCGATACCGTAGATATAGGTCAAACCAATCTCAACTCTTTTATCTCTCGGTAAGTCAACACCTGCTATACGAGCCATATAGTTGCACCTCCATATAAATTCTAAAATATAGTTTTGTTTTCGTTAGGTAAATTAACCTGGCGCTGCTTATGCTTGGGGTTTTCGCAAATAACTAAAATCTTACCTTTTCTTTTGATTACTTTGCACTTGTCGCACATTTTCTTTACTGAAGGTCTGACTTTCATGTATAATCATTCCTTTCTAAAAAGTCGTGTTTTTACCCGAATTATTTAGTTCTCCAGGTAATTCTGCCTCTTGTCAGGTCATAGGGGGACATTTCCACCTTTACCTTATCACCCGGCAATATGCGAATGAAGTTCATTCTCAGTTTGCCTGAAATAACAGCTAATATCACGTGACCGTTCGGCAACTCTACCTTAAACTGTGCGTTCGGTAAAGCTTCCTTAACAATACCTTCAATTTCGATTACATCCTGTTTTGACATATTGTCAACCCTCGCTCTTTCTAAAATTGTTCAAAATTTTTCTTATCTGCGGATTGGTCTTGATTGAACCCTCTATCACGGTTCCTGTAGGAGAAATATGAATAAGCTTTTTCTTTTTAGGCTTCTCAACCTTTCTTCGCTTTCCGTCTGCAATGTAAGCAAAAACGGAATCGCAGTCGAGAACAACAAAAAAGCCGTTCTTTTCCCTTCCTGCCACAGCCTTTACGATACTGCCTTTTACTGTGTTCATAAAATCACCTTTAATCGCACAAAGTCATAATTTTAGGTCCGTCAGGAGTTATTGCAACAGTATGTTCAAAATGAGCTGAAAGCTTTCCGTCAGCAGTGACGGTAGTCCATTTGTCATCAAGAACACGCACATTGCACCTGCCCTGGTTCACCATGGTTCAATGGCAATAGTCATACCCGGAATAAGCCGCACTCCTCTGTGAGCAGTGCGTAATTGGGTACGCTTGGGTCTTCGTGCAGTTTCGCACCTACGCCGTGGCCGACAAAATCTCGTACCACCGAGTAACTGCGAGCTTCGACATACTTCTGAACAGCGTTGCCTATGTCACCGACACGGTTGAAGGCAAGAGCCTGTTTAATTCCCTCATACAGACTCTCTTTTGTGGCGTCAAGCAAAGCCTGTGCGTCTGCACTGATTTTGCCGCAGGGGAATGTAAAGGCGTTGTCGCCGTGAAATCCCCCGTAGAAAGCGCCAACATCCACGCTTACTATGTCGCCCTCTTTTAAAACGAGTTCTTTACTGGGTATGCCATGGATAACCACATTGTTAACGGAAATGCACGCACTCGCAGGAAAGCCGCCGTAACCGAGAAACGAGGGAACTGCTCCCTGTTTCTCGATGTATGAGCGGACAATGTTATCTATTTCATAAGTAGTAACGCCGGGCTTTACAGCCTCTCCCGCAACACGCAATGCCTCGGCAGAAATTCTGCAGGCATCTTTCATTTTTGAAAGTTCCCGTGCTGTCTTAACTACAACCATGAATTAAGCCTCAATACCTTCAAGGATAGCCTTTGTAGTAGCTTCTACATCGTCCTGTCCTTTTACAGTAACAAGCTTACCCTGCTTCTCATAGTAAGAAACGAGGGGCTCGGTCTCTTTGTGATATGTTTCGAGACGAGCAAGCACGGTATCGGGGTGGTCGTCCTTGCGCTGAACAAGGGTGCCGCCGCAATCGTCACAAACGCCTTCCTTTTTGGGCTTTAAAGTCACAATGTGGAAAGGTCTGCCACAATTTTCGCAAACACGGCGTCCGGACATACGGTTGATGATTTTTTCATCAGAAATGTCGATGTTGATGACATGCTGAATCTCAACACCCATATTATCCAGAGCCTCAGCCTGAGGAATAGTTCTTGGAAAACCGTCAAGAATGAAACCCTTCTTGCAGTCATCGGCAGAAAGTCTTTCCTTTACAATACCAATTACTACTTCGTCGGGAACAAGCTTGCCTTCATCCATAAAGGATTTAGCCTTCAAGCCCATCTCAGTGCCGTTTTTCAGCGCTTCACGGATCATGTTTCCGGTTGAAATTGTGGGAATACCAAAGTGTTCACAAAGTACAGCAGCCTGTGTGCCTTTACCTGCACCCGGAGCACCTAACATGATAATGTTCATCTATTATACTCCTTTTTTCTCAATTAGTCAAGAAAACCTTTGTAATGACGCATCATCATTTGTGACTCGAGCTGTTTAACAGTTTCAAGAGCTACACCAACTACGATGATGATTGATGTACCGCCGATTGACATCTGTCCCATTCCGGAAGCAGCGCCGTAGATAAGCGGAATCATAGCGATAACAGCAAGGAACATTGCACCGATTAATGTGATTCTTGACAAAATCTTTCTGATATAATCAGCTGTCGGAGCACCCGGACGAATACCGGGAACTGTGCCGTTGTTAGCTTTAAGATTGTTAGCCATTTCAACAGGGTTGTACTGAATTGATGTATAGAAATAAGCGAACATTATAATGAACAAGAAATAAAGTACCATGTACAGCCAGCCTGTGGTGCTGAATGCTGCAAAGAATGCACCCCAGAAACCTTCTCCTGCAGGAATCTTGAGGAAGAGGTTGATTGTACTTGGAATTGAAAGAATTGAGCTTGCAAAGATGATTGGAAGAACGCCGCCGAGAGCAACCTTGATAGGAAGGTGGCTTGACTGACCGCCGTACATCTTTCTGCCCACAACACGCTTAGCATACTGAATCGGGATTCTTCTTTCGCTGTCCTGCATGAATGTGATAATCCATACGACAGCAACAAAGAGAACTACCCAGAGAGGTACGAGGAAGAAGAACTGTGTGCTGCCGTTAACAGCAAGGTTCCAGTACTGACCGAGTGTGTTGACAATCTGTGGGAACTGAGCAACGATACCTGCAAAAAGGAGAATGGAAATACCGTTTCCGATGCCGTGGCTGTTGATCTGTTCACCGAGCCACATCATAACCGCCGTACCTGCGGTAAAAACAAGGATGATTACGATAGCAGAGAACCAAAGTTCAAACCGCTGTTGTAAAGTGTTACCTTGCTGTTGAGAAGGTAGAAGTAATATGCAGTACCCTGAATAATACCGAGACCGACTGTTACATAACGAGTGATAGCACTGATTTTGCGTCTGCCGCTTCGCCTTCTCTTGCCAATCTCTCCAGAGGAGGAATAGCAACGCAGAGGAGCTGGATGATGATTGAGCTGTTGATATAAGGGGTGATACCCATTGCAAACAATGTTGCGTTGGAGAATGCACCGCCTGAGAGTGTATTCATATAAGAAAGCATTGTGTTAGACCAGTCATCCGGATTCATAACACTTCTGAGGCTGCGGTATCCAGGAATGGAACCTGAATAACCGAGCCGATTCTGAATACAACAATGATTAAGAGAGTAAATAAAATTTTCTTTCTTAAATCGGGGAGTGACCAAGCATTTTTAATGGTCTTAAACACTTAGATCACCTCTGCCTTTCCGCCCGCAGCCTCAATTGCAGCTTTAGCTGACTCGGAAAAAGCAGAAACCTTTACTGTAAGTTTTTTGTCAAGCTTACCGTTGCCAAGAATTTTAACAGCATCAAAGCCGTTCTTAACAACGCCTGCATTAACAAGAGCCTCAATATCTACTGTCGCACCGTCTTCAAACTTTCTGTTCAAAGTGCTGAGGTTAACTGCTGCTACAGTCTTAGCAAAAATATTGTTGAAACCTCTTTTAGGGATACGACGCTGTAAAGGCATCTGACCGCCCTCAAATCCGGGACGGATGCTGCCGCCTGAACGAGCCTTCTGGCCCTTATGACCTTTACCGGAAGTTTTGCCCCAGCCTGAGCCGTGACCTCTGCCGATTCTCTTTGAGTCCTTCTTAGAACCCTCAACAGGAGAAAGTTCATGTAACTTCATTAGTTCGCACCTCCTTGCTTATGCTTCACTAACCTCTACGAGGTGGATGATTTTTGCTACCTTACCCTTAGTCTGAGCGTTATCGGCTGAGTTGTAACATCACCGATTTTCTTAAGACCGAGAGCGTGGGCGGTTGCAATCTGATCCTTCTTAGAGCCGATAAGACTCTTTACTAACTTAATTGTCATAATTTACAACCTCCCTATTAAAGAATTTCTTTAACGGATTTACCGCGGATTGCAGCAACTTCTTCAGCATTTCTTAATGCGCCAAGACCTGCAAGAGTAGCTCTAACTACATTACAGGGATTGTTGGAACGAAGAGCCTTTGTTCTGATGTCCTTGATACCTACTGCTTCAACAACGGCACGAACAGGACCGCCGGCAATAACACCGGTACCGGGAGCTGCGGGCTTCATAAGAACTCTGCCTGCACCGAACTCACCGATTACTTCGTGAGGGATTGTTGTACCTCTGAGTGAAACCTTCATGAGGTTCTTCTTAGCATCCTCAATACCCTTGCGGATAGCATCGGGTACTTCGCCTGCTTTACCGATACCGAAACCAACTGTTCCGTTACCGTCGCCTACAACTACGAGAGCTGCAAACTTGAAAATACGACCGCCTTTAACTGTTTTAGAAACACGGTTAATAGTAACTACTCTTTCTTTTAATTCGCCTGTTACTTCTACTGTTTTAGCCAAAGTTATTCCTCCAATCCTTAGAAATTGAGGCCGCCCTCACGGGCGCTTCGGCCAATTCCTTAACACGGCCGTGATATATGTTACCGCCTCTGTCGAATACAACATCAACGATATTCTTTTCTTTTGCACGCTCAGCAACGAGCTTGCCGACAGCCTTAGCTGCCTCTTTGTTTCCGCCATTGCCTGTGATTTCCTTATCAAGGCTTGAAGCCTGAGCAAGTGTAACACCGGCTACATCGTCAATAATCTGAGCATAGATGTTGCTTGTGGAGCGGAATACGCAAAGACGAGGACAAGAAGCTGTACCGCTGATCTTGCTGCGGACTCTCTTATGGCGTTTTGCGCGTGCCTTTTTTGTATCTGGTCTGCTTACCATTAATTATTCACTCCTTAATTATTTGCCCTTACCGGCCTTGCCTTCCTTGCGGCGGATAACTTCATCAGCGTACTTAATACCCTTGCCCTTATATGGCTCCGGAGGACGCTTTTCTCTTACTTCGGCAGCAAACTGACCAACCTTTTGCTTATCAATGCCGGAGATGATGATTTTGTTAGGATCGGGAACTTCAATCTTGATGTCCTCTGTATCCTCAACGATAACCTGGTGTGAATAACCAAGGTTCATAACGCACTTGTTACCCTGCTTCTGAACACGGTAACCAACGCCGTTTACTTCGAGAGTCTTTGAGTAACCCTCTGTAACACCTATAACCATATTATGGATAAGTGTTCTTGTAAGGCCGTGAAGTGAACGGTTTTCCTTTGCGTCGTTAGGACGAGTAACCTCGATTACATCGCCCTTGATTTCAACAGTCATAGCAGGATTAAACTTGAAATCAAGTGTACCCTTAGGACCTTTAACTGTGATAACGCCGTTGTCAACTGAAGCTGTAACGCCGGCGGGAATATTTATAGGTTTTCTTCCAATTCGAGACATTTATCGCACCTCCTCTTACCAAATGTAAGCGAGAACCTCGCCGCCGATGTGCTGCTTTCTTGCCTCACGATCTGTCATAACACCCTTTGAGGTTGAAATGATGGCGATACCAAGACCCTTCATTACCTTTGGCATATCTTCTGCATTACTGTAAATTCTGAGACCGGGCTTTGATACACGGCGGAGACCTGTGATAACAGGAGTCTTGCCGTCTGTATACTTGAGTGTTACCTTAATAACGCCCTGCTTGCCGTCTTCAATAACTGTGAAATTCTTTACATAACCTTCGTCAACAAGAATCTGACAAATTGACTTCTTGAGGTTTGAAGCGGGAATTTCAACAGAATCATGCTTTGCTGAATTTGCGTTACGGATTCTTGTAAGTAAATCAGCAATTGTATCTGTAATCTGCATTATGCTTTACCTCCCTTGCTTACCAGCTTGCTTTCTTTACACCCGGAATTTCGCCCTTGTAAGCGAGTTCACGGAAGCAAATACGACAAATGCCATACTTACGGAGGTAGGCGTGTGGTCTACCACAGATGTTACATCTTGTGTACTCTCTTGTAGAGAATTTCTGCTTTCTCTGCTGCTTTACTTTCATTGAAGTTTTAGCCACAACAATCCCTCCTTACTTTGAAAACGGTGCGCCCATAAGCTTTAAGAGCTCGCGAGCTTCTTCGTCTGTTGTTGCAGTGGTTACGAAACAAATGTCCATACCACGAACCTTGTCGATCTTGTCATAGTCAATCTCGGGGAAGATGAGCTGTTCTTTGAGGCCCATGTTGTAGTTACCACGGCCGTCAAATGAATCAGGGTTGATACCTCTGAAGTCACGAACACGGGGAAGTGCTACATTGAAGAATCTGTCGAGGAATTCATACATTCTCTCGCCTCTTAATGTAACCTTACAGCCGATTGCCATACCTTCTCTGAGTTTGAAGTTAGCAACTGACTTTCTTGCCTTACAGATGAGAGGCTTCTGACCTGTAATAGCAGAAAGGTCTGTGCAGATAGCATCAATTACTTTTGAGTTATCTTTTGCTTCGCCTGCGCCTACATTGATAACGATTTTATCAAGCTTAGGAATCTGCATTGTGCTCTTGTAGGAGAACTTTGACATAAGAGCAGGTGCAACTTCTTTTGAATAATATTCTTTAAGTCTTGCCATATCTTATTTCCTCCTTAAAGTGCTTCGCCGCATTTAGCGCAAACTCTGCCCTTAGAGCCGTCCTCATAAAACTTATGAGCAACTCTTGTAGGCTTTTTGCATCTTGGGCAAACAATCTGAACCTTAGATGCATACATAGCACCCTCAGCCTTAATGATACCGCCCTGCTCGCCCATCTTCTTGGGCTTAACATGCTTTGAAACCATGTTTACCTTTTCTACGATAACTTTTCCTTCTTTAGGGCTTACAGCCATAACCTGACCTGTCTTGCCCTTGTCCTTACCGCTTAATACGATAACGGTGTCGCCTGTTTTAACATGAACTTTACTCATTGTGACACCTCCAATTAAAGTACTTCGGGAGCGAGAGAAAGAATCTTCATATAATCTTTATCACGAAGCTCTCTTGCTACCGGTCCGAAGATACGAGTACCCTTCGGGTTCTTATCTTCCTTAATAATAACAGCTGCATTTTCATCGAAACGGATATAAGTACCGTCTTCTCTTCTGACGCCCTTTGCAGAACGAACAACTACAGCCTTTACAACGTCGCCTTTTTTAACAACACCGCCGGGTGCTGCCTTTTTAACCGAGGCTACGATTACATCGCCAATGTTGGCATATCTCCTTCTGGTACCGCCGAGTACACGAATGCACATAAGTTCCTTTGCGCCGGTGTTGTCGGCAACCTTGAGGATAGTTTGCTGCTGAATCACAGTGTAATTCCTCCTTTACTCAAAGCCGCTAAAATAAACTTATTTAGCTTTCTCAATAATCTCGACGAGTCTCCATCTTTTGTCTTTAGAAAGAGGACGGGTCTCCATAATCTTTACACGGTCGCCAATGCCACACTCGTTGTTTTCGTCGTGTGCCTTGAAACGAACTGTACGCTTAACAATTTTGTTGTAAAGCTTGTGCTTTACGCTGTCTTCAACTGCAACGACAATTGTCTTGTCCATCTTGTCGCTTACAACTTTTCCGACAACAGTTTTTCTCATATTTCTTTCACTCACTGTTAAGTCCTCCTCTCTTAAGCTTCAGCGCCGTTAAGTTCCATCTGACGAAGAACTGTTGAAATTCTTGCGATGTCCTTTTTAACAGCACCGATTCTGGATGAGTTTTCGAGCTGATTAACAGCAAGCTGGAAACGAAGATTGAATAATTCTTCTTTGAGTTCAGTGAGCTTTGTCTGAAGCTCTTCTACTGACATATCTCTGAGTTCTGATGCTTTCATTACTGCTCACCCTCCTCTTTCTTAACAAACTTGCACTTGATCGGAAGCTTATTTGCAGCAAGGCGAAGAGCCTCTCTTGCAGTAGCTTCATCTACGCCGCCGAGTTCAAACATAACTCTGCCGGGCTTTACTACGGCTACCCAGTACTCGGGTGAACCTTTACCTGAACCCATTCGTGTTTCAGCAGGCTTTGCTGTAACAGGCTTATCAGGGAAAATTTTGATCCATACTTTACCGAATCTTTTGCAGTAACGAGTCATAGCGACACGGGCAGCCTCAATCTGGTTTGAGGTGATCCATGCAGGCTCTGTAGCCTGAAGACCGAAATCACCGTAAGTAACCTTGTTACCACGAAGAGCCTTACCTGTCATACGACCTCTGTGAACTCTTCTGTATTTTACTCTCTTAGGTAATAACATTACTTTCTGCCTCCTTCTCTGCGGGGCTTTCTTGACTTAACTTCGTTAAGAACCTCGCCCTTGTAAAGCCAAACCTTAACGCCTACTTTACCGTAGGTTGTGTTAGCTTCTGCAAAGCCGTAGTCGATGTCGGCACGAAGTGTCTGAAGCGGAATAGTACCTTCGTGGTACTGCTCTGAACGAGCAATTTCAGCACCGCCAAGACGGCCTGAACACATAATCTTGATACCCTTAGCGCCACGACGCATTGCGTTGCCGATTGACATCTTCATTGCACGGCGGAAAGAGATTCTCTTTTCAAGCTGCTGAGCGATGCTTTCTGCAACGAGCTGTGCATCAAGCTCAGGAGCCTTAACTTCTACGATATTGATTGCAACGGGCTTTGAGAGCATCTTTTCGCACTGTGCTCTGAGCTTTTCAATCTCAGAACCGCCCTTACCGATTACAAGACCGGGCTTAGCACAGTGGATGCTGATTTTAACCTTTTTGCCGTCACGCTCAATTTCAATCTTTGAGATACCGAAGTTGTAAAGCTGAGCCTTCAGAGTCTTACGGAGGTTATAGTCCTCAACGAGTGTAGCACCGAAGTCCTTCTTGTTTGCAAACCAACGGGAATCCCAATCTTTAATAACGCCGACACGGAGACCGTGCGGATTAACTTTCTGACCCATAATCTAACCTCCCCTTAGTCGTCTTCTCTTTCCTTGAGTACGAGGGAAATGTGAGAAGTTCTCTTGTTAATTCTGAACGCTCTGCCCTGTGCTCTCGGACGAATTCTTTTAAGGATGGGGCCTGCTGTTGCATTGCACTGAGCAATGTAAAGCTTGGATACATCCATGTCATGGTTGTTCTCAGCATTTGCCATAGCTGAATTGAGCAGCTTTAAAAGCGGCTCGCAAGCGGCCTTGGGAGTGTGCTTAAGAACAGCTTCCGCATACTTAACGTCTTTGCCTCTTACGAGGTCAAGAACTACATTAACCTTGCGGGGTGAAATACGAACAAATTTTGCATTTGCCTTTGCTTCCATCTGCAATACTCTCCTTCCGCTTATTTGCTTGTCTTTGATCCTGCGTGACCTTTGAATGTTCTTGTCGGAGCAAACTCACCGAGCTTGTGACCAACCATATCTTCGGTTACATATACAGGAACATGTTTTCTGCCGTCATGAACGGCAAATGTGTGACCAACGAACTCAGGGAAAATTGTTGAACTTCTTGACCAAGTCTTGAGAATTCTCTTTTCGCCTGCTTCGTTCATTTCGATAACCCTTTTGAGCAGTACAGGCTGAACATAAGGGCCCTTTTTAGTACTTCTACTCATGTTTTAGCTCCTTTCCGCCTTACTTACCGTTTCTTCTTCTTACGATAAGCTTGTCGCTGCTCTTGTTGTTCTTACGAGTCTTGTAGCCGAGTGCGGGCTTACCCCATGGGGTTACAGGGCCCGGACGACCAACAGGTGACTTACCCTCACCACCGCCGTGCGGATGGTCGTTAGGGTTCATTACAGAACCACGAACAGTAGGACGCCAACCCATGTTTCTCTTACGACCTGCTTTACCAATCTTAACATTTTCGTGATCGGTGTTACCTACCTGACCGATTGTAGCCATGCAGTTTTCAGGAACGTTTCTGAGCTCGCCTGAAGGAAGTCTTAAAAGTGCAAGACCGTTTTCCTTAGCCATGAGCTGAGCCATGTTGCCGGCTGAACGAGCGAGCTGAGCGCCTCTGCCGGGATAAAGCTCTACATTGTGGATAAATGTACCAACAGGGATTGCTGTAAGCGGAAGTGCGTTACCGGGCTTAATATCAGCGTTTGCACCTGCTGTTACCTTGTCGCCTACCTTAAGTCCTTCCGGAGCAATAATGTAAGCCTTCTCGCCGTCTGTGTACTCTACAAGAGCGATGAATGCAGAACGGTTTGGATCGTACTCTAATGTTTTAACTGTACCTTCAACATCAAATTTCTGACGCTTGAAGTCAATAATACGGTACTTTTTGCGGTTGCCGCCGCCTCTGTGACGAACGGTGATTCTGCCGTAGCTGTTACGACCTGCCTTTTTATTTAAAGGAGCAAGCAAGCTTTTTTCCGGCTCAACCTTTGAAAGACCCGAATAATCTGTAACCGACATATTTCTTCTTGAGTTAATGGTCGGCTTATATACTTTAATGGCCATTTGGTTTCACTCTCCTCATGATGGCTTTGCGGGAATATGGCATTTCCCATACATTCTGCCTGAATAATGTTTTTCAGACTCAATACTGAACCTGAGTCAGTATTACATCATGCCTTCAAAAAATTCGATAGGCTTGCTGTCTTCGGTAAGTTTTACGATTGCTTTTTTCCAGCTCTTTGAGTAGCCGCCGTTGTTTCTGCCCTGACGACGGAATTTGCCTCTCATGCTTACTGTGTTTACCTTTGCAACCTTAACGCCGAAAACTTCTTCACAAGCTTTTGCAATTTCAATCTTGTTTGCTGACTTAGCAACTTCAAAGGTATAAATTTTGTTAACTGCGCCGAGCATACTCTTTTCGGTAATAACAGGGCGGATTACAATATCATGAGCTATCATGCATATACCTCCTCAATCTTGCTTACCGCATCCTTAACGATGATAAGCTTGTCAGCATTCAAAATGTCATATACATTAAGAGTGTTTACCTGAGCTGTTTTAACACCGGGGATGTTGTTAGCTGATTTAATAACCTTGCTGTCAACCTCAGGAAGAACAATGAGAGCCTTCTTTTCAGCTCCGATTGCGCTGAGCATTGCAACAATCTTCTTTGTCTTGTACTCGTCCATGCTGATTGAATCAACAACGATGAGCTCGTTCTCCATAACCTTTGAAGAGAAAGCTGACTTCATAGCAAGTCTTCTTACCTTCTTGTTTACGGAAAATCTGTAATCTCTTGGCTTCGGAGCGAATACAACGCCGCCGTGTGTCCACTGCGGAGCTCTTGTTGAACCCTGTCTTGCACGGCCTGTACCCTTCTGTCTCCACGGCTTTTTACCGCCGCCTGAAACCTCTGATCTTGTAAGAGCGGACTGTGTGCCCTGACGCTGTGCTGCGAGGTAGTTAACTACCATCTGATGCATAACAGCTGCATTTGGTTCGATACCGAATACGGACTCAGCAAGCTCGATTGTGCCAACGCTCTTGCCTTCCATATCTACTACTGCTAAATTTGGCATTTATAATCCCCCTTCCTTAAGCCTTTACGGAATCTTTGATTACAACGATTCCCTTGTTAGGACCCGGAATAGCACCCTTAACAGCGATGAGGTTGTTTTCTGCGTCAACCTTAACAACTGTGAGGTTCTGAACCGTTACCTGTTCTGCGCCGAGGTGACCTGCCATTCTCTTACCCTTCCAAACTCTTGAAGGTGATGAGCAGGCACCGATTGAACCGCCGTGGCGTACGCAAGGACCTGTACCGTGTGATTCCTTAAGACGGTGGAAGTTCCATCTCTTAATAACACCTGCTGTACCCTTACCTTTGCTCTTGCCTGTTACGTCAATCTTGTCGCCGGGGGTGAATACGTCTGCTTTAACGAGATCACCGATGCTGTAAGCGTCTGTGTCTGTAAAGCGGAACTCTTTGAGAGTTTTCTTTGGTGCTACACCGGCCTTATCAAAGAAGCCCTTCATTGGCTTGTTTACCTTGTGAGGTTTAACATCGCCGTAGCCGAGCTGTACCGAAGCGTAGCCGTCGTTTTCAACTGTTTTCTTGGCTGTTACCACGCAAGGGCCTGCCTCAACAACAGTTACGGGAATCATGATTCCCTTTTCATCGAAAATCTGTGTCATACCGATTTTCTTACCGATGATTGCTTTCTGCATAAATTGTATCCTCCTTATAGGTTATTGGTTGGTTTCCCAACATGACCCTGTCTGCTTGTAGGTTGGTATCCGATTATAACTTAATCTCGATATCAACGCCGGCAGGGAGCTCTAAGCTCATAAGAGCCTCGACTGTCTTGTTTGACGGTCTTAAGATGTCGATAAGACGCTTGTGAGTTCTGATTTCAAACTGCTCACGGCTGTCCTTGTACTTATGAACAGCACGGAGAATTGTTACAACCTGCTTCTCAGTCGGGAGCGGAACGGGACCTGAAACTCTTGCGCCTGTGCGCTTAGCTGTTGCCACGATTCTCTCTGCAGACTGATCAACGAGCTGATGATCATAACCCTTTAATCTTATTCTAATCTTTTCCTTGACTGCCATTATCGTCGCCTCCTTAAAAATGTTAGTTGGCGGGCGTTGCTTTTCAAAACTTTTTGAAACTCTGCCGGGTGTTTCCTCACCCCGCATTAAAAAACCCGTTTAACTATTCAGTTAACCGGGAAGTTCTGAAAGCGTTTGAGCGCAGTTATGGCAAAGCAACCCCATTGCCACTCAATCGCTCTGTGTTTCAATTTAATCGCCCGGTTTAAAATCGGACATACTCCACGGAAAAACCGGCTTAATGCCGCAACCTCCCGCTTCATCGCATATCTTGTGCAGTCACACAAGCATTATTATAAACGAAATACCGCATTATTTCAACCTTTTCGGCAAAATAAGCGGTATAGAAGTTTTTAAAATATTTTTAATTAATTTTGTTTAATTTGTACATACTCCCGTTTGCCGATTTTATGTTATAATTAGGCAGACGAAAATGTCTTTTCTATACTATTGTATATAAGGGATTCCATTTTGTCAATTGTGCAGTTTTATGAAAAGGAATGACAGACAATGAAACATTTGTATTTTGGTGACGGTAAGGGCAAAACCACAGCCGCTGTAGGAATTGCCGTCAGGGCGGCAGGCAGTAACCTCAAGGTGCTGTTTGTGCAATTTTTAAAAACGGAATTTTCGGGTGAACGCCATGTTCTCAGTCACACCGAGAATGTGACTCTCACGCTCTGCCCCGCTGACCTCAAGTTCACATTTCAGATGAACGAAAAGGAAAAGGCTCAGGCGGCAAAAATTTTCAAGGGTATTTTTGACCACAGTGTCACACTTGCCCTGACCGAAAAGTACGACATGGTTGTATTTGACGAGATTATTGACGCAATCAACGCTGAAATGCTCACCGAATCCGAGGTTGTTGAGTTCATCACCAACGCTCCCTCAAGCATGGAAATCATCATGACAGGTCATAACCCGTCACAAAAAATGATTGACCTTTGCGATTATGTGACCGAGTTCAAGAAAATCAAACATCCCTACGACCGAGGCATCACCGGCAGAATCGGTGTTGAATTTTAATTTTAAGTTTGTGTAGATAGTTTAATTTACAAAAGCATAAAACGCTCGAGCGTAGCGCTTATAAAATCGTATCCGACACCACCCGATTTATGGGTGGTTATTTTTTTGCATTATTTTACGAGGAATGTGGGATATAACTGATTAAAGAATTACAAAAAAACGGCTGTCACTTAACGAAAGTCAATTCATCAGCAACAGCCGTTTTTAATTCAATTGAATATTAAAGAACTTACTTGAGCCATACGATATCCGTATCGGTTGCAAGGTTGTCAATTCCGTAAAGCACAACAACCTGTTCGGGGTTGTAGGTTGTCACAAGGTCTGACACGCTTTCCTTATAATAACGCAGGTCAACCAGAACCACCTTGCTGTAATTTTCTGCAAGGAACGGTGCAAGGCTGTGCGAAAAGCTGTCCTTGATGAGAAGAATTGTGCCGTTCTTTGCATTGGTGTTTGTAATCTCCGTGAGAGCGTGATTGCCGTCAATAAACACGGGGTACTTGTCGTCCTCTTTGAGATGATCGGTAAAGTACATTGAACCCGAAGTTTTAATATTTGCGCCCTCGGTGATTTTTACGGAGATATTTCTGTCGGAATTTTTAGGGTTATTCCAAATTTCGATATTATCGGGCGGAGTGAGCCAAAAACCGCTTGAAGAATATGTTGTGCCGTAAAAGTCGGGGTAGCTGTCTTTTTTCAGGGTTGAATCATCAATCGGAGTAATGCCGAGTGTCTTGCAAAGCTCTTGGTAGCCCGTGTAAGCACCCTTTGTTGTCCAATGGTGGTCGGTTTTATAGTAAAGCTGACTGCCGTTTTTGTATTCGCTCTTAAAGCGTTCACGCAAATCGACAAATCCGATTTTATCCTTTGAAAGCGTTGAAGAAATCTTGCTTATATCCTCATCATCGTTGTATTTATCGTGGAATGTCGGAAGCACATCATCAACAATATATCCTGTTGACGGAACAAGCATAACCGTTGTCGGAGTGTCAATTGATTTTGCAAAATACGCAACCGCACCGATATTCTTATCGAGGTTGTTCTCAGTCGAAACAGGTTTGTTGATAAGGTAGCCGTTTTTGCAGTTATACACACCGCTTGCACCGTTGTTACCCACTGCAAGGGCGGTGTATGCGTTAAGACCTACCCATGTGTTTCTCTGCGGAAACCTGTCGGCAAAGAATGTTTCAAACTCACTGCCGAAATCACCCGAAAGCAATTTTTCGGCTGTAACCTCCGGAAACTTCTGCAAGTATCTTTTTTCGGAAGAGCTGTAGTCGGGTTTCGGAGAAAAGATAAACCACAAAGCCATTCCGTATATAAAAATCAGAAATACAACCGCAGGAATGTATTTTCCGATTTTATTTCTGTTATCAGCAAAACGCATATATATTCACCTGACTTTTTCTAATTGTTCACAGCCGTTTTAAAATCTGAAATAAAGGAACGGGTTGTAGCTCTGATTAACAAGGCTTGCCGTGCTGACAGCAAGAACACCCATACAGTAGAGTGTTTCGGGAATCCACATAAAGCGTGTGTGTTCAAAGCGTGTGTAAAGCATTGTTGCAAGCGGAGTTGACGCAACAGCCGCAATAATAAGCATTGGCAGGTTGCTCATAATAAGATTAAACGCCTGATCACCGCAAATTCCGTTGCCGAAATTGAAAAGGTCAACCATAAACTCACCGAGCTGTCCGACATCCGTGAAGTAGAAAAGTCCCCAACCGATGATTATGATAAACAGAGTGTAAATGTGCTGAACAAATGACGGCAGTCTATCGAGAAATTTTTTGAGTACGAATTTTTCAAGAATAAGAAGAAGTCCGTAGTAAAGTCCCCAAAGTACAAAGTTGTATGCCGCACCGTGCCAAAGTCCTGTAAGTCCCCACACGATAAGAAGGTTGAGAATCTGCCTTTTAACGCCCTTTCTGTTACCGCCGAGAGGGATATAAACATATTCTTTGAACCATGTTGAAAGGGAAATGTGCCATCTTCTCCAAAAGTCTGTAATCGACTTTGCGATGTAGGATAGTTAAAGTTTTTAAGAAACTCGAATCCCATCATATTGCCAAGACCGCAAGCCATATCGGAGTAACCCGAGAAATCAAAGTAAATCTGGAATGTATAGGCTATCATACCCACCCATGTTCCGACAACACCGTTTTCATCGGTTGTTGCAAAAATGTTTGTTGTGAGCGTTCCCATGGTGTTTGCGATAATTACCTTTTTGGCAAGGCCGACCATAAAGAGTTTCACGCCCCTTGTGAACATTTCAAGCGTTTCACGGCGGTTTACAAGCTGTTCGGCAACATCACGGTAACGGACAATCGGACCTGCAATAAGCTGCGGAAAGAGTGCAACATAAGTACCGAAGTTGATGAAGTTCTTCGACACGGGCGCATCGTCACGGTAAACATCAATGACATAGCTCATTGTCTGGAATGTGTAGAAGCTGATGCCGATCGGCAGGCTGATTTGAAGCTCCGGAATATTGAGAAACGGCAGCATATTGAGCGTTTCGGTTATCATTCCCGTATATTTAAACACCGCAAGAATACCTATATCAAGCACACAGGTAAGAATCAGAAACAGCTTTTTCTTTTTGGCGTCGCTCTGTATTTGTCAACAAGCCAACCGCCTATATAGTTGAAGAAGATGTTGAACACCATAAGCAGAACAAGCTTAGGTTCGCCCCAACCGTAGAATATAAGGTTTACGATAAAGAGAAAAATATTGCGTCCCTGCCTTGGCACAAGATAATAGGCAAGCAAGGTAATCGGCAGATACGCAAACATAAACACAAGGCTCGAAAATACCACTCGTTTTATCCTCCTGCAAATTTAAATTCATAATTTTTTCAAATACCATCCTACATATTTTAACTTATTGCTTTTTTCAGTCAACATACAAATTATATGATTTTTGCCCAAACAGAATAAAAGTAATGTTAATGATTTTGTGCTATTAACGGAAGAGGTCGTTCTGTACGGTTCAGTTGACATTTCGTGACTTTTTTCGACAGACAAACAAAAAAAACGGACTGCCGTGTGACAGTCCGCAGATTGCAAGCAATCAAATTATTTTGTTGCGTTGTAAGTCTTTGAGAAAAGGTTCTTGCCGTCCTTAGTGTTAATTTCAATAACAACCGATGGATTGTCAACACCTGCTTCATCTTTAATATCATTAGCAAAGCCTTCAAATGTTGATGACATAGAATCAAAACCTGTTTCAAGAGTTGACTTTACAGTGTCAAGTGATTCCTCGGGAAGGTCTGTTTTGTAAGCAAATGTGAAAACTACATTTTCGCCCTCAGCCTTAACATCAATATCCAAAGTTGAGCCAAAAGAAGATTTCAATGTATCAATATCTTTCTGGCAAGTATCTGATGCAATGTAGTTTGCGAGTTTCTGCTCAGGTGTTTCACCGCAACCTGCAAAGCAGAAGATTGATGTTACTGCGATAAGTGCTGCAGCAAGTGTAAGCATAATTTTTTTCATTGTTTTACTCTCCTTAAAAAACATAGTGGTCACATTGTACTATATTCGCATTATATTGTCAACAACTATCAAAATATTCAATTTTTGAGCCAGTTTTATTTTATCTTGCTGTAGTTTTTTGTAAATCATTGCTAACCGAAAATTTGTATTTTCTTGTAAATTCCTTTGTTGCGTTGTTGCGGACAACTTCGCTTTGGTTCTGCTCAACAATGCTTGTTATAGCACCCACATCAATCCATATTTCGTTATTGCTTTCTTTTTGGCTCTCATCAAACACAAGCTCAAGTCCGAGATGCAAATGACTTTCGGTTATTCCGTTTGTATTTTCGGTATCGCTGTAACCCGTTCTTCCCACATAACCGATTACATCGCCTGCACAAACCTTGTCGCCCTCTTTTAAGTTTTCTGCAAACGGACGGTTCTGCCTTAGGTGTGCATAGTACCAATAGCGTTTTTTGTCGGCAGAACGGATTCCGATTCGCCAACCGCCGTACCTGTTCCAGCCCATAATTTCAACCGTTCCCGACTCAACCGCCACAACAGGTGTGCCGACAGCCGCCATAAGATCATGCCCCAGGTGAGGTCTTGTGTAGCCGTAGGTTCTGACCGCACCGAAATCATCATAGCAGGAATACGGAAAAGATTTGGCAATCGGTGAAAACCAGCACAAGCCGTAGTCTTTTTCAGTGCCGTTTGAAGTTTCTTTTTCGTAATCACCGACAATTCCCGAAAGTGCCGCACCGTATGCCTGAGAGTAATAATTGAAATATTTCATATCCTTTGTCAGGTTTTCAACGGTGTCGCCGTTTTTGATTTTGTCGGCAAAATCTGTCATATCGCCATATTTGTACTTTGTAAAATCACCGCCGTATTTCGCACCGAGATACGCAAGCGTGGTTATGCAGTCGGTGTGCCTGTCGTCATCGTGAGTTTGTATGTCGAGGTCAACGGCATTTTGCAAAGCGTCTTTCGTAACATTAAATTCAACATATTTTATGTAGTTTTTTTGCGTGTCCTTTCCGCCCGTAAACACGACAGCGACAATGCCGCAAGCATTACGCAAAAACACACAGAGTCAGTTTTTCATATCAATCACCGATAATGTATATGAAAACGGCATACAGTTATTCATTGCGGCTTTGCCGTAAAATGAAAAAAACAGCGGTGTAACTCGCTGTTTCTTCCATATTTTAATTAAGAGAGAGGAAAAATATATCAAATGAAAATCTTGTAAGCTGTTTAACATGGGTCATCACCACTTATTCTGTCACGCTCGGGCAAGACTTGTTATAAATCAAGCCGTTCTTATGTTGTGACTATATTATATCACGGCAATCGTGACAGAATAATGACAAACAAAAGAATGTTTTGAAAATCTTTTAAAAAAATTTTCTGATTACGCTTTATCTACTGTAAATGTTAATTTATTGTCGGCAATATTGATTTTACCGCCGATATTTGCAAAATAAGAGGTTAAAAATTGATATACTTCGTCCTTCTCTGCCTCATCAAACGAAAAATACTGTCCTCCGCAGGCATCGTGAAAATGGAGATACACTCCGAATTTTTCGTCAAGAATCCTCTTGAATTCAAGCACCTGTGAATATGAAAAGTTCATAATAAGCTCTCCTTAAAGCAGGTTTTCTTTTTCAAAAGCCTGTCTTAAATCTTCGATGATATCTTCGGCATCCTCAATACCAACGCTGAAACGGAAAAATCCGTTGTGGAATTCTTCGGGATAAAGATACTGTCTTTCATCGTTTTCACCGAGAAATACGATTAGGCTTTCATCGTGACCGAGTGATACAGCCGATGTGATTACTTTAAGATGTGTAACAAAACGGTTGTAGGTATCGTGGTCGGCTTTAAGTCCAAACGAAAGCACTCCGCCGAACCCGTTTTTCATCTGCTTAACTGCAACATCGTAATTCGGGTGATCCTCAAGTCCCGGATATGCAACAAAGCTTACACCTTTGACCGTTTTCAGATAACGAGCAACCTTGAGGGCATTTTCGTTGTGCTGTTTCATACGCAACGGAAGTGTTACCGAACCTCTCATAATCAGCCATGCATTGAACGGCTGATTGTTGCGCCGAGGTTAATCTGCGACTGCGCACGGATAATGTCAAGGTATTCTTTTTTGCCGATGATTGCACCTCCCATTGCATCACCGTGACCGTTGATGTACTTTGTAAGGCTTTCAACGGTAAAGTCTGCACCGAGTTCAATCGGTCTTTGGTTGAACGGAGAAGCAAATGTGTTGTCAACCGACAAAAGTGCGCCGTTTGCATGGGCAAGATCTGCAATCTTTTCAATGTCGGAAATTGAAAGAGTAGGGTTGCCCGGTGTTTCAATGTGAATGAGCTTTGTGTTCGGACGGATTGCCGCCTTAACTTTTTCAATGTCAGTTGTGTCAACAATTGTTGTTTCAACACCGAATTTGTCTTTGAGAAGTTCATTCAGAAGTCTGTAAACCGCAATATATGTTACGCTTGAAAATACAACATGGTCACCGCTTTTGAGCAATGCAAAGAAAAGTCCCGACAGAGCCGCAACACCGCTTGCAAGAACGACGCAATCCTCTCCGCCCTCAAGGGATGCTAGCTTTTCCTGGAGATACTGCTGATTTGAACCGCCGTTGCGTGTGTAGAGGTTTTTGCCTGCACTGCTCCAGTTGAGGTCGCTCGGATCATATGGGAGTTCATAGCTGTTTGCCATTGTGATAGGTCTTTTGATTGCTCCTGTTTCGCTGTCAACATCGTTGCCCGTGTGAACAGCCCTTGTCTGAAATCCGAATTCATCACCAAAATTTCTTTTTGCCATAACTGTACTTCCTTTCTTAGCATGATTTTTATGTGCTTGATTATGTATGTGTTTTATTTCTACTATTCCTATGTATTTAGTATGTTTTAATTATAGCACCATTTTTTGCATTGTCAAGATTAATTTTATAAATGGCAAACACGGTTTGCGACCGCCGCCTGTGGCGGATAAAGGGAGCATAGCACTGTCTGAAATATAGTCGCAAGGCTACCCCTACTGATTCCATATAAAACAAAAATTGCATCAGAACCTTATTCGGGCATCTGATGCAATCTTTTTATCTAACTATCTTCTTGAATTGACAGCGGTGGCACACCGCCGACTGTAATTTTACATTTTCAATTTTCAACTTTCAATTCGCAATGCTATTGCATTACCGAGTTTGCCATAATATATTTTCTGAGCGGTCCCTGCATAATGGATTCAATCTGCTCGGGTTCATCGGGCAGAAGAATAAGAATCTGATTTGCGGCTCTGACAACATATCCGTCATCGCCGTTTTCATTTTTCAGCTTTTTGCAGTCATTAACAGGGGTTTCACACAAAGCACGGGAAATTATGCTTTTTATTCCCTTTTCATCGTCAAATCCGAGTCCGCCGACAACGAAAACCGCATTCAGTTTTTTGAAAGCGTCTGTAAGTTCATTTCCGAGTTGTTCGGAATCGGTTGCAAAGCAGGTTTTGACGAGTTCAAGGTCAAGCTCGGAAAAGGATTTTTGCAAAGCTCTTTCGCAAAACGAGGTTTTGCGAGCAGCGAAAAATACAAGCCTGCAATTCATTTTCCGTCCTCCTACTGTGCGTTTGCGTATTCGGGTTTCAGCGTTGCCTTGAATTTTGGTGCAATGCTCAAATTAGCCGTTACCTTTGTATAGTCATAGGTGGTGTCCCACCCCTCAAAGGTGTAGGTATAATACTCATCACTCGGTTTTTTCGGTACGGTCTTAGGCACAACCGCCGACTTGCCGTACTCAACCTTTTGCGTTGACAAAGCTGAACCGTCGTAGTTAAGGAAGGTTACATTGCAATAAACCTTTGCCTTTGTTGTAGGCTGTGGCTTTTGTGTTACAACCTGACCTTTTGTATCTGTTGCGGTTGTAGCCTCGGTTTTCTTGGTTACCTTTTGGTTCTTAAAGCTGTAATCGCCGTCATACCAGGTAATCTGACCTTTCTTGTAAGCTGTGTCAAAGTCTGTGACGGTAGGTCTTGTACCGCCGTAGGATGAGTAATAAACCTGCGGCCATACTGCATTCTTATTAAGCGATGCCTTTGAAACATCAACCTTTGTTGACTCGCCCGCTCTTACCTTTCTTGCAACAATAACCGTTCTGAAGTTTGTGAACTCATACGAACAGGTTGAAAGTGTTACAAGCTCATCGTCCTCGTTTACATCAACAGGACAATTAAAGAGTGAACGAACACGGACATTGTAAACATAGTTCATAAAGTCCTTGTCATTTTCAAAGTCGCTTATCATGTAGTTGAAGAAATCGCCGTGTGCGGTAAGAGTGTTTGTCTTGAACACGGAGATAATCTTATAAGTACCTTTGCCCTTTGGAGTGTCAAAACGGAAGGTCGGAACTTCTTTGTAGAAATCGAGATCCCCCGTTGTTCCGCCGAACTTCATAAGATCACCGAACATTGAACCGTCCTGAATGTGGTGAGAGTGAAGAACAAGGTTCTTGCCGTCTGTACCCTTTGTTGACCGGTAGTCAACAAATACGCTGCCGAATCCGTCCCACTCATTCTTGTAGTTGTGGTTAAGGTAATACTGTTGCGGTGTGCTGTCTGCCTTATGCCAAAGAACGGGGTAGTCAATGTGGGTATCTTTCATCTGAATCCAACCGACAATTTCATCGTTGATTTTCAGAAGTTTATCCCAATTGATTGTGTCATCCTTTTTCTTTTCGGGTGTTGTTTCACCGTCATCAACGCTGTGAGCAATTCGCTGAATTTCTCCGTTAAGCTCGGCATTTCTCAGGCTGAGGTAAATCATATTGTAGAACAACAGCGAAAGCGCCGTAAGAAACACGAGAAACGAAACAATTACAACGCATTTTCTTGTAACTTCCTTTGAACCGTCACCACGCATAGGAATGAAGTTGTTGACAAAGCCTGTCTTTGCCGGAACAAATTCCCTGTCGCTGAAACCGTTAGGATAGTCAATTGCAGAATTTTCAAAGTTTGACTTTGCTCTTATGCAGGCAAGACAAACCATATCTTCGGGATTTTCACCTGCAAGAGCCGACTTTGGAAGAACGGCAACCTGAATACCACGGTACATAAAGCAGTAGCCAAGATAGCCGTTGCCCATATCTTTAAGACTGAAAATTCTTGACTTTTTACGGAACATTCTGTACTTGTCCTCAAGCTGTTCTATCTCTTCCTTGTCTGCCTTACGCTTTTGGCATCGAGAAAATCAAGATTTCTCTTTCGCCAATAGTCCTTCGGCACAGGAGTATTCTCATACTTCTCGGATGCCGCAACAACCTCGGCAAACTTTTTGCGGAACGATGTGCTGTCCTTTGTTGTAAGAGCCTCTGCAATCACAACCTGATCAGGCGCTTTTTCGCTTTTCGCAAGCTCGTTAAGTGCAGAAATAATTTTAGAATATGAAGGTGAAACGCTTTTTACTTTGGTTACGGAAAAGCCGTTTTGTTCAAGCTTTTTTGCAATTTCACCGCTTGTTTGAGAAAGGTCAGCGGAATTTTTGCCCGTTAAGGAAAAAATCTCAACATCCATATCAATTCCCCTTTCAATCGTTTGATTATTCATCATCAGCCGAAATTCTTGTAACTTTTAGGTTCTGAAGAGCCTCCTCAACAAGAGGTCCGAAGTTCGGCTTTTCCTGAGCCTCTTTTACATATTTGAGAACAGGTCTTGTACGGGGATGCTTTGGTGTGAACACGGTACAGCAGTCCTCATACGGTTCAATTGATATATCGTAGGTATCAATCTTGTAGGCAATGTCGATAATCTCCTGCTTATCCATACCTATGAGCGGTCTGAACACGAGCATATCGGTCGCCTCATCTGTACACGAAAGCGCACCGATTGTCTGGCTTGCAACCTGACCGAGACTTTCGCCTGTGATGAGTGCCTGACATTCGTACTTTTCGGCAATCTTTTCTGAAATCTGCATCATCAGGCGGCGCATAATGATTGTGAAAAGTTCTTCGGGACATTCATCCTTGATTTTCTCCTGCAGCTTTGTGAACGGCACGGTGTACATAACCATATCGCCTGCATATCTGCTGACTCTGCGGAGAAGTCTGACAACCTTGTCTTCGGCTCTGGGGCTTGTGTAAGGCGGACTTGCAAAGTGAATTGCAGTAAGTCTGATACCTCTTTTTGCCATCATATAAGCGGCAACGGGAGAGTCAAGACCTCCGCTGATGAGAATTGCGGCTCTGCCGCCTGTGCCGACCGGAATACCGCCTGCTCCTCTTACCGGCTCACCGTGAACATAAGCGCCGAAGTCACGGATTTCAACATTTACAACAAGGTCGGGGTTGTGAACATCAACTTTGAGGTGCGGAAACTTTGAAAGGATTTCACCGCCGACCTCTCTGCAAATTTCGGGAGATTTAAGCGAAAACTTCTTGTCGCTTCTCTTTGCCTCAACCTTGAAGGTTTTTATATTTTTAAGTTGATTTTCAAGATATTTCGGAGCGGTTTCAAGAACGGATTCGATTGTTTTTTCACAAACGGCGGCTCTTGAAAAAGCGATAATTCCGAACACCCTTGAAACGATTTCGCAAGCCTTTTCAAGATCTGCGTCATCATCAAGCGGTTTTACATAAATTGTGGACTGTGCGGATGTAATCTCAAAATGGCCTGCACTCTTTAATGCGTGTTTGAGGTTCTTTTTGAGGACATCTTCAAATGAACGGCGGTTAAGTCCTTGAGAACAATTTCGCCGTCTTTCAAAAGTAAAATTTCCTTCATAAAATGTATTCCTTTGTTTTAATATGTATTCATACGATTTTATTTGTGAGCAAGGGTTTTCAGTCCCTTTTCAATACCGTAACAAAGTGCGTCGATATCTGCCTCTGTGTTAAATTTTGAAAAGCTGATTCTCAGTGCACTGTCGGCTCTGTCACGACCGATATTCATTGACTCAAGCACATAACTCGGTTTGCCCTTTGCACAGGCACTTCCCGAGGACACATAGACCTCAAGATTTTCAAGAAAATGGAGCATGGTTTCGCTCCTGACCTTTCCTGCCGAAATATTCAATACATACGGAAGTGCGTTTTGGGGAGAGTTGAGAACCACTCCGTCAATTTTTAATAGCTTATCCTTTGCGTAGCTGTTAAGCTTTGAAACATAATCGTAATTTTTATCTATGTTAAATTCACCGCAGGCAACACCCATTGCGGCAATCAGCGGAATCGCCTCTGTGCCGGGGCGGAGTTTTTTCTCCTGTTCACCGCCGTAGTGAAGCGGAACAAGCCGTACACCCTTTTTCACAAAGATTGCGCCCACACTTCGGGGCATGGATTTTATGACCGCTCACGCTGATTAAATCCGCATGAAGCCTTGACGCAGAAAGCGAGATTTTGCCGAACGCCTGAACGGCATCCGTGTGCAGATTACATCGCTGTTCTTCGCCTTTACGGCAGAAAAAATATCCGTAACATTCATCATTGCGCCCGTTTCATTATTGACGCACATTACAGACACAAGAATTGTGTTTTCGTCAACCTTTTCAAGCACATCTTCCTTGTGAATTGTGCCATCCTCACGGGGCATTATATAGACAACATCAAAGCCGTTATCCTCAAGTTTTTTTGCGGATTCCATAATACTGCTGTGTTCAACGGCAGACACAACAATCCGCTTTCCTCTGCGTTTTTTAGCCTCGGCAACACCGAAAATTGCAAGGTTATTCGCCTCTGTACCGCCGCTTGTGAAATAGATTTCGTCGGCAGTTGCACCAAGCTTTCTTGCAACCTCTTTTCGAGCCTTTACAAGCTCCTGCTCTGCATACATTCCACGCAAATGGAGCGACGAAGGATTGCCGTAATTTTCGGTCATTATCTCAAACGCTTTTTCTGCCGCCTTTTGCGACACCTTCGTAGTTGCGCTGTTATCGAGATAATGCTCCATTACTTTACCCTCATTTCGTTTTACATAGCTGTACATATTAATAAGTATACTACAACAGTCAAAAAAAATAAAGTGATAATTCAAACATAATTGAAATTTATACGGCAAAAATATATGTAAATTAATTAACGGTGCAAAGGTGGCATTTTATGATTTCAAAAAAAGAAATATAGCACGATTGTGAAAAATAAATTCACCGAAAAGTAAATGTTTTGTGAACGGGACTAAGGCATTTTTCATCGGCGGTTTCATCTGCCTTATCGGTCAGGTTCTGACGGACTGTTATTCAATGCTTGATCTCAGCAGGATGATGCAAAAACGCTGACATCGGTAACGCTGATTTTCATAGGAATTTTGCTGACAGCAATCGGTGTTTACGATAAAATCGCCAAGCATGGCGGTGCGGGTACGCTTGTGCCGATTA
>ENA-OQMZ01000010-OQMZ01000010.1-human-gut-metagenome-genome-assembly--contig:-NODE-10-length-61946-cov-4.047736_pt1 | contig 61946 bp, 76 predicted proteins | sample MGYA00242621_ERZ504862 | MGnify/ENA primary metagenome ERZ504862 (study PRJEB26092, sample SAMD00036393) | human gut metagenome | host: Homo sapiens | study: EMG produced TPA metagenomics assembly of...
TCCTCGACGGTTCGCAGGAGACCAGCACGACGACCAGTTGGACGCTCGAAGGCACCATCGTCGACGACTTCGGCGCGAACTCGCTGAGCCTGTGGTGCTTCGACCACGCGGGCGAGACGCTGCCGTTCGAGTTCGTCCCGAACATCAAGGGCGGAATCAAGTGGACCGGAAACGTGGAAATCGGCCCCGTGAGCGTGGGCGTGACGTGAAGAGCAAGAACACGAACGATTTCAGCTTCCCCGTCACCAACCTCCAGCACGCGCCTTACACCAATTCGGTCTCCGAGTGACGGACAAGGCGGCCTATGTGGTCGGGCAGAAACGGTTCGTGCAGACCATGCGCAAGGCCGGAGCGGACATGCAGGCGTTGAAGGGCGTCAACCGTGAGGCCGCCGACATCGCTTTGCGTAGCGTGCTGCCGCTCGTGCCCGTCGGCAAGACCGGACACCTCAAGCAGAGCGTGCGCGTCGGGGCGACCATGAAGCCGGCGTGATACGCGCCGGCCGCAAGACGGTGCCCTACGCGGGCGTCATCAACTACGGTTGGCCCGCGCGCGGCATCAGACCACGCCTGTTCGTCAACAATGGCGTTGCCTCAAGCGAGAGCATGTGGCAACGCCCCTACAAGCGGTTCATCGAACAAACATTGAAGCAGATCAGGGGAGCATAACCATGAACGATATGAAAATCACCTACACCGACGGGCATGTGACGAAGGTGCGCACCCAGTCACCGGCCGTGCTGACGCGCATGGAGGAGCACGCGCAGCTGGCCGGCTGGAAGCCGGGCGAGGCGAGCCAGATTCGCATGACGTTCTACGCGGCCTACATCGCCGTGCGATTGAGGCAGCTCACCGAACTGAAGTACGAAGAGTGGCTGGACACCGTGGACAACGTGACCCCTCTCAAGCACGAAGAGGCGGAAACCGGAAACCCTACCGTTTAGCCGCATGGCCTGACGACTCGCTCGGACGCCTCTCGTGCGTGCTCGCCCGCAACTTCGGCGGCACGCCATGGCAGTGGCGAGAGGAGGCCAGCGAGCTTGATTGGGGCACGTGCGTGGAAATCCTGATGCAGGAAGCCGAGGAACTGGAGGAAGCTGAAGATGGCTCATAGCGCGATAATGTCCGTGAGAATCACGGGCAACAGCGACGACGCGGTGAAGGCGTTCCAGAAGGCCACCAGCAAGGCGGCGGCGTTCGGCAGCTTCATGGGCGGTGCCGCGTTGAAGGGCGTGACCGCGTTGTGGGACAAGCTCAAGGACTTCGGCGGCGCTGTCATCGACATGAGCGACAGCACCGACAAGTTCGTGCAGACCATGAACTTCGCGGGCATCGACACGTCGAACGTGGAGAAGGCGTCACAGGCGGCGCGCGACTACGCCGACCGCACCGTGTACGACCTCTCAACGATACAGAACACCACCGCCCAGTTGGCCGCGAACGGCATCAGCGACTACACCGGTTTGACCGAGGCGGCGGGCAACCTGAACGCCGTGGCGGGCGGCAACGCCGACACGTTCAAAAGCGTGGCGATGATGCTCACCCAGACGGCTGGCGCGGGCAAGCTCACGACCGAGAACTGGAACCAGTTGGCCGACGCCATCCCCGGCGCTTCGGGCAAACTCCAGGAAGCCATGTTCAAGAACGGCGCGTACACGGGCAATTTCCGCGACGCGATGGAAAAGGGCGAGATATCGGCGGACGAGTTCAACAAGGCCATCATGGACTTGGGCATGAGCGACGTCGCCAAGGAAGCCGCATCGAGCACGAAGACCATGGAAGGCGCGTTGGGCAATCTGGAAGCCGCCATAACAGGCGGACTCACAGACGCGTTCAACCTGTTCAAACCCACGGTGACCGGAGCGCTCACCGAAGCCGCCGACAGCGTGAGCGATTTCGCCGCGAAAGCCACCGGAGGATTGAAGCAGTTCACCGACTCCATAAGCAAGACCGGAGCGTTCCAATCCCTCACGGACACCGTGAAGGCCGTGGGCGGCGCGCTCGGCTCGATGGGCCAGGCGTTCTCCGACATCGCCACCACGATAGCGCCCGGACTGCAAGGATTGTCCGACGCGGGAAGCATTGGCACGCAGTTGGGCGACGCGTTCAACGGCGCGGCCGGTATCATCCAGGCGGTGGCCGACAAGCTCACCCAGTTCGGTGATTGGGTCAGCGCGAACGCCGAACCCATCGCGGGCGCGCTGGTGGCCATCGGCGGCGGACTCGCCGCGTTCAAGGTGGCCAGCGCCATCAGCGCCGTGGTGGCCGCGTTGCAGGGCTTCAGCATCGCCGCTGCCGCCGCCGAAGTGGCGCAATGGGCGTTGAACGTCGCCATGAACGCGAACCCAATCATGATCGTGGTCACCGCCATAGGCGCGTTGGTGGCCGCGCTGGCGTGGTTCTTCACCCAAACCGAAACTGGGCGCAACATCTGGAGCCAGTTCACCGCGTTCATGGGCGGATGCGTGAACAACATAATCGGTTTCTTCCAAGCGTTGCCCGGCAGAATCGGCGCGTTCTTCCAGAACGCGGCACAAGGCGCGCAGAACGCATGGAACGGCGTGGTCGGCTTCTTCTCCAGCATCCCAGGCCGTATCCTCTCCGCATTGGGCAACGTGGGCGCCTGCTCGTGAACGCCGGCAAAAGCATCATCGACGGTTTCCTACGGGGATTGAAAAGCGCATGGGACGGCGTGACCGGTTTCGTGGGAGCATAGCCGACTGGATCACCTCGCACAAGGGGCCGATCAGCTACGACCGTCGCCTGCTGATCCCGCACGGCAAAGCCATCATGGCGGCTTCGCCCAGGGACTTGAAACGGGCTTCCAAGGCAAGGTGAGGACCGCCATCGCATCCGTCAACACCAGACTAGCGTCAACGAGCATGTCCGCCATGCTCAACGGAACACGGGCGGGCTTGGCGGGCACGACCGTGGTCAACAACTACGAGGTGCACATCGACGGCACCGTTGTGGACCCGGACGGCACCGCCAAGGCCATCCGCAAACTCCTAGCCGATTACGAGGGGGTGCGACGCTGATGGCACAACAACCATTCATGTACTTGGACACCGGCGACGGGTGGAAGCCGGTCAACGACCATCGGCAGGACATCGCCGCGTTGGATGATTTCACGATTTCGTGGGGAGCCGACGAACCCGTGAGCCAACCCGATCCGGCGGTGCTCACGTTCGACCTGATCGACCGGGCTGGCGACTTGGCCGGCAAGGCCGTCACATTGTCGGGCTCGCGCGTGCTGGTGCAACTCAGCGCGGAACCCACGTGGGACATGCTGCCCGACAGCATGGCGCATGGGAGCGGATACGCGGCACCATCGCCCAACTGCACCAGCAATACGTGCCCACGGCTCCAGAAGCTCCGGGCGAGAACGTGCCCACCCTGTTCATCGGCACGATAGGCCATGGCGGCACCGTCACCGACTTGGGCAACAGGTGGCGCATCCATTTGACCGCCACAAGCCTGATGGTCATGTGGAAACGCCTGCAATCACAAGGCCCCACCAGTGGTGAGGCGAAGCACGCGGGACGCCATTGGGTCGGCACCCCGGCCGCGCGGTTGGCGGAACTCAACAAGCGCGCCCAACAGGCGGGCGCTCCCATAGCCGAACCCCAATCGTTGCAATTGCCCCCGGCAGTCGCCACGTACAAGACCGACGATTACCCTTCGCAATTTGACTTGTTGTCGCGCATGTACGCGCACGTCATGCCCGCGCCCGCATGGTACGAGCATTACAAGGGTGAAACCATCACCCTCCGCCCGCTGTCGTTGGCCGGGTCGGTGCAGGTGCATGTGGGCGTGGATGGCATGCCGTACGTGCTCGTGGACGGCCAACACCGTGACACGTTGCCAGCGAATCTCGTGGCCGGCGATTTGGAACTGTCCATCATGGAGCCGGTCACGCAGGCCGTGGCCAAAACCAAACGCGCGAAGAACAACGACGGCGTGGTGGAATACGACGACATGGAAACCGTTTACACGGACATGAACCGTTTGCCCACACGGCTCACTGACACGCAGAAAAGCGTCACGGCCGATTCGGACGCCGTGGCCGGCGACGACTCCGGTGGTTTGCACACGGGCGGCACGTTCGCCCCGTCCGACGCGCAACGGCAGGCGGCGGCATCGTGGATAGTCACGCACGACACCCGGCTGCGCAACGAGTCCATTAAGTTCATTGGAACGAACCTAGATCCGGTGTCGTTCCCGCACCTGTTCCGTCCCGAACCCTCCGGTCCCGTGCTTATCACCGGCATACGTTTGAGCACGTTGACCGGCATGGACGGGCGACCGGCGTTCTCCGGCGCGTTCACGACCATCGGCGGGCGTATCACGTTCACCCACAAGCGGGGCATGACCCATGAAGCGACCATGTACCCGCTCGACTCCACAGCGAACACCGGCATGCGCTGGCAGGACTTCGCGGACTGGCCGGCCACATTCGCGCAATGCGTGTTCACGTTCGCGGAATTGACAGGGTTCACAGTTTTCGACAAACCGACAAGCACGACCGGCATCGACCGGCCGAACTGGGAAGGAAACCAAGAATGAAAACCACACCCATCTACGGCATCAGCTACATAGAAGGCGGCGACCTAGTATCGAACGCGGCCGCTGGTTTCCGAAAGGCGGCGGAAACCACGGAAGCCGCGTTGAAACTGGTGGACCAGCGTTCGACCGTCGAGGGCGTGAAGCCCGTCATAGCGGGCACGCTCGCCAGTCTCGCCACGAGGAGAGGCGCCACCGGCCAAACCGGCTACGTGACCTCAGACGGCAATAACAACGGGCCTTACTGTTGGAACGGTTCGGCATGGGTGAAATACGCGCAGAACACGCAAATCGCCTCATTGCAATCGCAGATCGCCGCGATAACACAGGGTTACGAGTCCGGCACCGTCACCCTCCAGACATCACAGTTGGGTGCGGCCTCGGTCATGTTCGCCAAGCACAAGACCAAACCCAAGGCCGTGCTCGTAACCCGCGTCAGAAATTCCCAAGACGGCGACGACAGAGCCAGAATCTTCAACCCGATAGTGTGGGATATCACCGCCACCGAGTTCCAAGTGCGTTTCTGGCGTCTGGACACGCACCAATGGCCGAGTCCTGGCCGCTCACGTTCTCTTACCTAGCCATCTGGTGACCTACTTCCAGAGGGCGAGCCAGTAGAACTTCGTCGGCTGATTGGCGGCCCAGGCGTTGCTATCGTTCCTGCGGAACCTGACTTGAGCGCCATTATTGGTCAGCTCGTACACCATTGGGCTCAGGAATCGGTTGAGATCATCGGACGGCGTTCTCGCCAGCATCACCAGCATTGCCTGAGGAGGCGTGGAGTGTCGGACCCAATCGACGGTGGCCACACCGTTTTGATCGGTGCTTGCGTCGGCCACGCCGAACTCATAACCCTGTGATCCCGTCTCATTTGAAAGGAAACATGGTGGATTTCATCACCGCGATAGCCGGCGCGTGCGGCGTCGCGTTCGGCGCTGCCGTGCAGGCCGTTGTGGCGTGGCTCAACAACAAAGCCACCCACGAGGAAAACAGCGCCGACATGCTCCACGAAGCGCAAACAGAACTCAAGGACACCATGGCCGACATGAATCTGTTGTGGGAGCATAACCGCGCGCTCATCGACCACATATACAGGGGCGCGCCACCACCCCCGCCGAACCCGCCCGAAGGCTTGTTCAAACACGACAACTAAAAGGACACAACAATGGCATTGAACATCAAACAAGTGCCCAGCCCGAACCATTACAACGGGCGCAACGGGCATCGGGTGACTCACATCACCCTGCACATCATGGTCGGCCGTCTCTCCGGCACCGACGCCGTTTTCCAGCGGCCGAGTTCGCAGGCTTCGGCCCATTACGGCATCGGCGGCACGGGTGAGATTCACCAGTACGTGAGCGAAGCCAACGGCTCATATTCCGACGCGAATTTTTCGAGCAACAACAGCACCATCAGCATCGAGCATGAAGGCGGTATGGCCGGTGTGCCCATGACCGACGCATGCGTGGAGGCGTCCGCACAGTTGTGCGCGGACATTAGCCGCCGTTACGGGCTCGGCAAGCTCTGGCACGACGGTTGAACGGCAACGTGTGGCTGCACCGCGAGATACCCGGCACGGACCATTACGGATGCCCCGACCGTGCACCGAACGGTCTGCCCGTCCAACGGGTCATCGACCGCGCCAATCAATTGTTAACCAATCCATCTAGTCAAGGAGAAACAGAAATGAGCACAGCACTGGTTATCTGGACGACGACAGCGGCGTGGGCTACTACTGGAGCCCCGAAACCGGCCGCGTCGGCCTATCACACCCGGACCAGGTCGTGGTGTTGAAGAACGCCGGCGTGAAAGAGATTCACAGCAGCAATAAAGCCCCGTGGGCGGCGCGCGCCGATCAAATCAGCCAATTCGTGCAGGCCAAGACGACCGCGTACGAGAAGGCTCAGACGGCCGCGTTGGAGCCATGGCCAAGAGCATCGGCGCGGACCCGAACACCATCGCCGACACCGTGCGCAAGGCCGTGGAAAGCAAGTTGGCCGCGCTCGACATCCAGATCACCACCAAGGACAAGGGGACGGGCAAATGAGCGACCCCGTGAACACTCCGGGAGTGGCCGACCACAAGGCCACCGGCAGCATGGACGCGGAGAAGGGCTACACGCCCGTGTTCAACAACACCGTGCGCACCATCGTGTATGTGGCCGGTCTCATCGCCGTAGCGGTCGGTTTCGGTTTCACCCAGTTCGGTGACCCGACCGTGGGTGATTACATCACCACCGTGGGCGGTCTTATCGCTGGTGGTTTCGGCGTGGCATACAATCCGCTGCGCATGGCCGGAAAGTAGCCCAATCATGACGATGGTGCACATACGATTACGCGCCCCGACCAACGGCGGCACCCGTGCCGGCGTCGGCATGGTCGTGTTCCAACCATCCGCCCGTCATACCGACGACGCAAGTGTGGTGTTGCCCGACACGTTCACCGTGGTGCTGGACGAAGAAGGCGAAGCCACCGTGGACATCCAGCCCACCGGTCCCGACTGGTGTTGGAAAACCGACGAGCAAGTGCCCTACGTCTATTCGTTGGTTCACCGTGCCCGACACGGCCGGCACGCTGGAATACGCGGAACTTACGGACGTGGACCCGCGCACGTTCAAACCGGGACGCAACCTCGCCGCATGGCAGGCCGTCACCGGCGACATCAAAACCATGATCGACAGCATGCCCCGGTTCCTCACCGGGCACGGCTTCCCGACCATCGACGGCAAGCCGGGTGACATCTACCTCGACTTGGACACCATGGACCTCTACACCAACCAGGAAAGGAACTAACCATGGCATTCGGAAAAATCGGCAGTCTTCGCGGCGAACAGGGACCACAGGGCCCACGCGGACCCGAGGGACCGCAGGGGTCGAAGGGCGAAAGGGGCGATTCGGGCCCCGCCGGAGCCAGGGGCGAAACCGGCGCGCAAGGCCCAGCGGGTCCGGCGGTCCGGGCATCGTGTTCACCCAGGGTGCTCCCCACCGGCAGCGGCGTGGCCGGCGCGATGTACGTGGACAAAAACCACGTTCGACGTGTACGTGTGGAGAGCCGACTAATGGCCTACGACCGCATCGGCAATCTGAAAGGCAGCACGCCCGATGACACCAAGCTCCGCGCGTTGATTCTCGCGGTGTTGAAGACCGTCACATGGGCGCAACTGTCAGGCTGAGAGCAGCACGGCGGCCATGCCCGCGCGCAGCCGTTCGTCTGGCATTGCCACGTACACCTGTGTCGTTTCCACGCTCGCGTGACCGAGCAGCTTGGACACCAGCAGCAGGTCGTGCGTGGCTTGCCACGTGGCGGTAGCATACCGGTGGCGCAGGCTGTGCGCGGTCCATCCGTCACCGAGCAGGCTCGACAGTCTGTCGCCTATGTAGCTTTCCTCGACGTGCCCGCCGAACCGGCCGGGGAACACGTACCCATCGCACGCGCTTATCAGGTCGGCCAAGTCGTCGGGTAACGGCACTATGCGCTGTTTGTCGCCCTTGCCATTGACCACCAGCGACCGGCCAACGAGATCGTCAACCACGTCGCCACTGGACACCCGGCCTATCTCGCCACGCCTTAAACCGCACTCGGCACCGAGCCGCAGCATGATTCTCTCGGACTCGCTGGCACGCCCCAACGCGGCCAATATCACCTTGTCCGGGCACGGGCGCGGATGAGGTCTAGGGCGTTTGACTTTCGGCAGTTCCATGCTTGGGTCATCATTGCGCCGGCCGGTCTGCCGCATCCATGCGAAGAAGCTGGACACCGTGTTGCGGTACGCTTTGCGTGTTTCCGGTTTCCAGGATTGCGAGGCGAACCACTGTGTCATCATCTCGCAGGTGACTTCATACGGCGAGACACCCAGACATACGGCCGTGTATGTCATTTTTCGCCGTCTGGTCAATAGTGTTTGCTCGCTGCGGCCACCGGCCTTCAGTGCCGCGAGCCATCCGGTCAATTCCTCACGCCATAACGGGGGCGCTACCCATTTTTTCGTCATGACACATCATGTGTCACGCCGCTAAACTTAGAATAAGCCGGGGCATGGGTTTGGACCTTGGACTCTGGGATACCCAGAGGTCCAAGGTTCAAATCCATGCCCCGCTACGAACGTGGTTATATGGCCGCTGATTTCGGTACCGAAATCAGCGGCCTTTCCGTTTACCGTGGCGATATGGATGAAAGGCGATCAGGCAGCTACGGTGCCCAGGGAAGTCGGCGATCATAAACGTCTCGTCATTTTCATCGCGGATCTTCAGTTGTCTAATCCACGGGAGGCGACAGGCGTGAAGTTTCTCAACGAAGCGGAAGCCGGGCACAAGTCGTATGTTACGATCGACTTCGTGCCCAGCTCCCGTTCTTCTGCTCAGAAGCGGAGTGTGGTTCACCATCCAGCCGACATCATCGGCATCATGCCGCAGCGGGTCAACGTATCGGCCAGCGCATCGTCCAGTGCTTGAATCGGTCATAGCGACGACGCCACCGAACGACGATGGACAGTATGGCGCCTATCGCCAGAGCTGACACGGCCAGAACCGAGGCAAGCGACACATCGCCACCCGTGACGGGCAGTGACGGGCGAGGGTTGGGCGTGGTTGCCTCCGCCGGCGCCGGTGGCGTCTCGGGTTTCTCCGGTTCGCACGGTTTCTCCGACTCGCATGGGGGCAACACCCGCACACGCTCCCAGGCATCGTCATACCGGCTGGACGCCGGGGAAACACGGTCATCCCCCTCGAACCGCCAGACGAACACGTACCACCCAGGCCGTTCGGCGGTCAGATACATAGGAGCGCCATGCGCGTCCAACGCCCCGGCGCCGATTTTGAACGTGCCGTTCATCGCGGGAATCTCCCAGGTGGCCAGCAACCGGTGGTTGTCGTCTTCCGTGGGAACCTCTCCCCCAGATGGCTTGTACGCCTCATCGTTGGAGGGGTTGTCGGGATCGCCGGACCACCATACGCTCACCGTCGCATACGGCCGATCCGCCGCGAACTCATACTCTTCGTTGCCGGCATACTGGCCATGATCCGCAGGGAATCCCGATACGGTAATGGTGTCGCTGAGCTCGGCACCGATATCCGCCGAATGCTCAGTGACCGTCGACATGACTTCTAGCTTCCTGCGACTTGTATTGCTTTCCGTAGCCTCCATAAACGGACTTATCCAGTCGCCTATAAGGTATTCCTGCGCCTGTTTGCTCTGCTCGGACCGCCGAAACACCCATACCCATGTGCCAAAACCGCTATTCTGCTTGGTCCGGTAAGCGGCACCGTCATCCGGCTTGGTCATGGCCTGCACACGTGCCTGCTGCCCCACCCCGGTGAAAGAGGCCTTGCCATAGGCCACCGGCTCATAACCCAAAGTCGCCAATCGCGCAAGAAAAGCATCGGCGCTCTCTTGTGCATTCGGCGTAATGACATTGCCCACATCGCCCGTATCAAGACCATCGAAATAGTATCCGCGGGCCTGCAATTCCAAATCGGGCACCCAATAACTGTCCGCATCCGCCACGCCACTGGTCACGTCATCGAACACCGGAGAAGCCACATCAAGCACCTTCTCGGAGACCTTGGTGGATACCGCCGGAACAAAATCCTTACGCACCCGAAATGTCGTCGACGCGCCGCCAGTGGAAGCCATCGATCAAAGGCCAGCATGTCCTGAGTGCTGTCCATGACGTGCATCCGCCCATACTCGTATGTGGTGTTCGCCGTCACCTCGCCGGCGCCGGTCGCCTCCCACGCGATCGAGGACCCGGCGCTCGTCGACACCCCCGAGAACGTGTTGCCGCCTTGGACGAACCGCGCCGCCCCCTGCAAGGTGACGGTGAACGGCACTCCCGCGATCGCGTCACCGGCGCGGTTCACCACTTTCACCGAGATGGAACCGCTGCGCAAAGCCTCGGCATCGGTGCGTTCCACCGTCGTGCCCGCAGGCGTCTTGCCGGCCGATTGATCCCATATCCGGGCCGCCTTCGCCACGATCTCGGGGTACCGGCCTTGAATGACCGCCATCTGTCTCGCCCACTCGTCCCGATCGCGCCCGAAGTGATCCTGCACGATGATGCCGATCGCCGCATGGGTGGCGGCATCCGTGTCGCGGTACCGGTCAAGGATCCATGCCATACGCCGGGCGTTCTCATCGGAGGCAAGCACCGTGGTGGGGCCTATCACATAGTCGCTCAGTTTCCCCGCTTCGATGCAGTAGTACTTGTTGCCCGAAGCGTCCAGCCCCGCGACACCGACGTAATATTCCATATCGTTGTATGGAAACGCCACGTGATATCTTTCGTCGGCGGCGTCAACGTCGCGGCATACGCCGTATTCGCCGAGCCGAACACCACTCCCACCATTATTATCAGACCGGTCAGCATCGCTACGATGGCCATGCCCCGTTGCCGCCATGTCGTTATCATCATTCGTCCTTTCCTGGTACGTTTCCCCGCATACTGCACTGTGTGCGGGTAGGCCACGATCATGGCAGATTTTCATTCGCTACAGCCGGTTTTTCGACCTATGTGGTCCGAGCTTGCCGTTTGCCGGCGAGTTGTGGATAACTCTTCCGCCGAGTTATCCACCTCATGCGGTTGACCGAACGTTTACCTGATAGTTATCCACAATGCGCAACATATGTTCAAAAGCCCTTAGAATAGGGCCTTATGGCAGCAGTACAACATCGCGCGACCACGCGCACTAGTAATACCGATAACAGCACCACGAAAACGAAGTCAAAGGCGACTTCTGCCCGAAAGAGCCCCGCAACCAAGCGCAAGAGAGTCAGCGCCGAAACGGCACGCGCCGCAGCAGCGCTGAAAGGCCTGGCTGTCGAAGCCCCCGCACCGTCCATCGAAGCAAACGAGCCCGGCCAGTTCGGCCGCATCAATGTCATGGACATCACTCCCGCCGAGGAGCGCGGCATCTTCCCCGCCCGTGTGGAACTCGGCGAACCGTTTGAGATGACCGCCCAGGTGTTCATCGAAGGCCGTACCAAGGTGGGTGCCACCGCCATCGTGCGCAACCCGCGCGGCAAGGAAACCATGCGCCGGGCCATGACCTGCGTAAATCCCGGCCTCGATCGTTGGACCGTGATGGTCAAGTGCGGCGAGCACAGCGATCTGAAGCCTTGGGAGGATGGCTACGCGGCCGTCAAGCGTCAGCTCGGCGAATGGACCGTGACCATCGAAGGTTGGGAAGACGCGTACGTCTCCTGGCTGCACGACGCCCGCATCAAGGTGCGTGTGATGGACGACGTGGACAACGCACTCAATTCCGGTGCCGAGTTGCTGGCCCGTTGGGCCGAAACCCCGGACACCGGCCTGACCGCACGCGATCGCAAGACCTTGGAGAAGGCCGCTGAGACCATGGCCGATCAGACGCTGAGCGCGAGGATCGTCTCGCCGCCGGCGACAACCCGACCATCGCCGCCCTGCACGAGACTCACCCGCTGCGCGACGGCATCTCCCCCAGCCAGCCCCAGCGCTTCAAGGTGGAACGCCCGAAGTCCAGCTTCGCGGTTGGTACCAGTTCTTCCCGCGTTCCGAAGGCGCCACCATCGATCCGAACACCGGCAAGATCATTCAGGGTACGCTGAAGACTTCGATGGCCGGCCTCGAACGCGCCGCTGCCGAGGGCTTCGACATCGTCTACCTGCCGCCGGTCTTCCCGATTGGCGTGACCAACCGCAAGGGCCGCAACAACACGCTGGTCGCCGGCCCCGATGACCCGGGCTCCCCGTTCGGCATCGGCTCCGAGCTAGGTGGCCACGACACCGTGGATCCACTGCTCGGCACCATGACGATTTCAAGGCCCTGTGCCAGCGTGCACATGAACTGGGTCTGGAAATCGCGCTTGATTTCGCCCTGCAGTGCTCGCCCGATCACCCGTGGGTCAAGGCCCACCCGAACTGGTTCCGCCACAAGCCGGACGGCTCCATCGCCTTCGCCGAGAACCCGCCGAAGAAGTATCAGGACATCTACCCGATCGACTTCAACGCCGACATGCCCGGCATCGAAAAAGAAGTCGAACGCATCATGAATCTGTGGATCGAGGCGGGCGTCACCATCTTCCGCATCGATAACCCGCACACCAAGCCGGTGCGTTTCTGGCAGGACGTGATTGCCGCCGTGACCAAGAAGCACCCGGAGATCCTGTTCCTGGCCGAGGCATTCACCCGCCCGGGCATGATGCGCGCCCTGAGCTACGTGGCTTCACCCAGTCCCACTGCTACTTCCCGTGGCGCAACACCAAGGACGAACTGGAAGAGTATCTGCCGGTCACCAATGGCGACGACGGCTACTACCAGCACAACACCTTCTGGCCCACCACGCCGGATATTCTCACCGCTTACGTGCGAGACAACGGCGTAGCCGGCCACTGCGTGCGTGCGGTGCTGGCAGCCATGGGCTCGCCGTCCTGGGGTATCTACAACGGTTACGAACTCATCGAGAACAAGCAGCGCCCCGGCTTCGAAGAGCAGATCGACAACGAGAAGTACGAGGTCAAGGTTCGCGATTGGAGCAAGGCCAAGCAGTACGGCGTGGCCGAGATGCTCACCGCACTCAACAAGATTCGTCGCGCCCACCCGGCCGCGTTGAGCTACCACAACCTCACCGTGCTGCCTACGTCCGACCCGAATATTCTGGCTTTCGCACGCCACACGCCGGCCGAACTGACCGGTACCGGCCAAGCGGACACGCTGATTGTGGTCGTGAACCTCGATGGACACAACGCACACCAGTCGATGATTCACCTGGAACTCAGCGAGCTGGGTCTGCCCACCGACCGCCCGCTCAACGTGCGCGACGAGCTGACCGGCCGCGAATTCCAGTGGGGTTGGGACAACTACGTGTCTCTGGCTCCTTGGGCGGATGTGGCCCACATCCTGTCCGTGCAGTGATGCGGTACGCAACGGTAATGCAACAGTGTTGCCGTTGACGTGCATGGGTTTATCGTGCGCGTAAACCGCTAGAAATCCTCCCTCAAGGGGAGGATTTCGTCTGTTTGGGCATAGTGTCGGCATAATCTCAGCACGGTTTCTTGAGTTCCGCACCTGTTTTGCAGGCGTAAACAGGGTATTGTGGTGAGACGATAACGTAACTGTCGATTTTCAAGGAGAAATGACATGGCAGAAACCTTCAACGTCGTTGTGGAAATTCCGCGCGGCTCCAAGAACAAGTACGAAGTCGATCACGAGACCGGTCGCGTCTTCCTGGACCGTACCCTGTTCACCGCAATGGGTTACCCGGATGACTACGGCTACATCGACGGCACCCTGGGCGAGGACGGCGATCCGCTGGACGCTCTCGTGATGATTCCGAACTCCGTGTTCCCGGGCTGCGTGGTCGAGTGCCGCGCCGTGGGCCTGTACCACATGGTCGACGAGGCCGGCGGCGACGACAAGGTGCTGTGCGTGCCCGCCGACGTTCGTTTCGATGACATCAAGGACATCGACGACGTCAACGAGTACCACAAGGCCGAAATCAAGCACTTCTTCGAGCAGTACAAGGCTCTGGAGCCGGGCAAGGAAGTCCTGCCGGGCGACTACTGGACTGGTGCTGACGCCGCCGAAAAGGAAATCATTGCCGCGCGTCAGCGTCTCGCCGATTCCGAGAAGTGATTCGATTCTGAATCGTTGACAGGAGGCCCCTTCGGGGGCCTTTTGTTGTATTTGTGGCAAAGCGCTCTACTCTCCCTCAGTCGCAGTTTCACTGCGCCAGCTCCCCAACAGAGGGAGCTTGTATTTTGTGATACAGTAATGTTTTGTCTTTTCAACTAGGCGTAGGCGGCGTGTAGGAACGCTGGTCGAGGCCCATCGCACGGTAATCCGGCATGAACCTTCTGTCACACCATGATTTCGATAATCATTCAAATCCTGCTTATTTCTGTTTCCGTAGCTATGGATGCATTCGCCGTATCCATTGGCAAAGGCCTGACCGTATCCCGCGTACGAGTACAAGACGCCGTGAAAAGCACCCTCTGGTTCGGCGGATTCCAGATGCTGTTCCCTATTCTCGGCTATTTCGCGGCATCTACATTCAGCAAATACGTAACCCAATTCGACCATTGGATCATCTTCGCCCTGTTGGTGTTCATCGGCGGCAACATGGTTCACGAAGCCTTCGAAGAAGATGAGGAAAACTCCAAGGAGACCGCCCAGTTCGATTGGAAGCATATGCTTCCCCTGGCCGTGGCCTGCAGCATCGATGCGTTCGCCGTGGGCGTGAGCCTGGCCTTCATGTTCACCAAAGCCCATATGGCATTCGCCATCCTCAGCATCGGTGTGGTCACCGGACTGTTCTCCGCTGCGGGCCTGCACATTGGCCGCGCGTTCGGTTCCCGCTGGCAGAAGCCGGCGCAGATCGCCGGCGGCGTGGTGCTGATTCTACTCGGCATCAAAGTGCTATTGGAGCATTTGGGCGTTATCGCGTTCTGATTTAGTGCCATAAGCCCCTTCACCAGAAGGGGCTATTTTGTTTGATTTCACCGTTCCAATGCCCGACGTAGGATTGGGATAGAAATTCGATTATCTGAGAGGCGTATCATGACCGAGATCACCCAGGAGGGTTGGAAGAACAAAGCTCTGAGCATGTTGTTGGCCCAACTGACGTCCTATGTACTGTTCATCGCAGCCACGGTCATTCCCTCCCCTGGCACCGTCCCCATCATCCCTTTGATTATCGCCGCTCTGACGTTGGCGCATTTGTCGTATTCTGGCCGTTCCGCGGCAGCATACTGGATCGTATCGTCACTTTGGTGTTTGGCGCGATTTCTCTGATTTTCGTCATCGTACCTTTCCCGACCAGCGAGGTTCCGCCGGATCAGACCGCTGCGGATGGCTCGGTACTTCCTTGGTATTCATGGGCACTGGCCATGGGCCTGCTGCTGGTGGTGCTGGTGGTCTTCTCCTTCGGACGCCAGATGCTCGTGAGAAGCGCGAACATCTTATCCGCGCACTCTCTCACGCCGTGACTTCCGGTGTGGCAGCTCTCGCCGTGGCCGGCTGGTGCTTCCTACCTGATTTGGGCGCGATGCTCGCCAAGGGCACCGTTGCGGGAACCGTTGCCTGATCATCCTCATCGTTTTGGGACTGGCTTTGGCCGTGGCTTCCACGTTGTGGGTGCGCGACGCCGATCCGGACCCGGATATCCGTTATCCGTGGATCGGTACCGGCCTGATGCCGGTAATGCTGATGGGCGTGACCATCGCCGCAACCGCACTGGTGCTCGGCCGTATCATCGGTTGATGGACGTCCACCGTTCCATATTCCGCAAACTTGTAACCTATGTGTCCACTACAAGCGCGTAGAATAATGAAAACCGTGCGAAAGCGGCATAACGCCGCTGACGACTCGTACAGCCACACCGAGCAATTGCGTAACACATTGCAGGATAAGGGGGATTAGCGTGACGGATCTTACGTTGATGACTTTCGCCAGCGACCCCGCCACCGTTTTGCCATCACTCGCCCTGCTTTCTCATCGCGTCCGCGTACTGCCGATGGATGCAGCCAGCTTGGTGAAGATGCCGGAGAACACCATTCTGTTTCTGGATGCACGCGATGATCTGGCGACCGCCAAAACCTTGTGCCGCCTCATCCACGCTTCCGGCCTGTCCACGCCAATCGTGCTGGTGCTGACCGAAGGCGGCTTCACCGTGGTCAACTCCCAGTGGGGCATTGCGGATGTGGTGGTCGCCACCGCTTCCCCGGCCGAAGTCGAGGGCCGATTGCGATTGGTCTCCGAGCGCGGCAACGCTCCCGCAGCCGCAGCAGCCGGTTCTCCCGCCGAATCCACCACCACGGTGGAAGATGGCCAGATTCGCTCCGGCGACCTCATTGTGGACACCAACGGCTATACCGCCTCCCTGCATGGACGCCCCATCGATCTGGCATACAAGGAGTTCGAACTCCTCAAGTACTTGGTCCAGCACCCCGGCCGCGTGTTCACGCGCGCCCAGTTGCTGCAGGAAGTATGGGGCTACGACTACTACGGTGGCACTCGTACGGTCGACGTGCATATCCGTCGTCTGCGCGCCAAGCTCGGCGGCGAATACGAACACCTCATCGGCACCGTGCGCAACGTGGGCTACCGATTCGACCCGCCGGAGACGGATAAGGAAACTGCCGCCGCACAGCAGGCCGCCAAAGCATCCTCTGCCGCCATCGACACCGATGACGATACTCCCGATCTCAACACCGTCGCCTGACAGACCAGCGGCGCTGCAAACTATCAATCATCGATATTACGCCGCTTAGGTCCATACGATGAGAGAAACCAAATCCGCGCGTCTCACGCGCATGCATGACGAATACGACATTCTGCGCCAGGTGATTCCGGCACCCGCTTGCGCACTGCATTTCTCGAATCCGCTCGAATTGCTGATCGCCACCGTGCTCAGCGCCCAGACCACCGACAAGCGTGTCAACACGGTCACCCCGGAACTGTTCGCCACCTACCCCACCGCCCGTGACTTGGCGGCCGCGAACCCGGCCCAAGTCGAAGACATCATTCATCCGCTGGGGTTCTACCGTTCGAAAACCCAGCATCTCATCGGACTGGCCACGGCACTGGACGAACGGTTCGGCGGCGTGGTGCCGCGCACGATGGATGAACTGACCAGCTTGCCGGGGGTCGGCCGCAAAACCGCGAACGTCGTGCTCGGCAACGCGTTCGATATCCCCGGATTCCCGGTCGATACGCATGTGATGCGCGTAACCGGACGACTGCGTTGGCGGTCGGATTGGCGGTCCGCACACCCTGATCCCGTGAAAATCGAGAAGGAAATCACCGCCTGTTTTCCGCCCGAAGAGTGGACGAATCTCAGCCACCGACTGATTCTGTTCGGCCGGGCCACCTGCCACGCACGTACCCCTGACTGCGCCAACTGCCCGCTGTCCGACACCTGCCCTAGCTATGCGCCGCCCGCCGGCAAGAGCACGTCCAAGCGCTAACTCATACCTCATCATGGTGAATTGCGGATTCTAGGCTGAATCCACCGCTAGACTGAAAACCATGCAGCACAGCAAGCGGGACAATACATGGTCCAAGTGGGGGATTTTTCTCGGAGTCGCCGTGGCACTCGGCGCACTCGTGGTTGTGGGATGGACGTTCATGCAAAACCGGTTCCAGCCGGGATCATCCCTCGATGCCGATGTGACCATTGGCATCGACGATATGCCGCAATCCTTGGATATTCGGTCCGATTCCTCTGCGGCAGCCGAACGCCTGCTCGTCGACAATGTGTATGAGACATTAGTGACCGTCGATCAAGACAACAAGCTTCAGCCGGGACTGGCGACAAGCTGGAAGACTTCCGATGACGGACTGACCGTCACCCTGACACTGCAATCGGGCGTCACCTTCTCGAACGGCCATACGTTGGACGCCTCGGACGCCGTGTGGTCGTTGCAACAGAACGTGACCAACAAGGTGGCGGACGTCGACGAATTGGGCGATCTGACGTCGGTCGCCAATCCGAACGCCACCACGGTGGTCATTACGCTTGCCAAGCCCAATCCGACGCTGCTGCGAGCGCTATCCGGCAAACTCGGCATTGTCTACGATTCCGAGTCATCCAGTGCCGATTATCAACGCAAGGCCATAGGTTCCGGACCATTCACCGTGGCCGATTTCCAGCCTGGCCATTCCCTGAAGCTGGCGCGCAGCGATACCTACCATGGCACCAAAGCGGCCAGCAATATCGTTGAATTTATGCAATACTCCGACGCCGATGCGCTCAGCAAGGCCCTGACCGACGGCAGTCTCGATATGGCGGCACCGGTCTCGGCTTCGACGGCCACCGGTTTGAACGGCAAGGATGGCCTGACCGTCAAGGAGGGGGCCACTACGGATAAGGTGCTGCTGGCCTACAACAACGGCATCGATTCGCTGCTCTCCGACGAACAGGCGCGTAAAGCCTTCCGCTATCAAATCGACGCAGCCGGCATCGCCTCCGCCCAACCCGACGCAGCCGGAGCATTGGGCGGCCCCATCAGCCCGCTGGAACCCGGATACGAAGATTTGACCGGACTGTATCCGCATGACGAAAACCAAGCTGGCAGATGTTCTCCTACTTCGGTGCGCAATATCTGACTACGGTGAATCTGGTGGTTCCCGAAGAATACCGGTCGTTGGCCGAAACCATCAAGCAGCAGATCGAGCGGCAGCCGCGCCCCACGGTGAACCTTGAAGTGCTCTCCGATGAGGATTATGCCAAACGAATCAAGGACGGCAAATGGGAACTGACCGTGATGAGCATGGACGGCACGGATGATGCCGGCATATTCGCCGACCCCGATTCCATGTTCCATTACGACCATACCGAAGCGCAACAGGCCTATGCGGATGCTCGCGCCGCCACTAATGACGCCGATTATGAGGCACGAATGAAGCGTACGCCCGGCTGATCAGCGAGGATGCGGCCAGTGATTGGCTGTATACCCGCAAATGCTTCACTGTGGCGTCCACCAAGGTCTCCGGCTACCCGACCTCGATGATCAATCGTCGCATGCCACTGGCCGGGTTGACGGTGAAGTAGGCAACCTTCAGTCACGGACGGGCTACGCCCGATAGTCCTTGGCTCACTATCGTTCGATCGTTCGTATCTCGCCTGCGAACAGCCTACTGGGCTGTTTACTGTACAGTTCGGCTTGTCATGCAACGTGCATAAACTTTGGCTTTATGACTGAAGGCAAATCCATCATCAACGCCAACCTCACCCCGCTGCCCGACAAGGTCGGTGTGGACGGACTTGAGGACAAGTGGCGCACCGTCTGATGAAGACGGCACCTACAAATTCCGCAACACCCGCGACCGCAAGGCCGTCTACTCCATCGACACCCCGCCGCCCACCGTCTCCGGTTCGCTGCACGTGGGTCACGTGTTCTCTTACACGCACACCGATGTGATTGCGCGCTACAAGCGCATGCGCGGCTACGACGTGTTCTACGATGGGTTGGGATGACAACGGCCTGCCTACCGAGCGCCGCGTGCAGAACTACTATGGCGTGCGCGTGGACGTGTCTCTGCCTTACGACCCGGACTTCAAGCCGCCGTTTGAAGGCACTGATGGCAAGAAGATTGACGCCAAGGATCAGGTGCCGATTTCCCGCAAGAACTTCATCGAGCTGTGCGAGCGTCTGACTGCTCAGGATGAGAAGCTGTTTGAGGCCCTGTGGCGCAAGCTGGGTCTGTCCATCGACTGGTCGCAGACCTACCACACCATCGGTCAGCACCCGCAGCGTGTGGCCCAGAAGGCCTTCCTGCGCAACCTCGCCCGTGGCGAGGCCTACCAGCAGGACGCCCCCGGCCTGTGGGATGTGACCTTCCAGACCGCCGTGGCCCAGGCCGAGCTCGAATCGCGCGAATACCCCGGCTTCTACCACAAGGTGGCCTTCCGCTTTGAGGACGGCACCCCGATCTACCATCGAGACCACCCGCCCCGAACTGCTGGCGGCCTGCACCTCGCTGATCGCCAACCCGAACGACGAACGCTACAAGCAGTACTTCGGCCAGTACGTCTACTCCCCTCTGTTCAAGGTCAAGGTGCCGATTCTGGCGCACCCGGCCGCCGAAATGGACAAGGGTGCCGGTATCGCCATGTGCTGTACGTTCGGTGATGTAACCGACGTCGAGTGGTGGCGCGACCTGAAGCTGCCACCCGCCCGATCATCCAGCGCAACGGCCGTATCGTGATGGATACCCCGGACTGGATCGAGGACCCGGCCGGCCGCGAGGTCTTTGCCGAAACCGCTGGCAAGACCACGTTCTCCGCCCGCAAGATCATCGTCGACAAGCTGCGCGAGTCCGGCGATCTGGACGGCGAGCCGACCCCGACCAAGCGTATGACGAACTTCTACGAGAAGGGCGACAAGCCGCTCGAGATCGTCACCTCCCGCCAGTGGTATTTGAAGAACGGCGGTACCGACGCCAAGCTGAACGCCGAGCTTATCGAGCGTGGCAAGGAACTCGAGTTCCACCCCGACTTCATGCGCGTGCGTTATGAGAACTGGGTGCACGGCCTGAACGGCGACTGGCTGATCTCCCGTCAGCGCTTCTTCGGCGTCCCGTTCCCGCTGTGGTACCCGGTGAACGCTTCCGGCGAGCCGGATTACGATCACCCGATCACTCCGTCCGAGGATCGTCTGCCGATCGACCCGACCATCGACGTGCCGGAGGGCTACGACGAGTCCCAGCGTGATGTGCCCGGTGGTTTCACCGCCGAAAAGGACATCATGGACACCTGGGCCACCTCTTCGCTGACCCCGCAGATCGTGACCCACTGGGCCGAGCCGGACGAGGCCTCCAAGGCCCTGTTCGCTTCCACCTTCCCGATGGACCTGCGCCCGCAGGGTCAGGACATCATCCGCACCTGGCTGTTCTCGACTGTGGACCGCGCGCACTTGGAGAACAAGTGCCTGCCGTGGGCCCATGCCACGCTGTCCGGCTGGATTCTGGACCCCGACCACAAGAAGATGTCGAAGTCCAAGGCAACGTCGTGGTGCCGAACGAGCCGATCGAGAAGTTCGGCGCGGACGCCGTGCGTTACTGGGCCGCCGCCGCTCGCCTAGCCTCGATGCCACGTACGACATCGGCCAGATGAAGATTGGCCGTCGACTGGCCATCAAGCTGCTGAACGCCACCAAGTTCGCGCTGGCCATCGGCCGTGAGGACGAGAACCATCACGTGGGCGCTGCCGCCGAGGCCGCGTGGAACCCGGCCGATGTGACCGAACCGCTGGATCGCGCCGCTATGGCCAAGCTGGCTTTGGTGGTGCGTCAGGCCACCGAGGCGCTGGAATCCTACGAGCATTCCAAGGCGCTGGAAGTCATCGAGTCCTACTTCTGGCAGTTCTGCGACGACTACATCGAGCTGGTCAAGAACCGCGCCTATGGCACTCCGGACGAGCACGGCAATGTGCCGTCCGAGAAGGCTGTGAAGTCCGCCCGCACCGCTCTGGGTCTGGGCCTGGACGCCTTCGCACGTCTGCTGGCCCCGTACCTGCCGTACGCCACCGAGGAAGTGTGGAGCTGGATGCACGCCGGTTCCGGTTCCGTGCATCGCGCCGCCTGGCCGGTCGTGGACCCGTATGTCGAGGCCGCCACCGGTGCTTCCCCCGAGCTGCTGACTTGGGCCGGCAAGGCCGTGGAGCAGCTGCGTAAGATCAAGTCCGAGGCCAAGGTCTCCATGAAGACCCCAATCCTGTCTGTGGCACTGTCCGCTGCTTCGGAAGGTGTGAACGCGATTCACGCCGCCTTGGGCGATATCGCGCAGGCCGGTCGCGTGGTCGGCAAGTTCGACTTGGTGGCCAAGCACGCTGAGGAATCCGCCGCCGAAGACGCGCCCGAAACCGAGGTCGCCGTCGAAGCCAGCGAGCTCGGTGAGCCGCCAGCCAAGAAGCCAAAGCACTGAGCGTTGCGCACAACAACAGTAGGTCTCACGGCAATGCCGCTCGTTCCGAGCCTACGGGAAGCCCACCGGGCTTCCCGCTTAACGGCTCGGCCAGCCAAGAAGCCAAAGCACTGAGCGTTGCGCACAACAACAAAAGAGGGGAACCTCCTATTGAGGTTCCCCTCTTTTGTTTTTTGACGTTCGGATGACACGACTGTGGGACGGCACGCAAATATCCCGCATTGTAAGCTGGCGGCCCACAATAGCGTGGGCCACCACGCGTGTCAAACGTTTTATATACGCGGCGTCCCACAGACCGAATCAACAAATCCTTGGAATTTAGCCATTCTTCAAACTATAGTTAGCTCTGACTTACAAGAGGGTGTGGGACGCGCATCGAAAAAGCCAGTTTTTGATGCGGCGTCCCACACCGATAACGCACTTTACGCGTATTGGGCACCTGTCGCATGCGGATTTTCCCGCATACACCATCACACCGTCGGAATCACGATGAGGTATCGGGTTTCGGCGGTTTTTTGTTGCGTATTGGGGCTATCGAGCTGCGCGACGGCCTGCGCCAAGAGCGTGCCAGCATCGCTGATCTCCACGGTCTCATTGATCAGCGCGCTCATGTCATGCTTGAGCAGCGTGCCGCCAGTGCCAAAGCCGAACAGTACTGGAGCGGTGTCAAGATTGTTGCCGGAATCGCCAGTATCGCTCGACTTGGCTGAGTCGTTCGTTCCCGAACCATCGCTCTTGGACGAATCGAACTTACCTCCACCACCGATGGCCGAAGTAAGACCACCCGCATAGTTCATCACATCGCCAGCAGACATGGACATGGTGTCATCGACCAGTGAGGCCTTGGAATGCTGCGACTGCTGCTGTTGCGCGGCTTTGGCCTGCTTACGGGCGGCATCGGCCTTACGCTTGGCTTGGGCGGCCCGGGTCTTGCCGTAGAACGATTGCGATTGCGAATCGACCAGGCCGGTCAGTGCCTGAGCCTCGGTCACCGGATCGGAAGAGACATCACCGGACGAACCATCACCATCATTGCCGGAAGCCGAGGACGCGCCGCCTTCGAACTGATCGGAGAATCGCAATACAATCTGGCGCAAGGCCGTGGCTTTGCCCGTATGCTCGGAGGCGGTGGCAAGCGTGCTCATCGCGGCATCGACCTTGGATTGAGCGTCGGCGAGTTCATCGCTACCGTTGGTTTCGGCGATGGCTTGGCTCTCGTAAGCGGTGGCGCCCGAGGACGTGCCGCCGGTCAGGCGCTCAAATTGGCCGTGTAAACGTCCGTGTATTTCATCGAATACGGAATCATTGCGGCGGAGAGCTGGCTCTGGCCATCGGCGTATTGCTTGGAGCCTTGAGTGGCTTCCTCCGAAGCCTCGGCGATCAGATCATCCACCAGTCCGGTGGTGCCTTGCTGCTGGATGCGGCGAATCACCTCGTCCAACGCATCGACCGCACCGGCATGCTGATGTGCGGCACTGACGTTGTTCACCGCGTTGGCCAAGTCGAGTACGGCTTGAGCCAAAGGCGTGTCCCCGGACAGTTCGCCGGCCGTGCCCATCAACGCCGGCAACTGGGTGGAGGTGCCAATCGATCCAGACAGGTGCGTGGTATATGAGCCCACATACGCGGCCATATAGTCTTCAAACGTCCGCTTATGGGCGGTTTCGCGTTCGGCCACTACAGACTTGTTCAGCGCACGTTCGTTATCGCGCAGGGTTTGAAGCTGCTCGATGAGCTGTTGCTGTTCACCAGAACCGGCGTCGGTCAGTGAATCGACCAGTGTGGCGGCAGAGGCGGTGAGTTGGGCGACATCCGTATCGGCAGCAGGCTGTGCGGCAGCATTCGCAGCATTCGCGGCATCGGGATTAGCACCAACTGCCGGACTGCTGGAATTGGAAGGCAATACGGCGAGCGCCACGGAACTCATGGAGAAGTCTTTGGCGTTCATATAGCAGCTGAATTCCAAGCCGGTTGCGGCTTTTCCAGCTGCGGCGACTACGGTATTGGAACCTTGCGTGGTCACCGTAATGGAGTTGTCAGCGGAAACATCATCGGCTACCTGCGTAGGCACGGTAAAGGCGACAACCGGGATCGTACGGTTGGCTTCCTTGGTTTGCGGCTTAATATCGATATACACGCCGATCAGTCCAGACGCGCCGGCAACCTCGTTTGCCTCGACGTTCGGACCGTCAAGCGAGTAGGTGACGCTGACTTTCCATGGCAGGGTGGCGGCGGAAGCGGGGATACGAGAAACCTTGGACGTGCCGGAATTACTATTGGCGGAATCGGTATCAGTGGAACCGCTATTGCCGGAATCGGCACTGGCGCCATTGCCGGCGCCGCCCTTCCCTACCACATACCAACGGACCGGCTCCCCTTCGGCATCGGTGACGGCGTACATATCACTTGCCGTAGCGAGCACCGGACCGTAATCAACCGGAGTCGGACGAGACATCCAAGCACCGCCGAGAATCGAAGCCACGCACAATGCGCAACTGACCAGTGCGGCACCACATCTCATCTACGTATCCCATTCATACAGTCGACCACTACGGGCATTCCATTCCCGTATTAATGTAGTCGCTGCAGGCAACTTGCCCTATAGACGAATATCCGAAAGGTGCCCATTCGCTGCGGGCGAATCACGCGAATACGTCGAGTACGCCCGGGTCACCACCGGCATCGGCTATGCGCTGGTGGCGCTTCTTGGCTTCGGTAACCACGAATTCACGGTACATTTCGGCAATTTCCGGATCAAGCCCGGCATCGATGGCGATGCGGTGGAGGCGTTCGATCTGATAGTCCTCACGCTTGGTGTCTTCGGGCGCGAATCCGGCGTTGGCTTTGAGCACGCCGACCTGCGAGGTGGCCTTGAACCGCTCGGCCAGTAATGCGATGACCGCCGAATCGATGTTATCGATGGTTTGGCGCAGCGCTTTGATGCGCGCCACCGCTTGTGCGGTTTCCGGGTGGGCCGCCGCCTGGGCGGAGTCGATGGTGGTCCTTTGCCAGTCGCTGCTCGTTTCGCTCATAGATTCGAGGATACTCCCGATTACGGCTTTGCACGATGCGCAAAGTCAGATATCTCAGATGTCATAGTCGCCGGTGAGGATATGGCTGGCATCCGCATCGCCGAACATGGCCGCACCACTGCCCACTCCCAAAACAATCGAACCCAGTGATGCCTCTTTCATCTCATATATCGTCAGCGTGCATGTGAACGTTGACGGCAATACTACAACTGCAATGTGATAGTTGATGTATTTGCATCAGATACGACAAGGGCTGCACCCCGTATCAATCAGGGTGCAGCCCTTACACTATTGTTCAGCGGTCTGATCAGTTGCCGTTGACCGCGTTGCCGGTGTTGGCCTGCTGCACGATGGCGGCGAGGAAGTCGCGGTTGGTGGCGGTCTTCTTGAGGCGCGGCACCAGCGTCTGGTAGGCCTGCTCGGGCTCCATGCCGCCCAGCAGTCGACGCAGACGGTAGATAATCGGCAGTTCCTGCGGGTTGGTGATGAGCTCCTCGCGGCGGGTGCCGGAAGCGTTGATGTCGATGGCCGGGAACAGTCGCTTGTCCGCCAGCTCGCGGGACAGGCGCAGTTCCATGTTGCCGGTGCCCTTGAACTCCTCGAAAATCACCTCGTCCATCTTGGAGCCGGTTTCCACCAGCGCAGATGAGATGATGGTCAGGGAGCCGCCGTTTTCGATGTTGCGGGCCGCACCGAAGAACTTCTTCGGCGGGTAGAGGGCCTGCGCGTCCACACCACCGGACAGGATGCGGCCGGAGGCAGGGGCTGCGATGTTGTAAGCGCGAGCCAGTCGGGTCATGGAATCGAGCAGTACGACCACGTCCTGGCCGAGCTCCACAAGACGCTTGGCGCGTTCGACGGCCAGTTCGGCAACCGTAGTGTGATCGGAGGCCGGACGGTCGAAGGTGGAGGAAATGACCTCGCCCTGGACCGTGCGCTCCATATCGGTGACCTCTTCGGGTCGCTCGTCCACGAGCACCACCATAAGGTGGACCTCGGGGTTGTTGGCGGCGATGGAGTTGGCGATGTTCTGCAGGGTGATGGTCTTACCGGCCTTCGGCGGGGAGACAATCAGGCCACGCTGGCCCTTGCCGATTGGGGAAACGATGTCCATGATACGGCCGGTGAGCTTGTTCGGGGCGGTCTCCTGCTTCAAACGCTCCTGCGGGTACAGCGGCGTGAGCTTGGAGAACTGCGGACGGTTGAGCGCTTCTTCAACGCTTTGGCCGTTGATGGAATCGATGGCCTGCAGCGGCACGAACTTCTGGCGCTGGTTGCGGCGGTCGCCTTCACGCGGGGCGCGAATCGAACCATGCACGGCATCGCCCTTGCGCAGGCCGTACTTCTTGACCTGGCCCATGGAAACGTACACGTCGTTCGGGCCGGCAGGTAGCCGGAAGTGCGCACAAAAGCGTAGGAGTCGAGCACGTCGACGATGCCGGCCACCGGCACCAGATCCTCCTGCGGCTCTTCGCGGCGGCTATCACGGTCATTGCGATCGCTACGATTATCGCGATCATCATAGCGACGATCATCATCGGCGTTGTCGCGATCACGGCCACGCATGCGACGGTTACGGCGATCGCTGCGATCATTACGGGTATCGCGATCGTTGCGATCGCTACGGTCGCGGCGGTTACGACGCACGAACTCGTGATCGTCGTTCTGCTCGCCGTCTTCGGACGTTTCCTCGTGCTTCTGCGTGGGCAGCGTGGCCAGGATATCGTCGAGGTCACGCACGGTTTCTTCGCTGTTTTCCGCAGTGCGACGACGGCGGCGAGGCTGCTCGTCCTCATCATCACGGACTCGGCGAATCAGCGGAACTTCCACGTCCTCGTGACGCTCGCGGCGACGCTCGGTAGGCGCTGCATCTCCCAAATCGAGCGTGGCCAGCAGATCGCCGGCCTCATCGGCCTTCTTGCGCGGCTTGCGGCGAGCGAAATCGGGCTGGTCGTCATCGCGACGACGGCGGGCCGCACGCGGTTCGGATGCGGCATCATCGGCGGCCTTACGACGGGTGCGTCGCGGTTCGGTCTCGTCCTTCTTGGCATCGTCGGCCACGGGAAGCGGCAAATCGAGCTGCGGTTCCGTGGCAGCCGGAGCCGGAGCCGGCGACTGGGTGGCCACGTCAGCATTGTCTGTGGTGTTGGCTCAGCGGCATCGGACTGCGGAGCCTTGACGACCTTGGCGGTTTTGGCGGCCTTGGGGGCGCGCACGGTCACACCGGCCGGCGGCTCTCCACCATTGCGCGCCGCCTGCAGGGTGGCGAGCAGCTCGGGCTTGCGCATGGTCGACGTGCCGCGCAGGCCCATCTGTTTAGCGAGCTCTTTGAGCTCAGGCAGCTTCATATCCTCAAGATTCTGGCTATTTGCCACTGGTTGCCCTTTCCATACCGAACAGACCCATGCCTATCCAGGCGTTAAGAGTGATTATTGCGGTTGCACCGCTCATGAATGTTCGCTGCGTCTCTGAGTCTCTGCGAACTTCGTTCACTGTACAACGCCAACTCGACCAACGCAAAACGGCCCGCCGAAAACCAAAAAAGCTCCCTCTGTGACGAGGGAGCTCAACAAGGTTTATTCACTTTTCTTCGTGGTAGGACTTTTCGGTGTTGACGGACACACGTTCTTCTTGGACGTCTTGCCGGTCTTGATGTTGCCGACGGCCTCCATGGCGGTGGCCATGGAGTGGTCCATGTTGTTGTAGCGGTGCTGGCCGTTACGGCCCACGCAGTACAGGTTGCCGAAGCCGTCGAGGTACTCGATGAGCTCGTCCATGTGCTCATAGGTGTCGAAGTAGGCGGGGTACGCCTTCCTGACGCGCTCACGATGGGAGTCGATGACCTCGTCCGGACCGTTGATCACACGCATGCGGGTGAGCTCGGAAATCGCGAACTTGGTGACATCCTCCTCGCTCATGTTCCAGAACGAGTCGCCCTCCTCGCAGAAGTACTCGAGACCGATCCACACGGTGTCGTCCACGTCCTTGACCAGGTACGGGCTCCAGTTGTTGAAGATCTGCAGACGGCCGACCTTGTAGCCCGGGTCCTGCACGTAGATCCAGCAGTCCGGCACGATCGGCGGATTGCCGAGGGTGGGGATGCTGGTGGTGTTCTTGAGCTTCAGGTGCTTGACCAGCAGGCCCACGGTCACGAAATCGCGGTACGGCAGGCCGTTGGCCACCTCGGTCATATCGGCCGGGGCGGGCTTGGAATCAACGGCCTCGGGATCGGCGCCGGCCGCGTCGATGGCGTTGACCAGGTCCTTGACCGGCATCGAGGAGATGAACTGGTCGCCGGAAAGCTCGGTGCGGTTGCCCTCGGAATCCTCGTACACCACGGAAGACACGGCACCATCGGTCTGGCGGACCTCGACCACCCTGGCGTCGGTCAGCACCTTGACGCCGGCGGCCTCGCAATTGGACTCGACGGTCTCCCACAGCTGGCCGGGACCGTACTTCGGATACCAGAACTCCTCGATCAGCGAGGTCTCGACCTCCGCGTTGGAGCGCTTCTTGGGCAGCAGCTTCTGGAAGGCGTTCTTGAGCACGCCCATGATGGACAGGCCCTTGACGCGCTGGGCGCCCCAGTCGGCGGAGATCTGGGAGGGGTGGCGGCCCCACAGCTTCTCCGTGTAGCCCTCGAAGAACATCGAATACAGCTTGCGGCCGAAACGGTTGATGTAGAAGTTCTCCAGATTGTCTTCCGGCAGCTTGTGGAACATGGACTTCAGGTAGCTGAAGCCGGCCACCATGGTGAGCTTGAAGCCCATGGCCTTCAACGTGTTGGGGCTCAGCGAAATCGGGTAATCGAAGAAGTGGCGGTTCCAGAAGATACGGGACACTCGGTGGCGCTTGAGCATCACCTTGTCCTCCGTCTCCGGATCGGGGCCGCCCGGCTCCATGTCGTGGTCGCGGCCGAGCTTCTTGTCATCATAGGAGGGTGCGCCCTGCAACGGCAGAACGGTCTTCCACCAATCCATGATGCGTTCGTCTTTGGAGAAGAAACGGTGGCCGCCGATATCCATGCGGTTGCCGTTGTGCTTCACGGTGCGCGAGATACCGCCGAATTCGCGGGTCCCCTCCAGCACGGTCACGTCGTACTTGTCGGCACCGCCGTCCTTGATGAGTTCCCATGCGGCGGTAAGTCCAGCCGGACCGCCGCCGATAATCACTACGGATTGCTTGTCGGTCATTATGCTCCTTATAAACGCAAAATCAGAGACAGTCTACTAGAAGCCCCGGAATCGCACACCGAAAGATGAGCGAATGCTTACAGAATTCTCCCGATATACGACCGATGCGCCGTCTTTCCATCAGCAGAAAGGCGACGCATCGAATCGTGAGGTAGGGGTATTCGGCAACGTTGCGTCACACACAGCGCGGCGAATCGGTTTGGTCTTAGGCTAATTCGTCAGCGACGAACTTTCCATAGATTCAGCGAGATGCCTGCAAGTGCAAGCAGCATCATAATCCCCGCAACACCAGTAACGGCAACACCAGTACGACTCAACTCGTTTTCCGTACCATTAGCCTGAGTGTTGCTGGGCTGATGAGTTCCCGCACCATTGTTATTCGGAGTGGTACTCGTTCCTTCACCAGTGTTAGGTCCTGTGCCGGCTGCGTTGTGGAATCATCAGTCAGATGCGCATCGTCGCCTAGGGTTTGGTGGTCGGAGGCCAAGCAACTTTTAAGCTCAGTGAGCTTGTACACGTGGAACCATCGGCAATCGGCGTGCATTCGGAGCGGAAGGCGATTTCCTGCTCGTTGTAGAGCATACGAACGAGCGGCGTGTAGGCACGGCCGGTCTTCGGGTCGTTGCCGGATTTGACGGCAACATCCCACTGCACATTAGCGGCCATCGGAGTCACCGATTCACCGCGCCATTCATTGTTGGCGTAGGTGTACACGTCGGTGGTGCTGGCGGCCGCCTGCTGGGTGGAACCGGGAAGGCCAAGCAGCGCGGCGAACGGCATCATCGTTTCGGCATGGGCAAAGCGGAAAGTAGCAACGGTGGATCCGCCGTTTACGCGCTCATCAATCGACGAGAAGAAATCGTCAAGCAGCGGCTGTGCGATTGTGTAGGTCTCGTCTTGGCCGGCGTAGCTCGGGCCCTTCTCGTAGAAGTCCTCGGCGTCAAGCGCCCAGGCGAACAACTTGGCGTCGTCTGCCTGCTCACCTTGGAAGTACTGGTTGAAGTCGAAGGTATGGCTGCCGGTGTTCTCGTTCTCCATATCAGCGGCGATGATGTACAGGTTGTACAGATCCATCGCGGCATCGTATTCGGAGGCGATCTTCTTCTTGGCTGCGCCGCAGGCGTCGGCATCCTTGCTGGGGTCGGCTCCCGGCGCGCAGTTGGCCTCGCCGCCCTTGGTGCCATCGACAGTGTTGTACCAGGCGTACGTGCCGTCGGCCAGTTTGGCGAGGAAGTCATCGGTGAAGATTTGTGAAAGCAAATCGTGAGAGGCTGTTTTCACGTCCTCGTTTTCGGCGATGGTTTGCTCAGCGCCTGCGATAATCGCATCGTTTTCCACGAAGTTCTGGTAATCGTCGGCACGCTGCTTGGCCTCACCGGTTTTCTCAGTGCCGTCCGGGTTTTCGGACTTGTGGAAGTACAGCGTGTTCGGCGTCTTGTCGAAAGCCGCCGCCTCGCCGGTGCCGGCCGGATCGGCGGGCGTCACAGTGCTGTTCGCCAGTTTATTGTTCGAGGCCGCGTTGAAACCGCGAGCAAAATTCTCGCCTGATTCAGTAGCGCGGGCTTCGCCAGAGGACTGATAGGCAATCTTGCCACCGTCCTTGGCTGCGTTGTCGAACAGCGTCTTGTTGCGCTCGTAGGCACGTGCGCCAATGCCCTGATGTTGGTCAGCACCCTGACCGGTGAGCATACCGTAGCCATTCTCCACATTTGCGGCGGTGATGGCTTTGAGATTCTTCATGAATTCGGACTTGATGGCATCAGACTTAAAACCGTTATCCGCTTCGGCGGCTTCGGCCATCTTCATAAGCAATGCGTCGTATTTGTAGCTGGACAGGCCGCGTGAACCGTGGCGAGCCATCGACTCGGTGTATACCGTTTCGTAGCCTTCCGGCGCCTGGCTATAGCTGGCAGTGGTCGCTTCGCTAGGTGCCACATATGGCTGCTTGCTGCTGTAATACTGGCCATCGGCCTCCAAAGCCATGGCGTGCGGAACGGTCAGGATGCCACCGGCCAGCAATGTGGCGGCAGCAACCACGCCCGCGATGGAGCCTTAAGGCCCTGCTGCATATGGTGTGTGTTCATGCAGCATTTTCTATCAGCCGCAAGCAAACAAGACACACGATGGCAAGGTTACGAGTCTGAACTTTTGCTATGCGTTGTATGAACAATGCGCGACGCCCCGCCGTAAGATGACGGAATGCCGCGCATTGTCAATACAGGCTGTATCAGACGATTGCCTGTCAGTGAATATCGTCGGGAATGTCGATATCGGTTTTCTGGACTTCTTCGACGTTCACGTCCTTGAAGGTCACGATGCGCACGGACTTGACGAAACGGCTGGAACGGTAGACATCCCATACCCATGCGTCAGTCAGCTGCACATCGAAATACACGTCCTGACCAGCGGAACGCACGTTGAAATCGACCTTATTCGCCAAGTAGAAGCGACGCTCAGTCTCCACCACATAGGTGAACAGCTTGATGACGTCACGGTATTCCCTATACAGCGCGAGTTCGGCGTCGGTTTCGTAATTGTCGAGATCCTCGGCACTCATGCTTGTTTACTCACTCACTTTCCGTATCGCGTTTGCGGCCGCGGCCCAGCGTACGCCACCATGCTTCCTTTGAGGGCTTGCGTTCTGCCTGACCGTACGGCCAGTTGCTTTCCTCTTCGAGACTGTGGCGCGTGTTCTTCTGCGTATCGTCGTGGTGCTCGGCCTGTGGCTCGACTGGCTGTGCGGCCGCCGGCGTCTGGGCCTGGGACTGCACGTCACTCGTCGTGGCGCCGGCTGCCTCACCACGCTGTGCCGGCTCGGGTTCCGGCTTGTTCTGCTGGATGGCGATGGAATGCTCGCGCGCGGACAGCGCTTCCTTGACACCCGGGTTGTCCTCAATCAAGTGCATGCCAAAAGCGTCAAGCGAACGAATCGGATCGTACTCGTCAGCCAACGTGTCCATGACGATAAGGTCCTGGTATTTGTTGTTTTCGGCATCCCACAACGCGTCGCGCGAGGTGCCGGACGGCACGAAGCCGAGCGACTGGTAGACCGAAATCGAGCGGCTGTTCTTTTCCGGCACGCTCACCCAGATGCGGTGCATGCCCAAGCCGGCCGGTTCGGGCGCGAAACCGTAGGTCATCACACGCGGCATGGCGTCACGGGAGTAGCCGCGGCCACGGTATTCACGGCCCAAGATGATCTGGATGCGGGCGGACTTGGACCAGCCGTCGATGTCGATAAGGAAAATCATGCCGATGACATTATCGGTACTGGCCGCATCGAGCTGACCGTCATCGTCATGGTCGGCGTCAGTCAATACGGCCCATGCGATGGTGCGGCGGGATTCCGGATCACCCACACCGGATTCGGCGGGTGCCTGACCGGCTTCCCAAGCTGGGAGCGGCGGACCCACGTGTGTACGATGGCGCGTTCGGTGACCGCATCCTTACCTGTGATCTTGGATGCGCCATAGAAGGCATCAAGTTCATCCAAACGAGGCAGGTCCTCGACGGTGGCGGGGCGCAGGTGCACCATTTCGCCACGGATTGGCGGAATGACGATGCTCTGTGGCAGATCGCGCTTCAGTTGCGCTTCGGTAGCCATGCTCAGCGTCTCGTTGGTTGCGGTCATCGGTATACGTCCCCCGGTTCGGCTTGTTTCGGCTCACGGTCCAGTGCCGAACATATCTTACTCGACTGGGTGAACGCTGGAAATGCTCTGAGTCGACTTTCTTACAGAATCAATAAAGGCTCCCGCTGGCGGGAGCTGTCTAACGGATTTGAACTGGAGAATTTCCCTACAAATAAGTGCTCCCGCTGGCGGGAGCTGTCCGCGAAGCGACTGAGGGTGCATCCGTACATGGCGACCACCCTCAGTCTCACTCCGTTCGACAGCTCCCACCAGCGGGAGCCAGTGAATCTAATCAGCCCTTGATCTTGCCCATGACGACCTTGGTGACGGCCTTGGCGTCGGCCTGACCGCGCGTGGCTTCATCACGGCACCGATGATTACACCCATCGGCTTCATGTTGCCGCTCTTGAGCTTCTCGACAACGTCCGGGTTGGCTTCGAACGCCGCGTCGACGGCCGCCTCGATGGCACCGTTGTCTTCGACGATCTTGTAGCCGTGCTTCTTGACGACTTCATCCGGAGTGCCTTCGCCCTTAAGCACGCCTTCGACGGTCTGCTTGGCGAGCTTGTCGTTGAGCTTGCCGGAGGCGATGAGCTTCTCGACCTCGGCCACATCGGCCGGGGTGATCGGCAGCTCTTCGAGGGACACACCCTTGGCGTTGGCTTCGCGGGAAAGCTCGCCCAGCCACCACTTGCGGGCACCGGCAGCTTGGCACCGGCCTTGACGGTTTCCTCAATCAGGTCGAGGCGTCGGCGTTGAGGATGTCGCGCATCTGCAGATCACTCAGGCCCCACTCGGACTTGAGACGGTTGCGGCGCTCGCGCGGCATTTCCGGCATCTGGGCCTTCATCTCCTCGATGTGCTCCTTGGTGATGTGGAGCATGACGAGGTCGGGGTCCGGGAAGTAGCGGTAGTCGTCGGCATCGGACTTCAGACGGCCGCCAGCGGTGGTCTGCGTAGCCTCATCCCAGTGGCGGGTCTCCTGCAGAATCTCCTTGCCGTCGTCCAGACGAGCGGCCTGACGGCGAATCTCGTACTGGATGGTCTTCTCGATGCCGCGGAACGAGTTCACATTCTTGGTCTCGGAACGGGTGCCGTACGGAGCGTCCGGGCTCGGGCGCAACGAGACGTTCACGTCAGCGCGCATGTTGCCCTGCTCCATACGAGCGTGGGAGATGTTCAACGCGCGCACGATGTCGCGGATGGCGCGCACATAGGCACCGGCGATTTCGGGAGCGCGGTCGCCCGCACCCTCGATCGGCTTGGTGACGATCTCAATCAGCGGCACACCGGCACGGTTGTAGTCGACCAGCGAGTGGTCGGCGCCTTCGATACGGCCGTCGCGCCACCCACGTGGGTGTTCTTGCCGGCGTCGTCCTCGATGTGCGCGCGCTCGATCGGCACGCGGAACACGGTGCCGTCTTCCAGCTCGACGTCCAGGTAGCCGTTGCCGTTGGTCGGCTTGTCGTACTGCGAGATCTGGTAGTCGCGCGGCATGTCCGGGTAGAAGTAGTTCTTACGGGCGAACTGGCTCCACTCGGCGATTTCGCAGTGCAGGGCCAGACCCAGCTTGATGGCGTAATCGACGGCGGTCTTGTTGATCACCGGCAGGCTTCCCGGCAGACCGAGGCTCACCGGGGTCAGCTCGGTGTTCGGCTCGCCACCGAACTCGATGTGGGCCGGGCAGAACAGCTTGGTGTTCGTGGACAGCTCCACGTGGGTTTCCAGACCGAAGACCACATCGTACTTCTTGGTGGCATCGGCGTACTTCATCAGTTTTTCAGCCATGATGTTGTTTCTTTCCTTCCGATGCTCACTTGCCCAGACCGTCAAGCCACGGGTCTTGAGGTCGTTCCAGATCGGGCCGTTCCAGCTGTCTTCCAGCGCGGCTTCGAGGGCCGCAGCCGGCTTGTACATGACTTCGTCGCGCTGCTGCGGGGCGATGAACTGGAAGCCGACGGGCAGGCCGTCGTCGGACAGGCCGGCCGGGATGGACATGGCAGGCACGCCGGCGAGGTTGGCCGGAATGGTGGCGATGTCGTTCATGTACATGGCCAGCGGGTCGTCCATCTTCTCGCCGAACTTGAAGGCGGTGGACGGGCTGGTGGGGGCCACGAGCACGTCGACCTGTTCGAAGGCCTTCTTGAAGTCTTCGATAATCAGCGTGCGCACCTTCTGGGCCGAGCCGTACCAGGCGTCGTAGTAGCCGGCGGACAGGGCGTAGGTGCCGAGGATGATACGGCGCTTGACCTCGTCGCCGAAGCCGGCTTCACGGGTGTAGGCCATCATGTTGGCGGCGGTCTGCGGCACGCCGGTCGGCGGCATCACGCGCAGGCCGTAGCGCATGCCATCGTAACGGGCCAAGTTGGAGCTGACCTCGGACGGCATGATGATGTAGTAAGCGCCTAGCGAGTAGCCGATGTGCGGGACCGAGACCTCAACGACCTCGGCACCCATCTCCTTGAGCTTGTCGACGGCCTCGTTGAAGCGGGCCTCGACGCCGGGCTGGAAGCCGTCGCCGCCGAGTTCCTTGATGAGGCCGACCTTCATACCCTTCAGATCGCGCTTGGCGCCTTCGCGGGCGGCGGCGACCATCGGGCGCGGGCCTTCGGGGATGGAGGTGGAGTCACGCTTGTCGTGGCCACCGATGATCTCCTGCAGCAGTGCGGAGTCGAGCACGGTGCGGGAGACCGGGCCGATCTGGTCGAGCGAGGAGGCCATGGCGATGGCTCCGAAACGGGAGACGCCGCCGTAGGTGGGTTTGACGCCCACGGTGCCGGTCAGGGCGCCGGGCTGGCGAATCGAGCCACCAGTGTCGGTGCCGAGGGCGATCGGTGCCTCGAATGCGGCGACTGCGGAGGCGGAGCCACCACCGGAACCGCCGGGCACGCGCTCGGTATCCCACGGGTTGTGGGTGGTCTGGTAGGCGGAGTGCTCGGTGGAGGAGCCCTGGGCGAATTCGTCGAGGTTGGTCTTGCCGAGAATCGGCATGCCGGCGGCCTTGAGCTTTTCGATGACGGTGGCGTCGTACGGCGGCACCCAGCCTTCGAGGATCTTGGAGGCGGCGGTGGTTTCGATGCCCTTGGTGACGATCATGTCCTTGATGGCGATCGGCACACCAGCCAGCTCAGGCAGGGCGGCCTTGTCTTCGGCGGACTTGGCGTCGAAGGCGTCGGCCTGCTCGAGAGCCACATCGCCGGAAACCTTCAGGAAGGCCTTGATGGACGGCTCGGCAGCCTCGATCACCTTGAGGTGGGCTTCGACGAGCTCGCGAGAGGTGACGTCGCCCTTCTTGACGGCAGCGGCCTGCTCGGCAGCAGACAGTTTGACGAGAGTTGCGGTTTCGTTGCTCATCGATTACTCCTCGCTTCCCAGGATTCGCGGTGCCACGAACATGCCGGCCTCGGTCTTCGGGCCACCGGCGAGCGCCTCTTCCTGCGTGAGCGGGGTTTCGGCGACGTCCGGGCGCAGGTAGGCTTCCAGCGGAACCGGGTTGGCGGTCGGCGGCACATCGTCGGAGGCGACTTCCTGGACCTTGTTGATGGAGTCTGCGATGACGTTCAGTTCGCCCTGCAGACGGGTGATTCCTCATCGGTGAGCGCGATTCGGGCCAGATCGCCCAAATGCACGATTTCTTCGCGTGAAAATGTTGGCATGGCCATAACTATATGAGCCGTATGTGACACGCAGTTGTCGGGAAACCGCATTTTCCTACCCTTTGAGACCATTTCAGCAGGGCAGGCACTCGGGTCATTATTTGATATCCGCTTTTCTGGTGACGATGAGACCGCCGATCCATGCGGCAGGATTGTCGGCGCATGGCTACACGCCTGATACGGCGTGTTGGGCAATCCATGCGTGCATGGCCACGGCCGCCGCAGCGCCTGCATTAATGGAGCGCACGGAACCGAATTGAGAGATGTAGACCACATCGTCGGCCAATGCGAGGGCCTTCTCGCTCAATCCGGGGCCTTCTGCACCGAAGAGCAGCAGGCACCGCTTGGGGAAGGCATAGGCTTCCATCGGCACTGCGCCGGGAATAATGTCGAGGGCGATGACGCGGGCGGCTTGAAGCTCCTTGATGCGTGCATCACAAGCATCGATTTCGGCCAGCAGCTCATGAAGGTGCTTGTTGTCTCCATCCACAGCCACATCATGCGCATGGATGGCGGCGGCACCGGCCTTGGCTCGTTCATAGGCGATTTCACCGGCGATGCGATGATGCCAGCTTTCCACCAGTCGGCGATGGAGGGGTGGTGTTCGACGTGCTGGTACAGTTCGGTCATCAACGCGCCTTGCGATTCCACTTATGTGGACCGACAATGTGTACGCGCTTGGCCTGGAAGGCATTAGCGGTGCGGACCATGGAACCGATGTTAAAATCGTGGGTCCAGTTTTCCACCGCAACTTCGAAGTCGTGACGCCCTCGAGCGTCAAGATCGGCCTTAATGGCAGCAACGGTCCAGTAGCGGTAACGGTCCAATACGTTGCGGCGGTCTCCGTCGTTCAACAGCACCGAGTCGAAACGACCGTCATAATTCGAAGAAGTCGGATCATCGGGACGAGGCTCACCGGGATGGGTCTCAGACCACGGCCCAAGGCCGATTTCACGGAATTCCGGTTCACCTGAAGCTTGGCAGCCAAAGAAATCTGGTTGGGTGCGTGCAATCTTTCTCCTCGATAACGCTATTCACCGGTTCCTCTTAGTCAGCTTCGCTGCTCAGCCCGGCTGACTTTATGCGAGGGACGTCAAAGGTGGATTTACCGCAGTTCGGATTCGTCGAAGACTGGATGAAGGGGAGCGTTTGCTCGTCGCCGGTGGAGGGGTTGACCACATTGATGTCTTTGGCACCGCCACCGACCAGCGAGGCGATGGCCACGACCTTGGCACCCAGCTGCTCCACTATGCCAAAGTCGAGGCTCAGCTCATTGCCGTTGCGCAGGGTGACCAGCGAGCTGGTCTGCACGTACGACTTTTCGGACAGCCAAGCATCCAACAGCACCACACGGCGGCCTTCGATGGAGGGGCCCTTGATGGACGGGTAGACGAAGTCCATCACGAATCCATCTAGGTCCTCGCCACGAGAGGCGGCGGCCTGGATCATGGCAGACACCATGGGCACAGATGCTGCGGTCAAGGCACCAACAGCATCGAAGTCATCAATCGAATAGCCCGCATCTTCCAAAGCGTCAATCAGTACATGGCCCATGACAGTGGCGGCACGGTGGTCGAAAGTCACCGCGGCAAGTTCGGAGAACGGACGGCCCACCACATGCTCCTTCAGCAAGGTGGCTAGCTGTTCACGCGGCTCCAGCATGGCAAAGTCATTATGGCTCTTCGCGACGGCAAGGTCCGGGGTACCAGTGGGGCGGAATCCAGATTCAGTCATGACTCCAGACTATCGCCTGAGGCAGTCAGATGAGTATCACCTTCATCGGCCGGCACCACTTCAGGGGCGGACAGTTCGCTCACATTGCCTTTATCTGATTCGATGATCGGTACTTCCTCGATGATCTTGGTCGGTTCGATTTTTTGCAGCTTGCGAGCGGTGGGCAACACACGGCGTTCCAAACTGGACGCGAACTTGTTGTAGGCGCTGACCGTCTTAGTAATCTGGGTGCCCAATTTGATGGCATAATCACCCAGCGTGGAGAACCGTTCGTACAGTTCTCGGGACAAATCGAACAGCTGCTTGGCGTCATCGGTGAGCGACTGCTGCTGCCAGGCATAGGCCACGGATTTCAGCACGGCCCAGAGCGTGACCGGCGAGGTGAGCGCCACTTTGCGAGAGAACGCATCATCCATCAGTGTGGGATCGGCTTCGAGCGCGGCCTGCAGTAGTGCCTCATTGGGGATGAAGGCCACCACAAAATCAGGTGCTACATCAAAGGCATTCCAATAGGCCTTTTCGCCGAGAGCACGTACATGCTCGCGCAACGCTTGGCATGGGACCGCAGCAAATCATCGCGGCGGGCAATATCCTCGGGGCTGGCGGTGTCCGGGATTTCGCAGGCACGCTGGTAATCGGCATAAGCACTTTGGCATCAATCGGAATGGTCTTGCCTCCCGGCAGATGCACGATCATATCCGGGCGCAACGTACGCCCATCGGCATCCGTGACCACCACCTGGGTGTCGAAATCGACATGTTCCAGCAATCCGGCGGACTCGACAATGTTCTTGAGCTGGGCCTCGCCCCACGCGCCACGCACCTTGTTGTTGCGCAACGCGGCGGACAAGGAACTGGTTTCCTTGTCCAAACGGGCCTGCTGATCGTTGAGCCCCTTGAGTTGGGCTCCCAATGCGCCCATTTCCCTCTTGCGGCCCTCTTCGATCTGCGTGACCTTGTTCTGCAAGGTATCAAGATTCTTGGCCACTGGCGCAAGCGCCTCGAGCACCTTGCTCTGTTCTTTCAAACGTGCTTCCTGTTCAGCACGCTTGGCCTCGGCGGCCTGAGCATCCGCCTGACGCTTCCGTTCTGCCTCCGCAGCTGCACGCTCACGTTCCTGCTGAATGCGAATCTGCTCAGCCTGCTGCGCCTGGGCAAGTTGTGACTTGGCGAAAGCCAATTGCTGGTTCACGCCTTCAATCTGAGCCTGTGCGGCAGCATTGCGAGCACTGAGCTCAGCGTTCTCGAATCGCGCATTCTCCAGCGAGGTCTTGGCCTCTTCCAGCTCCTCGCTTTTGACGCCTCGAGCCATCTCCTGACCCTTATGACGGCCTAGCACGAAGCCGGCGAAGAGGCCAAGCCCTGCACCAACCACTAGCACGACGATGACGATAATCACGGTTCCTATTTGCTCAAACATGGTACCCAGTATGTCATCGATGGTGAATGACGGTAAAACTCGTCACGATTTGACGAGACGCGCAATGGCCGCGGAAGCCTCCGCAAGTTTTTCATCGGCCACCTCGCCGCCCTGAATCGACGCCTGCCGCACGCAATGGTTGAGATGATCGTCCAGCAGCAATAACGCCACGGATTTCAGCGCCGAATTCGACGCCGAAATCTGCGTCAGGATATCGATGCAGTATTTGTCATCCTCCACCATCTGCGTGATGGCACGCACCTGTCCTTCGATACGGCGCAATCGTGCGATGACCTTGGCCTTGTCTTCGTCATAACCATGCATCGCAAACCCCCTGATACTTATCCGTCAGCTGAACACACCCCATTATATACCCTCTAGGGGTATAGGTATACACTGTTGTTCAGTACAACAAACAAGGGGAAGGAACGGTTATGGAGCTCAGCATCTTCTCGGCCGCCACGGCGCTGATAGCGGCGGCCGCATTGACATGGCTGGTACTGCGGTTCTTCTTCGGAACGCAGAAAGCCACGGCCGGGGCCATGGACGCCTCCGGCGAACGCCAATCCGCAACAATCACCGTCAAGGGCGGGTACTCCCCCGCCGTGATCAGCATGCGCACGGGTACGCCGATCACGCTGACTTTCGATCGACAGGAGACCGGCGAATGCACTTCGCATGTGGTGTTCGCGGATCTGGGGCTTGACGCCATGCTGCCGGGCAACGCCACCACCGACGTGGAACTACCGGCGTTGCCGGCGGGCGAATATCCGTTTGCATGCGGCATGAATATGGTGCATGGGTTGTTGAGGGTTGAGGGAGAGGAGAGTAAGGACGGTGCGGATAAGGACGGGCTTCGCCCGCGTGCTGACGGCTCGGCCGAAGCCGAGGGGGTCTCTCCCTCAGACTTGCGGGTTGGAGCTCCGGTTGTGGATGCGGCGGAGGCCGAGCGGCGAGAGGCGGCTGAACGCGCCAATGAGATCAAGGCGCTGACGAAGCTGGTGATTGTGGGCGCGGTACTGACGTTGCCGGTATTCGCCGTCACCATGCTGCATATGGCCAATCCCGCGCTGGTGCCGCATTGGATGGTGAACCCGTGGCTGCAGGCCATTCTCATCACGCCGGTGATGTTCTACTGCGGGCGTCCGATCCACACGGTCGGCTTCCCCGCGCTGGCGCACCGCTCCCCCGACATGAACTCGCTGGTCTCGCTGGGCACTTCGGCCGCCTACCTGTATTCGCTGGTGACCTGCATCGCCCCGTGGTCGTCCGGAGCTCGCGCGAGCCGTATTTCGAATCGGTCGGCGTGGTCATCACCCTGGTGCTGGTCGGCCGCCTGCTGGAGGCCAAGCCCGCGAAGGCACCGGCAAGGCGGTGCAGTCGCTTATCAGACTGCGCCCGCGCACCGCGCACAAGCTCAACGCCACTTCCGCAGACAATGTGGACGGCATCGAATGGCGTAATCCGGCGCATTTCACGGACACCGACATCGACGCCATCGTCACCGGCGACCTGCTGATCGTCAAGAACGGCGAGCGCGTGCCCACGGACGGCGTGATCGTGGCCGGCGAGGCGCGTATCGACGAATCGATGATCACCGGCGAATCCAAGCCGGTCTCCAAAACCGCAGGCGACCCGGTGACCGGGGCCACCGTGCTGCTCAAGGGCGACTGCGTGATGCGCGCCACCCAAGTCGGCGCGGACACGGTACTCTCGCAGATCGCGGCGATGGTGGCCCGCGCCCAGGCGACCAAGGCGCCGGTGCAGCAACTGGCCGATAAGATCGCCCGGTATTTCGTACCGGCGGTGATGATCATCGCCATCTGGACGTTCGCCATCTGGGTGTCACTGGGCCCGGCGCCGCAACTGGCGCACGCGCTGGTCACTGCGGTCAGTGTGCTGATCATCGCCTGCCCGTGCGCGCTGGGACTGGCCACGCCGCTGTCGGTGACGGTCTCGCTGGGCTTGGGCGCCACCAACGGCGTGCTGGCACCCAGTGCCAAGGCGCTGGAACAGGCGCGTCGCATCGGCACCGTGGTGTTCGACAAGACCGGCACCATCACGCGCGGCGTGGTGGACGCGGCCGCCGACTGGGACAAGCCGAGCTACGAGCAGGACACAGTCAAGGAAGGCTCGCGTGAGGCCGTCGCGGCGTTGCGCGCACGCGGCATCCGCACGGTGATGCTGTCGGGCGACAAGGCCGAGGTAGCCGGCGCATCGCCCGCGAAGTCGGCATCGATACGGTGATCTGCGAGGTCAAGCCGGACGGCAAGGCCTACTGGATCGCCAAACTGCAGCGCGAACGCGACGAGGCCGCCGCCAAGTCCGCGTACGGCACCTCCCGCACGGCCGCACAATCCCGCACTCTGATTGCGATGGTGGGCGACGGCATCAACGACGCCCCCGCGCTGGCTCAGGCGGATCTCGGCATCGCCATCGGCACCGGCACGGACGTGGCGATGCAGTCGGCGGACGTGACCTTGATGAGCGGCGACTTGCGCGGCGTCATCAAGACCATCAACCTGTCCAATGCCACGATGCGCAACATCCGCGAGAATCTGGGGTGGGCGTTCGGCTACAACGTCATCGGCATTCCGGTGGCCGCCGGCGTACTCTACCCGTTCACCGGCTGGCTGTTGAGCCCGATGATCGCGGGTCTGGCGATGGCGTTGAGCTCAGTGTGCCTGGTGCTGAACGCGAACCGGCTGCATGGAGCGAACATCAACGTGGGTGCTGCCGATGGTCCCGCCGGTTCGGGCAGCAGCACGGCGGATGTCGAATCAGCCGGATCGGCCGAATCCGCCAACGCCGCCAACATCACCGGCTCCGCCACATCCAACGCGCCTCACGAGCCGACCGTCATCATCGACGATCGCACCACGCTGAATCAAACCAATCACGTATCTGACCAATCCAATAATCCAACCAACAAGGAGAACACTATGGATACGGGAATGCACATGCACCACACCGCCCCCGCGGACGGCGAAACCGCCACCGACCCGGTGTGCGGCATGACCGTGGCTGTGAACGCCGATGCGATCACGCGCGAGTATGAGGGCAAGTCCTATTACTTCTGCGGCGAACACTGTGCCACGAACTTCATGAAGGCCCCGCAGGTGTTCCTGGAGCAGTAGTCTCTGCGTTTACCTGATTCAACGACAATGGCCTCCGCCCAAAACGAGCGGAGGCCATTTGCATATATGAATCAATCAACGAATCAGCTGGCGAAGAAGAACACGAACAGCCAAGCGCCGATAATGGCGCCGACAATCGGGGCCACAACCGGGATCCAGGCCTCGCCCCAGCGGGAGGAGCCTTGTGCGGGATCGGCAGGATGGCGTGCAGCAGACGCGGCATGAGGTCGCGGGCCGGGTTCAGGCCAGGGCCGGTCGGGCCACCCATGGAGGTCACGAGGCCCCACACAATGAAGCCGACGACGATGGAGGCGGCGGCGTAATCCTGCTTGCCCCAAGCCAGGGACAGGCAGCACAGCGCCGAAGACGAGCACCAGGGTGCCGAACATCTCGTTGAGGAAGTAGTTGACCTTCTGGTTGTCCGCGTCAGTGGTGCAGAAGGTGCCCAGAATCGCCTCGGCGTCCTCGGTCTCCTTGTAGTGCGGGTAGTAAGTGATGTAGACGATGAGCTGGCCGAGCAGGGCGCCGAGCAGCTGGGCGACGATGTACGGCAGCACGTCGCTCCACGGGAACAGGCCGTTGACGGCCTGGGCGATGGTCATGGCCGGGTTGATGTGCGCGCCGGAGACGCTACCGAACATGAGCACCGGGAACATGACGCCGAAGCCGTAGCCCATGGCGATGTTCAGCCAGCCGGCGTGGTGGCCTTGGTGTTCTTGAGCTCAACGTTGGCCACGGAGCCGTTGCCGAAGATCATCAGAATGGCGGTGCCGAAGAACTCGGCGGCCAGCTTGGTAAAGAGAGGATAATCCACTGCTTCTTCTTTTCTCTTCGCCGCGCAACAGGCATGGCTGACTGTTCACGGCATTCTGTGTGACTGGAAATCCGTTCGCGGAGCCGGCGACGCGATTTACGCTGGGCGCGAAAGCAAACGTGGTGATTGTACACTTTGCCCCACGACGAAATGCCGGCAAGATGCGATGTCGAATGTCCAGCCGAATGCAATGCCCAAAAAGCCATCGGAATCAGCCGAAGCGACCTTGAATCTCAGTGGTTGCGAATGACGTTGCGCAGGGGCAGGACGCTGGTGGGCGAGACGGACAGTTCGTCGATTCCTAGGCGCAGGAACGTATCGGTCAGGCTCAAGTCTGCGCCAAGCTCGCCGCAGATGCCGCACCAGATGCCATGACGATGGGCAGCCTCGATAGTCATCTGGATCATGCGCAGCACAGCTGGTGAATGCGGGTCGGCAAAGCGTTCGAGACTCGGGTTCTGACGGTCACAGGCCAGCGTGTACTGGGTCAGGTCGTTGGTGCCGATGGAGAAGAAATCGACTTCGGCGGCCAGCTCGTCGGCCATAATGACCGACGCAGGCGTCTCAATCATAACGCCGATCTGGATACTCTCGTTGAAGTCGATGCGCTCGCCGCGCAGCTCGCTTTTGGCTTCTTCAAGAATCCGCTTGGCGTCGCGTACCTCCTGCACAGAGGTGATCATGGGCAGCATAATGGCGATGTTGCCGTATGCTGAGGCGCGCAATAATGCGCGTAACTGGACTTTGAAAATCTCCGGGCGGGTCAGGCAGATGCGGATTGCCCGGTAACCAAGCGCGGGATTATCCTCGTGGCTCAGATTGAAGTAGTCGACCTGTTTGTCCGCGCCGATGTCGAGCGTACGGATGATGACCGGACGGTCGCCCATCTCCTGTGCGACTTGTCCGTATGCATCGAACTGAAATTCCTCGGTCGGCCAGTCCTCGCGTTCCAGATACAGGAACTCACTGCGGAACAAGCCGATGCCCTCAGCATCGTTGGCCAGCACGGCGGCTGCGTCAGAGGGACGGCTGATGTTGGCGTACAGGTGGACCCGCTGACCGGACTTGGTTTCGGTGGGCTTGCCCTTGAGCTTCCGCAGGAGGCTTAGGTGCTCCTCAGCCTCGGCCTTCCTGCGCCGGTATTCGGTCAGCGTGGCCTCGTCCGGGTCGACGAATACCGCACCGCTGGTGCCGTCGATTACGGCAACGTGACCATCATCGGCCGGGTCGAAAGGCAGTCGCCGATACCTGTGATGGCGGGCAGGCCCATCGTGCGCGCCAGAATCGCGGTGTGCGAGTTCGCTGAGCCCTTGGCGGTCACGAGGCCCAAAACCTTAGCGCGGTCGAGCTGCGCGGTATCGCTGGGAGCAAGATCTTCGGCGAAGATGATGTGGCTTTCTCCGTTCTGCGCGATCCCGTTCTGCACAATACCGTTCTGCACAGCATCGCCTTGTACACTGCCATCCTGCGCCGTGCTATCGCGTTTGCCTTGCAGCACGTTCATCACGCGGCGAGAAACATCCTTGACATCAGCGGCTCGAGCCTGCATGGTCGAGCTATCCATCGCAGCGAACATGGCGGCGAACTGTTCGGCGGCGCTCTTCACCGCGAATTCGGCGTTCACCTTGTCTTGCGCAATCAAACCTTCGACGCATTCCGCATAGTCCGGGTCCTGGAGCATAAGCCGATGGGCGTCGAACAGTTCGGCCTTGTTTTCGCCGAACTCAGCGGCGACGTTGTCACGCAGTTGCTTGAGCTGAGCGACGGCCGTGTCACGGGCCGCGCGGAATCGATCCATCTCGGCCTGCGGGTCGTCGATTAAGCGGCGTTCTACGGCATAATCTACGGCGGCGAGCACGCGGACCGTGCCGATAGCAATGCCAGCGGATACGCTGACGCCCTGTATCGTTCTCATTACAGGTGCTCCTTGAGGAATCGCTCGAACTCTGCAGCAGCGACAGCTTCATCGTTGCCCTGCACCCGAACCGTAACCTCGTCACCTTGTTGAACATCAAGTCCCATAACACCGAAGATACGCTTGGCATCCACGGATTTTCCACCGTAGGCAACGGTGATGCTCGATTCATATTCCTGCGCTTTGGCAACCAACCGGCCAGCCGGGCGGGCGTGCATGCCTTCGGGGTCGGATACGGTGAACGTGAATATCTGAGGCATGACGTTGCTCCTTACACGTCCGGCCGTCACGCGCGAAGACGGCCTTTCCGCACCAGCTACGGACTGATACTGGAAAAACAAAAAACCGGAATCTTTCGATTCCGGTTGTCTGTGCCCCCGCAGGATTCGAACCCTGGACACGCTGATTAAGAGTCAGCTGCTCTAACCAACTGAGCTACAGGGGCTTGGTTAGATGTTGAAGTATTCCTTGCAACAGGTGATAAATATACTCAGATTTGAAGCGAATGCAACTCTCGGCGTGTCGCGCCTATTTCCGGCGTTTTTGCTAATACAAAAAATCCCCCATGCGGCGCAAACCGCACGGGGATGATGCTTAAGCTCAGACTCTTGGTCTGTGTGATTCCAGCACTAGGCCGGAATGACTCACTCGGCCACGACCTTCACGAAGAAGGAAGCGGTGATCTCCGGGTGGAGGGCCACCTTGGCGGGGAAATCGCCGGTGGTCTTGATGGTCTCGACCTCGATGGCCTTCGGGTTCACCGCAGCCTTGTCGGACAGAGCGACGGCGATGGCCTCGTTGGAGATACCACCGAACAGCTTGCCGGACTCGGACACCTTGGCGGCGATCTCGACGGTAGTGCCTCGATGGCGGCCTTAGCGGCGACGGCGTCCTCGCGGGTAGCGACGGCCTTGGCCAGACGAGCGCGCTTCATAGCGACGATCTGAGCTCAGCGCCCTTGGTCCACGCGAAAGCGAGGCCCTGCGGGAACAGGTAGTTGCGGGCGTAGCCGGACTTCACGTCGACAACGTCACCGGAATGGCCCAGGTTGGACACGGTCTTGGTGAGAATAACCTTGGTTTCAGCCATTGTTCAAAGCCTCCCTAACTCAGCGACCCGAGGTGGCGTACGGCAGCAGGGCCATCTCGCGGGCGTTCTTGATCGCCTTGGACAGCTCACGCTGCTCCTGCACGGTCACGCCGGTGATACGACGGGAACGGATCTTGCCGCGATCGGAAATGAACTTACGCAGCAGCGCAACGTCCTTGTAATCGATCTCGGTGACCTTGGCGGCCTTCAGCGGGTTCGGCTTCTTCTTGAACGGCTTGACCGGCGGTTGCGGCCTCTTACGTGACATGATGTTCTCCTTATAAATCTTGATATTGATTGCTGCTGGCAGCGGGGAGGCAAGTACTGATCAGAACTCCGGGTCGGAATCGTCGCCGCCGAAATCGGAGGAAGCGCCGAACGTGGAGAAGCTACCGGCATCAGATGCACCGGCATTACTCCACGGGTCGACCGCAGGAGCGGACGGGTTGGCGGGAGCGGCAGACTGCTGGGAGTATCCAGCGCCACCACCCTGATAGCCACCGTTGTAACCGCCCTGGCCACCGGCATAACCACCTTGGCCACCCTGGTTGCCATAGCCCTGATTGGACTGCTGACCACCCTGGAAACCACCGGAACGACCCTGGAAGCCGCCCTGACCGGACGACTGGCGAGTCACCTGTGCGGTGGCGTAGCGCAGGGAGGGCCCGATCTCATCGAGCTGCATCTCCACGACGGTTCGCTGGGAACCATCCTGTGCCTGATAGGAACGCTGCTGGAGCGACCGGTGGCAATCACGCGCATGCCCTTCTTCAGGGACTGGGCGCAGTGGTCGGCCAGATCACGCCAAGCGGAGCACCTCATGAACAGCGCCTGACCATCCTCGAACTGGTTGGTCTGACGATTCCAGGTTCGCGGGGTGGAAGCAATCGTGAAGCTCGCCACGGTCGCACCGCTGCCAATAGTGCGCAGCTCGGGGTCCGCAGTGAGGTTGCCCACGATGGTGATGACGGTTTCACCTGCCATAACGGTCCTTCTTACTTACCTTGAATACCAGCTGTTCAGCTGACTAAACGCTTGATTCAGCCCTTACGAAGAATCTTCGTACGGATCACGGATTCGTTGAGGTTCAGAACACGGTCAAGCTCATCGCTGGTAGCGGGCTCGGCGGTGTACTTCACCACGACGTAGTTGCCTTCGGTCTTACCGGCAATCTCATAGGCGAGCTTGCGACGGCCCCAGTAATCGGCTCATCGAAAGAGCCGCCTTCCTTGGTGACGAGTTCCAGATACTGCTCGGTCAGCTTCTTCAGACCGCGCTCATCCAGCTCAGGATCGGCGATGAACATCAGTTCGTACTTGTGCGCAGACATCACCCACCTCCTTCGGACTATTCGGCCACGGACGTTCCGTGGCAGGAGTGTGTATGCGTGTTAGCCCATGACGCAGCACCAAACCGGCACCGCCTCTTCGGGCAACTTGGACAGTCTATATATGAGGCGGGACAGGGTATGCCCATATTCTTGCCGGTTTCGCGATGTCCACCGTTTTGGCCAAGCCCACGCAGCCCGCGGCTCCCATCACTCCCGGAGCGGCACCGGTAGCCGCACCTGGCGCGACCTCCACCACCATGAATGAGCAACAGAAGAAAATCTTCATCATCGTTGGTGCCGTGGCCGGCTTCCTCGTGCTGTTCGGTATCGTGTATGGCGTGCTGTCTTCCGCCGTGTTCAGCGCGAAGAGCGTTGCGAACAGCTATGTGGCCGCCATCTCCTCCGGCAACTACGACAAGGCCAACACCATCGCCGATCCTCACGTGAATACGAACCAGCGCGCACTGCTGACCAGCAAGGCATCCTCGGGCGAGAACACGCGCATCACCAACGCGCGCATCTCGCAGACCTCCAATAATGCCGATGGCACCGTGAGCGCCCAGCTGACGTACACGCTTGAAGGCAAGGAGGTCAACGGCAACTTCACCATCAAAGACAATAAGGTCAGTGTCGAGTTCTCCGAGTGATTTCGGCAATCTCAACACTCTTACGAAATAAGCACCCCGCCGTGGCGTTCGCTGCGGCGGGGTGCTTGTACACTGGTTAAGGCGTAAATCACACAGCGACTCAAACAAAGGATGCGAACGCATGTCGGCGATTCTTGAAGGCACTCCGGATAAACGACTCGTATTGGTCACGGGCCGCGCCTACCCCGAGCTAGCTGAGAAGGTGGCCGAATGCTTGGGAACCGAAATCCTCGAAACCACGTCCTATGACTTTGCCAATGGCGAGATGTACGTGCGTTTCACCGAACCGGTGCGCGGTGCGGACGTGTTCGTGCTGCAGTGTCATTCGGGCGATATCAACAAGTGGATCATGGAACAGCTCATCATGATCGACGCTTTGAAGCGCGCCTCCGCCAAGTCGATTACCGTGGTGGCGCCCTTCCTCGGCTACTCGCGCAGGATAAGAAGCACCGCGGTCGTGAGCCCATCACCGCCCGTCTGATTTTCGATCTGTTCCACGCCGCCGGTGCCGACCGCATTATGACGGTCGATCTGCACGCCGCTCAGGAGCAGGGTTTCTTCGATGGTCCGGTCGATCATCTAACCGCCATGCCGGTGCTGCTCGATTACGTGCGTTCCGCCCTTGATCTGGGCAACACCACCATCGTGTCCCCGGATGCCGGCCGTATCAAGGTGTCCGAACAGTGGGCCGCCAAGCTAGGCAATCTGCCGCTGGCATTCATCCACAAGCAGCGTGATATTACTCGTCCGAACCATGCCGAGGCACATGGCATTATCGGCGATGTCGACGGCCGCGACTGCGTGGTCATCGACGACATGGTCGATACCGCCGGTACTATCTGCGAAGCCGTGCGCACCCTGAACGAATCCGGCGCCAAGTCGGTGACGCTGGTCGCCACCCATGGCCTGCTCTCCGGCCCGGCCGTGGAGCGCCTGTCTCACTGCGGCGCGCATGAAATCGTGTTTATGGACACCGTGCCGATTCCCGAAGAGAAGCGCCTGCCGAATATGACCGTACTGTCTTGCGCACCGCTGCTGGCCGCGGGTATTCGCTCCGTGTTCGAGGAAGGTTCCGTGGCGATTCTGCTCGACGGCCTGCCCGAGGACATGCGTCCGCGCAATATCTATGCGTGATTGATACGCCGAAAATCCTTACGAACGCCGCTTGGCTATTGATCAAGCGGTGTTTTTTCGTATAGCTCCAATCAGATGAAGGCGCGCTCGCCGAAGATGGCGGTGCCGACGCGCACGATGGTGGAGCCTTCTTCGATGGCGTAGGCCATGTCATGGGTCATGCCCATTGACAGTTCGGTGCAGTCGGCCGTGCCTTCGGCACCGGAGGCAAGAATCTGGTCACGAGTGCGGCGCAGATGCGCGAAGCCCGCACGAATCGTGCGCTCATCATCCACATGGGCACCAATAGTCATCAATCCCTGCAAGCGCAGTCCGCCCATCGCACCGATGCGCTGGGCCAAGTCGATGGCGTGCTGGGTGCGCAGCCGGACTTCGATTCCTCGCCGGATTCGTTCACCTCCAGCAACACGCCGACCGTGATGCCGCGCATGGTGGCACGGCGGGCGATCTTTTCCGCCAGTTCGATGGAATCCACGGATTCGATGGCGTCCACTACCGGCAGCACCTTGCCGATTTTATTGGCTTGCAATTGGCCGATGAGATGGAAAGGAATATGCGTTGCAGCTGCGGCATTGGCCGTGTCAGCCTCAGCGGCATCAATCACGCCTAGCGAATAACCACGCTCCCCCAGTCGTTTTGCCAGACCGTCAGCCTTGACAGTAATCTCCTGTGGACGATTCTCACCAATCACGCGAATACCAGCATCGATAGCCGCCAGAATCTCGCCGACATCGCGCGTCTTGGTGGCAGCCAGCAATTGGACCGAACCGGCAGCACGCCCGGCTGCGGACTCCGCTGAGGCAATCCGGTCAAGCACGCGATGCACACCATCAGTAATCTCTTGTGCGCGCGCTGATCGATAACTTCGTTGGCGAGATCCTTATGGTCCATGTATGCCGTCATTGCTGCCCCTGTTCGTAGATTCCCCACCATCGTAGTCTCATACGCGCACATAATGCTTGTTATTGAACAAAAGTGAAGCCCCCGCTGTTCATGCGCGGGGGCTTGGTGATGCTAGGCCGAGCGAGTGGGACTAGCAGGTACCGGACTTGCGGCGCTTGAGGATGATTACACCCGCAACAGCAAGTACCACGGCGAGGATGCCAACACCAAGCACGGCTGCACCGGTGTCAGGTATCTTCTTGTGCTTGCCGGAGTCTGCATCACCCTTGTTCTGGTTGGAATCGTTGCCTTGGTTGGGCTTGTCCGTGCCGGAACCGGGCTTATCGCCACCCTGGCCAGGCTTCGTGGTGCTCTTCTCAACCAGCCCCGCGATGGCATCGCTGATTGCCTCAGTCGCAGCCTGTACGTCAGACTGGGCGGCCTGACCATCACTCGTCAGCGCATTCGCCGTAGCGACTGCCGAATCAAGCACGGCCAGCGATTCATCAGTCCACTTTGTGCGATCCACGGCAGCAGCGGCATCGAGCTGAGCGCTCAGCGCGGCACGATCTTGCACCGTAGCTACAAGCACCAGCTTCTTCGCTGCCTGCTTCAGCTGGGTTGCGGCATCCACCACCGCAGCTTCGGTGGCATCCTCAGCCTTATACACCTGCTGCGACGAATCCAATACCGCCGCGTACTCCGCCCATGAAGTCTCGGTGTACTTGGAGGCATCGTCAGCCTTAGGCGAGTCAGCGAGCGCCTGCTTGAGCTCGGTCTTGTCGATCGGTGTGGGCTCAGGCGGCTCAGGCGTACTGTCGTCAATGGCATGAACCTGCCATTCGGCAACAGCCGGAGAAGCCGAGCCGGACGTGATAACCATACGCAACTTGGTAGTCTTGACCGGAGTGTTCCACGTGCCATCAGACCACCCCTTGGCATCGCCGGTGGCCCAGCCAGCAGACGGTGAATTGGCGGTCACAGTGTAGGTGCGTCGGAAATATCCACGAAGTTGCCGGCACCGTTGTTCGCCAAGCGTCCCAGTACTGCAATTCCCACGATGCCGGAATACCCAATCCGCCATCATCCGAGGTGAATTGCACGCGGCTAGAGTCGATAGTCACTTCACGGTCCCACTCGTAGTCGAGGCGCATCTCACCGGTGTTGGGCCAAGTGCCCCAGACATCCTCGTTGGCAATGGTGATATCGGGAATGATCTTGCCGTCGTTCAACGCGGCGGCACCCTTGACCCAGCCGGATGCCTTGCCGTCCACATCGGTGGCGGTGGCATCGCCCTCAATGTAGCCGGTCAGCGGCACGGAAGTGTCGGATGGAATGTCGGTTTTCGCCGAAGCGGACACGTTGCCGGCCTTATCGGTGGCGCGGTAGTACACGGTGGCGCGCGACGCGCTCGGTGCAGCAATCGGCTTGCTGTACGTGGCCCATTGACCGTCTGTGCCAATGCGGTATTCAATTGATGCGACACCGGAACCGGTGCCGTCATCAGCGGTCAAGGTCAGCGTGCGCTCCTCCTTATCGGCGGCGGCGGTCACGGTTGGCGCGGCGGAGTCCACCTTGCCGCCGGCCTTGGCCACGTCGGAAACGTTGCCGGCCTGATCGGTGGCGCGAGCCCACACTTCGACATCGCCCTGCTGGGAAAGCGTGGCAATGGCCGCGTTTGCATTCGCGGCGATGGTGGTCCAGCTCTTGCCTTGATCAGCGGAAATCTCCAGCTTGGCGATAGGTGCGGTGTCGTCCGTGGCCTGCACGGTGGCGAACGGAGCGGTGGTGAGCCACTCGCTATTGCCTGCGTTAGCAGTAACGGCAACGGTTACAGTCGGCTTCGTGGTATCAGCGGCAGCTGGTAGCCGTCCTGCACGGTGACATTTACCGACACATTGCCCTGCTCGCTTGCCTCACCGGCACGCCGGCGACCACGCCGTAGGCCGTAAACGAACCGACCTTGGCATACGAGGAAGCATCAACTGGACGCCAAATTACTGGGGAGGCAACGGTTGGGTTCCCGTACTTCACATCCACTGTGGCCGGCAGAGTAGGCGCAGTACCGGTGGCGGTGGTCACGCTCTTCGGCGCAGTGATTGCCGGCGATTCGCTGGAGTCGGAGCCGACTTCCCATTCAGCAACGGCCACGGAGGCATAGCCGCCATCCACAGCTTGACCGGTCATGTCGAGCTTTAAGGCAGTAGTGGTCACCGCATCGAAGGTGACGGCGTTGGGGTTGGCCTTGCCTGTGGTCGTTGTATAGGCACTCGTTGGTGACATCCTTCCATGTGCCGTCCGCGTCCAAGTACTGAATCTTCCACGAGGCGGGCGCGCGCAGAGCGTTGGAATCCACGTCGAACCAAACCTTAGACGAGTTGACGCGCACAGTGCCATCCCATTGGTAGACCAGAGAATCGCCGGACTGCGATTGCGGGATAGAACGGTAGTTGGTCCAGTGATTCGGCGGGACCACAGCGGTTTGCAACACACGGCCGTCGTTCACCGAACCCTTCCAAGCAGGCGTTTCAGTGAACGTGGCGCTCACCTTTGCGTACGGAGCCACGTTGGTGGAGGGCTGCGTTTTCTCGGCCTTGGTTGGATGGGCGGTGGAAACCATCTGGCCGTCGGCGGTCCAATCGACTTCATCAATGCACACGGCACGGCGGAAATCGGTGCCGCCTTCCTTGTCGCCGGTGTGATAGGTCACATACCATTTGTCGCCGAACTGGAGCACCGAGGGGTGCATCGTGGTGGCCGAGCCAGAAGGCACGATTACGCCTTGGTACTTCCATGGGCCGAGCGGCTGTCGGAAGTGGAGTACTGGATGCAAGCTTGATAGTTCGATTCCACGCAGGTGGCCGTGCCCGAACCGGGCTTACCGCCGTCGTACACGTTGTAATAGGTATCGCCCTTACGGAACACCCACGCCGCCTCGAAGAATCCCTTCGGGCCGTTCGCGTTGCTGTCCGCGTCCTTCATGGTGTGGAGGTTCGGCGTGGTGCCATCAGCTTGGTTTCCACCTCGGTGTATGAGGTGCGGCCGGTTGTGGCGTCCTTCTTCATCTTGATGGCGAGCTGAGTGCCGAACGTACCAAAGTGCAAATATCCGGTGCCATCCTCGTCCACAAAGAATGCCGGATCGATGGTTTCAATCTGGGTTTGCGATGTGGTGAGCAGCGGCTTGCCGATGGCATCCTTCCACGGGCCGAGCGGACTCTTCGACTTGGCCACGCCGATGGCGAACGGGTCCTGTCCAGCCGCCTCAGAAGCCTTGTCCTTCACCGGCACGTAGTAGTAGAACCAATCATCGGAAGTGTCGCTCGGGGTGCCGTTATCGTCGGCTACGACTTGGCCGGCGTACGCGCATCGCCGGTGGCCCAGCTGAACAGGTCTGCCTTGGCGATGGTCTTGTAATGTGTCCATTTGCCTTGATTCAGGCCGTCTTCATCGGTGACGTATACGCCCCAGTCCTTCATGTTGAAGGAGCCGTAGTCGGGCGAAGCCTCATCGTGACCGGTGAAGACGAAGAGTTTGCCGTCATAGCTCAGCGCGGATGCATCTGCAGAGTAGTAGTCTGCGAAAGATCGTTCGGGGTGTCAATACCCTCGTTCTGCCGATGGGGTTGCGCATGTAGCTGGGCAGTGCGCTATTGTCGATTTGGGTGACGGTGACATCAGGATTGTTATACGGCAGTTCGTTATACGCGTGACCGGCAACGCTGGGCGCGTTGTCAGCGGTGGCTGAATCGGCGGCCATTGCGGTCGGCGCAAGGGCAAGGCCTGACAGCAATGTCGCTGCGGCGACGAGTCCACCGGCCACCGCGCGAACCGATTGCGCGGATACATGGAAACTCATAGTGCTCCTCATTGAGTGAGTGAAAAGAGTAATGATGGGTAGAAGGAAAAGGCTAGAGCCCCCTCTGTGAGGGGGCTCACTCGGCAGAATGACTCCGTTGCGGGTCAGGCCGAGTGGCGAGCCGAACCGTGGTCGCCGGACTGGCGACGCTTCAGGATGGTCACGCCTGCGGCGGTGAGCAGCACGGCAGCCGCAGCAACTACGGAAACCGCGGCACCAGTCGGAGGCACACGATCACCCTTGTTGTCCTTATCATCCTTATCAGTGTCGGTCACACCAGGCTGCTGGGAGCCGGGCTTCTGCTCAACCTTGGTGGCCAAAATGCCTTGTCAAGAGCATCCTGTGCGGCATCGACGTCGGCCTGCTTGGCGTCCTTGTCGTCGTACACCTTCTGAGCGGCGGCAATCTGGCTCTGCAGAGCCTGCCATGCCTTCTCGGTGTACTTCGACTTGTCAGCCTTCTTGGCCTGCTCGATGGAACCTTGAGAGACTCCTTCTTCACCGTTTCGACGGCGGGCTTCTCTTCCAAGGCCTTGACGGCCTTGTTCAGCGAAGCGGACGCTTCCTGGACGGCGGCCTGAGTGACCTCACCGGACTCATCGCCCTTGAGCACACCTTCCGCAGCCTCGATGGCCTTGTTCAAGCCTCGACACTCTTATCCGTGTACTTGCCGGAAGCGGCCTCGGCCTTGGCCGTGTCGATGGCCGCCTGCAACGTGGACTTCTCCACGTCGGTGGCGAGCGCAACGAGCACCTTCTGGCCGTCCTCGAGCTTGGTCACCTGCTCGGCGACCTGTTCTTCGGTGGCATTGACATCGTCGTACACAGCCTGGGCAGCGTCAATGATTTGCTGGAACTCAGCCCATGAAGCGGCGGTGTAGCGGCGTGCATCGAGACCGTTGGCTGTGTCAAGAGCCGACTTGAGCGCGGTCTTGTCGACCGGGGTAGGTTCAGGCTCGGTGCCGTCAATACCATGCACGCCCCACTCGGCCACGGCGGCCCCGAAGGTGCTGCTGCCGGTGTACGGAGTGAGCACGAGTCGCAGCGACTTGGTGGTGACCGGCTTGAAGGTCACAGCGCTCCAACCCTTGGCATCGGTATCCGCACGAGAAGCCGGCGAATTACGCACGACGGTGTAATCCTCGGTGGGCTCGACGTCCTTCCAAGAACCATCCTCGGCGAGGTACTGAATCTTCCAAGCGTCCGGGACTTCCAGACCACCCTTCGAATCGTCAGTCTCAGCGAAGTTGGCCCAGAACTGGGCGCGGCTCTGGTCAATGGTCACGGACTGACCGAAGTCGTACTGGGCGTACATGCCGTCCTTTGCCTTGCCCCAAGAACCCCAGACCTTGTCGTTGACGTTCTGATCATCCGTGGTCGGCCAAGTATCATCGACGACTACGCCGTCGTTGAGCTTGCCTTCGGCCGGTGACCAGGTCGCCTCGGAATCAGGCGAAATGGTGGTCCTGGTCGCCTTGCCTTCAATCCAACCGACCAACGGCTCAGGCTCAGGCTCCGGAGTGGAGGAACCGTTCGGGTCGGCAACCACGTGGACAGTGAGCTTGGCAGCTGCGGAAGATGAACCGTCGTCGACGGTACCAGCCACCTCGTAGTCACCAACCTTGGTCAGGTCGATGGCCTTGATGTCGGCATCCTTCCACGTGACCTTGCGGTCGTCGTTGTATCCGTTCGGGAACTTCACCGGAACCGTGGCGGGCAGGTCGATGGACTTGGCGTTCTGGTAGACGGTCTGCTCAACCGGCTGCGCATTACCCACGGTCTGCGATGCGGTATCGGAACGAGCCGCGATGTGTGCAACCGTACCGTTCAGCGCACCGGCGACGGTGCCCTTGACATCGAATACGGCATCGGCGGCCAGCTGAGCGTCGGTCACCTTACCCCACGTGACGGCGAGGTCACGGCGAGAACCGTCGGTGTATACGGCGCTCACGGTGATGGCAGCTTCAGATCATCAGCCTTGGAACCGGTCTGCACCAGTCGGTTGACTTCGTCCACGCTCACCGGCTCGATGGCGTACGCCTCGAACTCGGAAGCACCCACGATGGCGCCCTTCGGGAAGACCACGCGCAGCTTGTCGGTTTCGACGGCGTCGGCGAACTTCACTTCGTTGCCTTCGTTCCGGTTGACCGTGTAGGACTGGCCGTCAGCCAGTTTCACATCCTGCCAGTTACCGTCAGCGTCAGCGTACTGGAGCTTCCAAGATGAGACCATCGGCACGCCACCGCCATCGGTCCAGAAGAAGACCTTGGCCTTCTTCAGCGGCACCTTGCCGGCCCACTTCAGTTGCAGCCACGGCTCCACACCAGTGGAGTCGCCCCAGTTGTTCCAGGTCTCGTTCGGCGTGTTGGCGTATACCACCTGACCGTCGATGACCTTCTTGGCGTTGTCCTTCGGCTGGTAGCCGTTGGTGTAGCTGGCAGAGGCGCTCGACTGCGGGGCTACGTTCACGGTACCGTCAGAGGGGATGCCGTGAACGGTGATTTCCTTGGAGCCTTCCTTCTCGCCATCGGAAGCGGTGAGCTTCAGGACGTAGTCACCCTCCTTGTTGAAGGTGACGGTGGTGCTGGCAGCGGAGGCGTCCACGAACTTCGCAGTACCGCCTTCCGGACCGGAGACCTGGGACCATGTGGTGGTGACGTCGCCTTCTGCGGGCAGACCGTCATCCTTCACCGTACCGACGAGCTTGGCACCAGATGAGGTGCTGGAAGACACGTAAGCATCCACCTGCGGAGTCTGGTTCTCGGAAGTGCCGTCAGCCTTGATACCGGTGTTGTAGGCTTCGATCTCCTTGACACCGACGGCCATGCCGGCCTGCGGCGTGAAGGTGACGCGGATGGTCGTGGTCTCCACCGGAGTGAACTGGATACGGTTGTAGTTCGCGCCCGCGTAGTTCGGGGTGCGCACCTGATCCGCAATCGGGGCCCATGTGCCGTCATCCTTCTGGTACTCCAACTTGTAGTTGGCGGGCTCGGCATAGCCGGAGATGGTCTGGCTGGACGAGCTCTGGTAGAAGTACAAGCGGATGTCGTCGATCTTCTGCTTGCCGTCCTTGAACTTGATATTGAGCGTGTCGGTCTTGTTCTCAGAGCCCTTGGTACCCCAGAACGATTCCATCACGGTCTTGCCGTCCACCGCGTTCTTGGCCGGGTAGTTGGTGTCCTTCTCGGCGTAGGTGGTACCGGTCACGTCCGCGTCCTTGGCCACGTTCGTGGTGGACTTGGAGGCGGAGTCGACGTTGGTGCCGGACTTGGCGAACAGGTCGGTCACGCGCTGATCGGCATTGAAGGTAACCTGATTGGCGGCCTTCACGTTCTTGACGGCTTCGGCGCGACGGTAACCTGGGCACTGGAATCGTCCTTGACCTCGACCGTTCCCGCAGCCGGGTCATAGATGAGGTGCGCCAGCTTGTCGGAGGTGAAGGCGAGCTTGCCGCCCACGTACAGGCTGTAGCCAGCAGGACCACCGTAGTGGCTGCCGTCCTTGTCCCATACGATGGAGACATTCTGATCGTGGTAGCGCAGGTTGTTTACCGTGAAGTAGTTCCAACCGGGGATTTCGATCGGGTTTAGCTCAATCTTGTTGTCCTCGCGCGGCACCATACCGGCTACGTCCTCGACCATCGTCCAGTTCGTGGTGCCGAGCTGGGTGTGGTGGATCCAGGAGCGGTAGGTGATCTTGCCGCCGTTCTGTGCGGCGTCAAGGTTCTTGTCGAGGTTGTTGATCACGCCGTCACCGTTCACATCGCCGACGTTGTTGTTGTCCTCGTTCCAGAACTCGTTCTGATCAGGGTGGTTGTTATCGCCGCCCTGGTAGTGCGCGAACGCCACCCAGTACAGCAGCTTCTTGAACTGCTCATTGGTGATGTAGCCATTCTTGGCTGCATCGTAGTTGCGAATACCGGCCGAGTAGACCTGCAGCAGCGGCTGCGCATTAATGATGGAGAAGTTGTTGGAACCGGGGAAGTTCAACGCGGCCTTGTCCGCTTGGTTGGCGGTGAAGAACGGGAAGATCGGGAACTCGTTGGAATCCTCGAACAGGCGCAGAGCCTTGTTGTAATCTTCGTTGCCGGTAGGCATCAGGCCTTCGGAGTACGGGTAGTAGTTATTGATCTCCTTGTACTTGGCGAAAGCACCGTCGTTCAGCACCTGTGCTTGAGCAGGTTGTCGGACTTGTCCCACAGTTCAGTGGTGACTTCTTTCTGGATCTTGTCGGCGATGGCCTGCATCTTCTCGGCGTTGGCGGTATCGCCAGCAGCCTTATATGCCTGAGCAGCCGCGTTAGCGTTGGCCCACATATTGGCGGAACCATCGGCGCGATCCATGCGCTGGCCGGAGCGACCCGGCTCAGAGAAGGAAACGGCGTCGGCATCGTTACCGGTCATCGACCACCAGGACCAGTCAATCAAGCTGTTGTCATTGTTGTTCTGGTTGTCGTTGTTGTCCGGCTCGCTCTTGGAAGCGAGTAGACCTTGCACGTCCTCGGCACCCTGGTCGGCCAGCTTCTCGGCCACGGTGGACGGACCGCCGTGCACCTTGTAGGAGTCCCAGCCGGCGCGCGTGATGTACTGCGTGTAGCTATGGTTCCAGTTGGCCGGGTCGCCCGGATTGTCGTGGTAGTAGTAATAGCCCGCCTTGCTCTTCTTGGCGGTATCGCCGGCGGAAAGCCAGGTGCCGTAGGAGTACTCGGGGTTGCGGAACCACTTGGTGTCCATCATGAACATGCCGGAGGTGAGCACGATCTGGTTGTTGTAGCCGAGCACACCCTCGATGGAGGTCGGGTACTGGAAGGTGTTGCCAGGTATGTTGGCGTCGAGCATGTTGAAACGACTCAGCCACCAGCGGTAGACCACGGTCTTATCGATGTTGTCTTCCGGAGTGTCCACATAGGGAGCGTTATCGACCCACCACTTGTTGTAGGTGGTCACGGAATCCTTGTAGGAGGCGGCAGCATCCTTAAAGTCGCCGGTGTAACGGGCCTCATATTCCTTGGTGGAGTCAGGCAGTTCGTTGGCGATCAGGCCGAGCTGAATCTTGACGGTCTGCGGTTCGTTGGCCTTGAGGCTCAACGTGCTGGTGAGTTTGCCACCGCTGACGATCCAGTTGGAACCGTCCTGGTTGTTGGCGGAGAAGCGCGGATAGATGGTCGTCAGGTTGTTCTTGACGTTCACGCGGCCAGTAAGTTCGGTGGCACCATCAGCACCCTCGGCGGCGAACGGCGAGGCCGTGGTCAGTGTGACATCGCGGTCCTGCGTGCTTTCCACGGTGAGGTTCGCAACCATCACGTTGTTGTAGGTGATGTACTTAACTTCCTTGATCTTGAGGCTCTTGCCACCGGTCTGGAACAGGGAGGTGAAGTAGCTCGGTGTCTGCTTGCGCTGGGAGGCGTCTTCGTTAAGGGTCTGGTTTGCACCGTCAGCGTTTACGGTAACGGTAAAGCCATCCCTGTTGGTCTCATCCCAGTAGGCGGTGTTACCCACAAAACCGAGCCGATTAGGCGTGTGCGTGTACATGTAGGCGGCGCGACCACGGGTGAACAGGTAGTTGTTGCCGTCGGAGCCTTCATACGAGTAAGCACTTGTCGTTCGTGCCTTTACCAGTTGGCTGTGCACCAGTACGGGTGAGAATCTTATCGATCCAGAAGTCATGGTCGGTGTCGGTGCCGGCCAGGTTCTTCACGTCGTTATCGAATGTCTCCTGCAGATAGCTGGCGGCAGGGTTATATGTGGTGTTGTTCGCCGCCGTCTTCATCGGATCATCAGATCCCTTGAACGACGGATATGCCACATCCGCATTCTTGATGACGGGCGTATCGGCTGCCTGCGCGGTGACTGCACCGCCGGTGGCCAGTGTGGCGACCGCTGCAACCGCGCCGATTGACGCAAGCCACCGCTTTCGTGTTGATTGATGCATTCCTGCTTGGACCTCTCCGCCCCGGTCTTTCGCGTCTTCGCTCAGGCTACGTCGCGTCTATGCGACCAGGACTTCTTCTGTGGATGCTGGGCCGCAGAGCCCGTTCTCCATCAGTTTCCTTTATTGGTTATTGGGTTCACCGGAATGAGTGTCTTCAGTAAATCTGGTGTGATATCCGCCATGGATATCCCGGTTGGAGCAATTCACCGAAGCTGATTCCACATCATAACCGAGCGAATACGGTTTCACAACTTTCCCTCAGTGATATCAACCATCTTATACAACAAAAACCCGGTAATTTCTCAGCTTTCGCATTTATTTTCGCATTAGAGCATTGCTGCGTTTCGCCGTGTCGCAGTACCTACGGCGCAACGATTCAGCCTCGCTGAATCAGGAACCAACAGGCTCCCGCTGGCGGGAGCTGGCTCGCAAAGCGAGACTGAGGGTGGCTTACACGGTACCGCTTATGACCGCCCTCAGTCGACTCCGCCGACAGCTCTCACAGCAGGAGCATATAATTAAAAAATAATCTCCTGCACGGGTATTACCCCGCACAGGAGACCTCATTCCCCGGATGTGTTTTCGGCTCCAATCGATACTGACATCCGGCCTATGCCGTCATCGACTTATTACAGACGATGGCGGCATAAGTATTTTTTTGCCGGCCAGTTGCGCGCAGGCCGGCATATCGCCGATATTTATCGACGCTGGAAGACACGCATCTCGCCTATCTCGCGGTTGGCCCACGAGTAGTACGGCACCAAGCGCAGCGTCGCGGGTTCGCCCGCACGCGGTTCGTCGGCATCCACGTACAGCGGCGCGTCATCCTCGTCGGCGCGCTCGCGCACTGCCGGCAAATCAACGGTATCGACGCCACCCAGCAAGTCGGCCTGGAAAGCCACAGCGGCATCCGCACCGGTGACGCCATCGGCCAGACGATAGTTCCACAGATCACCGGGGTTATCGACCTGTTCGGCGCAGTAGACCAGCGGACCGCGCATAACGGCCACCTGGCCGGCGTCGGAGCGCACGCGGGAGTGGCGCGCACGAACTTGACGGACATGTCGAGCTCGAGCGCAATCTCCAACGTATCGCCGGCGTGACCACAAGGTATACGAAGCCGTCTTCCAGCGAACCCACTGCGGGCTTGCCGTTCACGGTCAGCGTGTAGGAGCCCAAGGACCAGCCGGGGATGCGCAGCCCAAATCGGACCGAGCTGTCCGCAGCGCTGGCGGGCAGGCTCACCGTGTATTCCACGTGACTGTCCCACGGGAAGTCCGAACGCTGTTCGACCGTAAGGCCGGAAGCAAAATCGGCCTTGTTGGCGATGAACTGGTGGCTCAGCACGGTCTTGCCGCCGTCGCGCTCGGTGTAGATGTAACGGTCCACTGAAGCGATGAGCGGGCGATGTTGGCCGGGCAGCATGCGCAGCCGAACCAGTCGACACGGTGGGAGAGCACGTGGTGACGATCCGGGTTGTCCAGTCCGTCGGGAGTAGTCTCCAGTGCGTTGACGTAGTAGTACTGCTTGCCGTCAAGCGAGATGCCGGCGATGGAGCCATTGAACAGTTCCTTCTCCAGCACATCGGC
>ENA-OQMZ01000011-OQMZ01000011.1-human-gut-metagenome-genome-assembly--contig:-NODE-11-length-61923-cov-4.637549_pt1 | contig 61923 bp, 71 predicted proteins | sample MGYA00242621_ERZ504862 | MGnify/ENA primary metagenome ERZ504862 (study PRJEB26092, sample SAMD00036393) | human gut metagenome | host: Homo sapiens | study: EMG produced TPA metagenomics assembly of...
GAATGTCAAAAAGTTTTCAAGATTTGTCAGCAAAAGCGGAATGGATATAGATGGACTTTCGGTACAGACAATGCTAAAATTATAAATGAGGGATTTATAAAACAGTTCCCTGACATATACCATCTGCCAGAGCATTTTGATAAGATAAGCAGCATGGAAGGATTTGGCGAGAAGTCGTGCATGAATATGCAGGCTGCCATCGAAAAAGCAGACATGTCCATCCGGTCAATCTGATATTTGCACTCTGTATACCTCTTATAGGTACCGATGCAGGCAAGAAGATTGTCAACGCAATAGGTTTTGATGGCTTTGCGGACAGAATGAGAAATGCCACAGATTTTGTGGATATAGACGGTATAGGCCAGGAAAAGTCAGGCTCCATACTTGAATGGTATGCAAATCCAAAAAACAGCGCGATGTTTGAAGCACTGATTAAGGAGCTTGACATAGAAAAGGTCGATATAAAGGATATGTCGGAGGGAAGCTTAAACGGCAAGACCTTTGTTATCACAGGCGATGTGCATGATTTTGCCAACAGAAGCGAGTTTAAGGCATATGTGGAGTCACAGGGCGGCAAGGTGACAGGAAGCGTGTCAAAAAAGACAGACTATCTGGTAAACAACGACACTGAATCTACTTCATCAAAAAATAAAAAAGCAAAAGAATTAGGAATACCTATCATCTCGGAGGATACATTTATAGAGATGTTTGGGCGTTAGAAAAGAGGTTATAAAATGCCTATAAAGACACAAAATGATTTACCTGTAAAGGAAATACTTGAGAGAGAAAATATATTTGTGATGGACGAAAACAGGGCATCACATCAGAACATCAGACAGCTGGAGATTGCGATTGTAAATCTCATGCCATTAAAGGAGGACACAGAGCTTCAGATACTGCGCTCGCTGTCAAATACCCCTATACAGGTTAATGTAACGTTTGTGACCACATCTACTCACGAGGCCACTCACACATCACTCAGTCATCTGAACAAATTTTACGAGACCTTTGACGATATAAAGGACAGGTACTTTGACGGCATGATAATCACAGGGGCACCGGTTGAGCTTATGGAATACGAGGAGGTAGACTACTGGGATGAGATATGCAGTATAATGGAGTGGAGCAAGACACATGCTTTCTCCACACTTCATCTGTGCTGGGGTGCACAGGCAGGATTGTATTATCACTACGGCATACCAAAGCGTGTGCTTCCAAAGAAGAAGTTTGGTGTGTATGCGCACCACGTAAAGAACAGAAAAGTCCCACTTGTCAGAGGCTTCGATGACGTGTTTTACGCACCACACTCAAGGCATACCGAGGTCTTAAAGGAGGATATATTAAAGCATCAGGAGCTTACCATACTTGCGGAGTCGGATGATGCCGGAGTATTCCTTCTGATGGATCAGGACGGTAAAAAGATTTTTGTGATGGGACATCCTGAGTATGACAGATATACTCTTCACAATGAGTACGAGAGGGATAAGAAAAAGGGGCTTGATATAGATATGCCGGTGAACTACTATCCGGATAATGATGATACACAAAAGCCGCTTTTACAGTGGCGATCGCACGGCAATATACTTTATTCCAATTGGCTTAATTATTATGTATATCAAGGAGTGCCATACGATTTCGTAAATAATGGCGCAATCCTAGGAAAATAAAGGGACTGCGAGGTTTTCGTAAAATCGTAAAAAATATAAAATTCTATGTATTTTAATGTATTTTAATACAAAAAGTGTGTAGTAACTGTGTAGTAACCACCCTAAAAAGTGTGTAGTAAAAATTGTATATAGAAAAGCCATTATATGACACAAATATGAGAAGAACATGGAAATGCTCTTCTCTTTTTTTATGCCACAATTTAGGCATAAGGAGATGATGTTGTGTTTGACGATGAAGTGAGAGAACAAATATTTGCTAAAAGTGAGTTACAAAAAATCGACCTGATGACATTATCTCTTGTCATTAAAGCAATCGAGGAAGTTTTAGAGGAGGCAGACAATGAACAATCCTTATCAGGCACCTATGATGAATAACCCTTATATACAATCTCAAAATCCATATATGGATAGAATGAACTTCTTACAAAATTATCAGCAGAGCTTACAACAGCAGCCTATGCAGATAAATCAACAGCCTATGCCACAGCAGATAGCAGGCATTAACGGAAGAATAGTACAGGCAGTTGAAAATATCAACGCTAACGAGGTTCCTATGGATGGCTCAATGGCATTTTTCCCGAAGCAGGATATGTCGGAGATATATGTTAAGGGTTGGAATGCTGACGGAACTATCAACACGATTGTGTATAAACCTTATACAGCCCCTAAAGATAATCAGACAGTAAATTCTATGGTTAATACAGAAAATGCTAAATTTACCCTATCAGACGAAAGCACACAGCTATTTCTGAATAAGTTTGAAGAGTTATCAGAGAAAATAGGGCAGTTAGAAGATAGATTTGATAAATCTTTAGGAACACAGAGAAAAACTTCACGAACACAAAAGGAGAGTGAGTCTTAATGAATCCTATGCAGATGTTACAAGGCATGAGAAACCCACAGCAGTTTTTACAACAAATAGTGGGGAATAACAGTGTAATGAGCAATCCAATGGCTAGAAATGCTATGCAGATGGCTCAAAAGGGGGATTCCAAGGGCATCGAACAGATGGCTAGGAATTTGTGCAAAGAAAAGGGAATTGACGCAGATAAGGCTTTTGAGTCGTTTAAAAGCCAATTAGGAATGTGATACTAATTCTTGCAAGATTATGTATATAAAAATGAATTATGGAGGTAAATTCTATGTTTAACACAGGTAATTGTGCATCCGTTCCGCTTGTTGCGAACATTGACGGAAACGGAAATAACAACGGATGGGGCGCAGAAGGCTCATGGTTATGGTTTATTATTGTTATCTTTGCTATCTTCGGATGGGGTGGATTCGGTAACGGATTCGGAGGAAACGGAATGAATGGCGGTGTCGGCAGTGAAATTCAGAGAGGCTTTGACAACCAGGCAGTTGTCTCAAAACTTGATGGTATCTCAAATGGCTTGTGCGATGGCTTTTACGCTATGAACAACAGTATGCTCACAGGTTTCAATGGTATAAATACAAACATTATGCAGACAGGCTACGGCATCCAGCAGGCTATTAACGCTGATACAGTCGCTAATATGCAGAACACAAACGCTTTACAATCACAGCTTGCCAAGGAATCTATGTATCACTTGAACCTAATAAGCGAGTCAAATATATCGCTTATCACAGCCAGATACAAAAGAATACTATTGATGTTGCCGATGTTATTAATGTTGTCGGTGAGCCGATTGATTACTATTTACAAAATTAGGACTTTCTACTGATGAAGTAAATTCCAAAATGGAAGCAGTTAAGACTGAATATGCTACTTTGCAGAATATGATGAGTAATGGTGCAAGTGGTAATGAGATAGTAAATCAGTTTGAAAAAGTGAACAGTGTATTAAAAGAAACACAGAACTCTTTGAAACAGACCAAAGCGGAATATAGTTTACTTGCAACAGAATATCAGAGATTAACACTTGCAAACTACATAGAAGAGTGGAATCAGAAAAATACTGCTGCGACTCGTGAGGTTATAGCACAGAATGAAATCTACATTTCTTCGCTTCGTGATTTAGATGTTGCTATGACAAAAGTTGAGCATAATAATATAGCTACTTCATTTAAGCAGACAGAAAATTCAATGCGAGCTTTAAATAAACTGGGAGCAAGTTTTTCAAATCAGCTTAGACAAGCTATTGACTCATTTAAGGTGTGGGTATCAGCTACAACAGTTGTTATGGGTGCAGTTAATCTCATAAGACAGATACCAACAGTTGTTAATGAACTTGATACTGCATTGGTTGATTTGAGAAAAACTACCACTATGACAGATGCACAGTTAAAAGAGTTTTATACAGATGCACCTAATATTGCAAAGCAAATGGGTGTAGGTACTAAAGCTATTATTGAGCAAGCATCGGCATGGTCACGTTTAGGATATCTTATCAGCAATTCAAAAAGTATATGATGATGAAATCAAAAAAGCTAATAAGAAAAAAGATTCTATTCAGGATGTCATTGACGCTATGTCTGATGAAAATGATGAATATGAACGTCAGAAAAAGTTACAAGAAGCTATTTACAATTTAAATAAAGCAAATTCTCAAAAGACAAAATATCTTTTAAAGGATGGCCAATTTGTATATAGTACAGACAATTCTGCTATTCGTGATGCTCAAGATTCATTACATGATGCACAATATGATGTAGATGTTGCTAATTTAAAGAAACAACAAGACGATATTGATAATTATATTGATACTCTTAATGAGTTTAAAGATAAGTGGAATGAAATATCCGATGCTTTTTCAGAAGCACAAGATACTATGAATCTTAAGCAATATTTAGGATCAGAATATCAACGTATAATTCTTTCAAATAATCTTGCAGATATTGAAAATTTCAAAAATCAATATGTTGCTATTGAATCACAAATTAATAGTAATGAACAACTAAAAACAAGCTATGAAGAAAAAGTTGATTATTATAATAATTTAAAACAGCAATGGGAAGATTGTACTTCTAAATACGATGATGAAAAGAATAAACTCTACGCTTCACAAATTCTTGGTGCAAATTGGGAAGCTGAAGTACTAAGCGGTAGACAACAGACACTTGCTAATTTCACATCAGAATATGAGAGACTTTGTCAGAGACAAGCCGATGCTGCTGTAAATGCTGCCAATACGGAAGTACAAGCTGCAAAAAAACGCTGCGGCTGGTATTGCCTCTGCTTCTTCAAGTGTTGCAAGTTCTGGTGGAGGTAGTAGCTCAGGTGGTAGCTCAGGTGGTAGTAGTTCATCAACACACAAAGTAACTTATGATAAAAATAATAACCCGAATAAACCTGCGCTGAAGTCTAATGATTATTGGACTTATGAGAAGCTAAGTAAAAAAGGTTATAGCACAAGCGGTCAGGCATCAAGCCAAATTAGTAATTATGCTTCCAAGGGTGCAAATGGTTTTACGCAAATCGGTAACAAATATTTTATCGTTAAGTGGATTGCAAATGCTGGTTCTCCTGCTAATGCTTCAAAAGCAAAGAACAAGCTTGAAAAAGATCATCCTAAGAAAATAGGTAAATATGGTTATGCTAAACGTTATCATAAAGGTCTTGAGCTTGGTAAGATAGAGGCTCTTCCAAAGATAAAGCCTTTGATTTGGTGCAGGATATAGGTACTAATGGGCTTGAAGCTGATGAAGTACCGATTATCGCAAAAAAAGGTGAAGCTGTTCTTACTGAGGAACAGATTGAAAATCTTGCTAAGACATTGCATTTAGTTCCAGTTCAGAATGAAATTATGGAGAAAATGAGTAAAATTAGTCTAGGTGATCTGCCAATGAATACACCTAAGATGAATTTTGATGCTAGTAAGGTTGGTCAGAATGTTACTAAGAATAACTTTGCTCCAAGCGTAAATATTACATTTAATTGTCCTAATTTGACGAATGAGAGTGGTGTTCAATATGTTGAGAAAGCTATGGATAAATATATGAATAAATTTGCTAATGACTTTTATCAGGTTTCTCTTCATTATGTAAATAGGAAACAATAATTATAGTAATACATAGTATTATGATTAAAAAGACAATAGGACTTGGCTTATGCTAAGTCCTATTTTAATTTGGAGGGTACATGACAGAAAATAAAATAATACCTTTTTGGTTAAAACTTAATATGACAGTAAAAGAAGCATCTGCATACTCTGGGATAGGTGAGAAAACACTTCGTAATATGCTATCTCAAAGAGGGTGTTCTTTCCTATTTAAAATAGGAAACAAGAATATGGTTAAGCGTAAGGAATTTGAAAAATATCTTGATACAGTACATTTTGTATAGTTTTACATGACATAATTTATGTGATATAATCATATAATCATATGGATTATGCTCATAGAAAGGAAATAGATGGGCAAGGATCTAAAAGGAAAAGAGCTTGGACACGGAATATGTCAGAGAAAAAATGGAAGATATGATGCAAGATTTGTAGACCGATTTGGAAAAAGACAATCTATATCTGGAAAAGACTTAAAAGACGTTAAGCGAAGATATAACGAAGCTTTATATGAGAATGAAAAGCAAATTAATATAAAGCAGAGTATCATACTTGACGAATGGTACAGTGAATGGATGAATGTATACAAATTTGATGTAATACGAGAGAACACCAAAAGGTACTACAATCAGATTTATAAAAAGCACATATCCCCGACACTTGGTAAGCTGAATTTAACAGATATTGACCAACTTACAATTAAAAAGCTAATAAAAAAGCTTAAGCAAGATGGTTATGGTTATGAGACTCAGAATAAAGTTAAAGTGGTTCTCATAGACATTTTCAATAAAGCTCTTACAAATGAATATATAAGGAAAAATCCCGCAAAGGGATTTCCGTAAAAAGAGACGAAAAAAAGGAGGTTAAAGTTCTTTCAGAAGAAGAACAGATATTATTCCTTGATTGTGCAAAAGGAACATTTTATAATAATCTGTTTGTCGTGGCAGTTTCTACTGGTATGAGAATAGGAGAGCTGGCAGCACTTAGATGGTCAGATATTGATTGGGAGACAAATGTTATAAAAGTAACGAGAACACTTGTATATCAGAAATATGAAGGTGATGAACAAAAAAGCTTTCATTTTGAGAATCCTAAAACTGCTACTAGCAAAAGAAACATTCCAATAAATCATCAATGTGAAATGGCATTAAAACGACAATATATGCAGAAAAATGTTATAGCACAGAAAGCACCTAAGAGTAAATCAGTAGATAAGCAATACGCTGATTTGTTATTTACAACTAAATTTGATACACCAATTAATTCACAGATTATATGTGAAGCAATAAAAAAGGTAGTTGATGAGGTAAATCTGACAAGAGATTATGTTGATGAGATAGAAGTATTCTCACCACATTGTTTTAGACATACTTTTGCGACACGTTGTTTTGAGTCAGGCATTCAACCTAAAACAGTTCAAGCGTATCTAGGACATGCTTCTTTGCAAATGACGATGGATTTGTATACATCAGTTATGCCAAAACATATGAGCAATGAAATGGATAAAGTGTCAGAGGTGCTTGACAGATTAAGTACAAATGGTGATACTATTACAGAAGATAGTTATAATAAAGCAGTTCAAAATAACAAAATTATCTCATTTTATGGTGATTCCGTGGTGGTATAGTATATGCTCGTGGTGTCAAATAAGGGAAGAATGGTTTAAAATCAACGTTTATAGAAACTATATGGTGACAATATGAGATTTTTATTATGTGTACCAGGAAGTGCCGTACGAGTTCATAAACAACCGCGAGATAATTGGAAAATAATGACAAAAATTATAGTATTTTTTAGTTAATTTTGAATTGCATAAATGCTAAAATGTGGTAAAATATAACTATAAACCATTATAAAAAAACAAAATAATTGCAAAAGCTAACAAAAATTTAATGAAATTAAACAAGGGGGATTTTAATATGGCAAAAGAGCTAGTTGCGATGCTTCTTGCCGGTGGTCAGGGCTCCAGACTTTATGCACTGACGCAGAAACTTGCAAAGCCGGCAGTTCCGTTTGGAGGCAAATACAGGATTATTGATTTTCCACTTTCTAATTGTGTTAATTCAGGCATAGATACAGTTGGTATATTGACACAGTACCAGCGTTTGTGCTGAATGAGTACATAGGAAATGGACAGCCATGGGATCTTGACAGATTATATGGAGGAGTGCATGTGCTGCCACCGTATCAGAAGGCTTCAGGCTCAGACTGGTACAAGGGAACAGCCAATGCGATTTATCAGAATATTGCATTTATCGAGAGATATGATCCTGAGTATGTTATCATACTTTCAGGAGATCAGATTTGTAAGCAGGACTACAGCGATTTCCTTAAGTTCCATAAGGAGAAAAATGCTGAGTTTTCTGTAGCGGTTATGGAGGTTCCATGGGAGGATGCATCACGTTTCGGTCTCATGGTAGCAGATGATGACGACAAGATCACAGAGTTTCAGGAGAAACCAAAGAATCCTAAGTCTAATCTTGCATCCATGGGTATTTATATCTTCAATTGGGATATACTTAAGAAGTATCTTATCGAGGATGAAAATGATCCGGATTCAGAGAATGATTTCGGTAACAATATCATTCCAAACCTTTTGAGGGATGGCCGCAGGATGTATGCTTATCACTTAACGGCTACTGGAAGGATGTAGGAACAATACCTGCACTCTGGGAGGCAAACATGGAGGTGCTTGATCCTGAGCACAGCGGTATCAACCTGTTTGATGAAAACTGGAAGATATACAGCCGTAACAGCGGCCATACAGGACATTTTATCGGCAACAGCGCAGAGGTTACAGACTCTATGATTACCGATGGCTGTGTAGTGAAGGGCACAGTAAAGCATTCAATTCTTTTTGGCGGTGTCGTCGTAGAAGAGGGCGCTGTGGTAGAGGATGCAGTTGTCATGGGTGATACTGTGATAAAAAGAGGCGCTAAGGTCACACACTGTATAGTTGCAGAGGGCGTTACAGTAGGCTGTGATGCAGTTATTGGAGAAAAGCCGGCGGAGGACGTGACAGGTGATGTTGCTACAATTGCACCGGGAGTTACAATTGGCGACAGAGCGGTTATAGGACCAAAGGCAATGGTATATAATGATGTTGAGGAGGGCCAGGAACAATGCTAAACATGAACAACGAAGAGGCTTTGGCCATTATTTTTGCAAACAGTTATGATGCCCTCATTCCTGAGATGGTATCCGAGAGACTTATGGCTTCCATTCCGTTTGCGGGTCGTTACAGACTCTGCGATTTCCTGATTTCAAGCATGGTACATAGCGGAATAGACAATATATCTCTCATAGTTAAGAAAAATTATCACTCTCTGATGGACCACCTGGGCTCAGGTCAGGAGTTTGATCTAGCAAGAAAAAATGGTGGTATCAATATAGTTCCGCCTTATGCACAGAAGCAGATTAAGGTGTATGAGGGCCGTGTTGAGGCAATCGAAAGCCTTAAGGGCTATCTGAGAAAGTGTACTCAGAAGTATGTTATCATGGCTGATGCCAACTATGTATTCAATTTTGATTTCAGGGAGCTGATTGAGGCACATAAGAACACAGGGCTGATATCACTGCAATGTACCGCAAGCAGGAGGTACCGAAGGTATTCTTAAGACCAAACGGCAACAATGATGAAATGTACTATACATTTGATATAGATGATGGACGTGTCAAAAAGATATATATCAATGCCATGGATATGGGCAAGGTAAACTTTGGCATGAATATCTATATCATGGAGAAGGAGAAGCTCATTAGAATAGTGGATGACGCTTTTGTACATGGCTATTCTTATTTTACAAGAGATCTGATGGCTGCAAACACTGATTCACTCAATATCCAGGCATATGAGTACACAGGCTATGCTTCACAGATTACAGATATGAAGAGCTATTTCGAGGAGAATATGAAGCTTCTTGATGAGGATAACAGGGCGGCACTGTTTAAGAGTGGTAACTCTATCTATACAAAGATCAGGGATGACAATCCTACAAGATACATAAATGCTCAAAGCCAAGAATGTCATGGTTGCCGATGGCTGTGTCATCGAGGGAACCGTGGAAAACAGCATCCTGTCAAGAGGTGTCAAGATAGGAAAGAATGCAAAGGTCAAGAACTGCATCCTGTTACAGGATACGGTGATTGAGGATGGCGCCAATCTGGAGTACGTGATCACAGACAAGAATGTTCGCGTATCAAGCAATAGATCACTTACGGGTAATGACTCATTCCAGGTTTACGTGGCAAAGGGACAGACCGTATAGCCGGTTAAGGAGGAACATGGACATGGCAGAAAATAGAAACACAATAAATATCAAATCAGATGAGTCTGGCGAGATCAAGGTAGCGGATGAGGTTGTAGCTATCATAGCAGGTCTTGCAGCCACTGAGGTTGAGGGAGTAAGCTCCATGGCAGGCAATATCACAAACGAGATTGTCAGCAGGCTCGGTATGAAGAATCTCTCAAAGGGAATTCAGATTGAGATAGCAGACAATGAGGTAGTGGTTGATGTAGCACTCAATATTGCTTATGGATACAGCATCCCTGAGGTTTCTACAAAGGTACAGGAGAAGGTTAAGTCTGCAATTGAGACAATGACAGGGCTTTCTGTGGCTACTATCAATGTTCGTATAGCAAGTGTTGATATGGGAGAGAATTAAATAGTTCTTTTTAAATGAGCACAAATGTAGTATAATTAAGGATGTCGTACAGACATCCTTAATTTATATAAAATACTATTCACGAGAGGAATTTAAATGACAAGAAGCAAGATAAGAGAAAACGTTTTTAAGATGCTTTTCAGGGTTGAGTTTCATGATAAGTCTGAGCTTGCAGAGCAGATGGAGCTTTTAAATGATGAGCTTACAAATCCTACAGACGAGGAAAAGCAGTATATTGATGAAAAGTGCAGTGCGATTATTGAGCACATGGCTGAGCTTGATGCACTCATCGATGAGAAGTCTACAGGCTGGAAGACCAATCGTATGGCAAAGGTTGATCTGGCAATTATCAGATTGGCCGTTTATGAGATAAAGTTTGAGGATGATATTCCTACAAAGGTTTCAATAAATGAGGCTGTTGAGCTTGCAAAGAAGTATGGTGCAGATGAGTCAGGTGCATTTGTAAACGGAGTGCTTGCAAAGTTTGCATAGCTTAAGAGGAACAGCGATATAGAGCATTGAACATGGCAAATAGAAATATATATTCGGTAGCGCAAGTAAATAGCTATATTAAAAATATGTTCGCTCAGGATTTTATGCTCAGACAGGTGAGTATAAAGGGAGAGGTGAGCAACTGCAAGTATCACACGAGCGTCATATTTATTTCACAATAAAGGACGCGGGAGCAGCCATGAACGCTATTATGTTTGCGGGCAGCAGGGCGGCAGGACTTTCCTTCCACATGAAGGAGGGGGACCAGGTTATTGTGACAGGTTCCGTTGAGGTGTATGAGAAGACCGGTGCATATCAGCTTTATGCCAAAAAGATAGAGCTTGACGGAGAGGGCAATCTGTATCTCAAATTCGAGCAGCTAAAGCATGAGCTTGAGGAGATGGGCATGTTTGCCGCAGAGTACAAGCAGCCTATTCCGCAGTATGCCGGTCGTATTGGCGTGGTTACAGCACCGACAGGCGCGGCCGTGCAGGATATAAGGAATGTATCATCGCGCAGGAATCCATATGTACAGGTCATACTTTATCCGGCACTTGTGCAGGGAGAGGGTGCGGCTAATAGCATAGTGAAGGGCATACAGACATTGGATGCGATGAATCTTGATGTGATAATAGTCGGCAGAGGCGGAGGCTCCATAGAGGATTTATGGGCCTTTAATGAGGAGATTGTGGCGAGAGCCATATTTGACTGCCGCACGCCAATCATCTCGGCAGTAGGTCATGAGACAGACTGGACGATAGCGGATTTTGTGTCAGACAGGAGAGCACCCACACCTTCAGCGGCTGCAGAGCTTGCAGTCAGTGACTACAGACAGACGTTAGAGCGCCTTGACAATCTGCGTCGCAGGATGGACAGAAATCTGACAGGCCGGATTGATTTTTTCAGGGAAAAGCTGTCACATATTAAAACAAGACTTAATTTCCTTAGTCCACAGAATAAACTAAATGAGAATAAAAGGCGTCTGGCAGATATCGAGGATGCACTTGAAAGGATTATGAAGCAGAGGCTTTCGGATTGCAGACAGCGTCTGGCACTGCTTTCAGGTACACTGGATGCATATTCACCGGCCAAAAAGCTGGCACAGGGCTATGCGTATGTCGAGGTGGAAAAGAAGGGGGCACTGCACAGTGTATCCGATATCAATGCAGGCGATGACATAAATATATATCTGATAGACGGTCATGCAAGGGCCGTAGTTTCGGAGGTTATTAACGATGAACAAAGAAAATGAAAAAACACTGACACTCGAGGAGTGCTTTGCACACTTAGAGCAGATAGTGGCGAGGATGGAGAATGCGGATGTATCCCTGGATGAGGCCTTTGAGCTCTACAAGAAGGGGCTTGATGAGGTAAAGAGTGCCAATGATATGGTACAGGGCATGGAAAAGGCCATGCTTGTGCTAAACAGCGACGGACAACTGGAGGAATTCTGATGAGCTTAAATGGAAATTTAAATAAGTCACAATTCATGGAAGAGCTGCAGCAAAAGTTAGAGCATATAAATAATGTGCTTGAGAAGTTTCTTCCCGCTGAGGAGGGACAGCAGAGGATTATTTTTGAGGCCATGAACTATAGTGTGAGAGCCGGTGGAAAGAGGCTTCGTCCTATGCTCATGGAAGAGACATACCATATGTTTGGCGGAAGTAGTGCAGTGATTGAGCCATTTATGGCAGCAATCGAGATGATACACACATATTCGCTGGTGCATGATGACCTGCCTGCCATGGACAATGATGAGTACAGGCGTGGAAAGAAGACTACACATGCTGTGTACGGTGAGGCTATGGGCATTCTTGCAGGTGATGCACTATTAAACCTGGCATATGAGACCGCAGCAAAGGCTTTTGACATGGAAGTGACCGATGCGCGTGTGGCAAGGGCATTTACAGTGCTTGCAAAAAAGGCAGGCGTGTATGGTATGGTCGGAGGACAGGTGGTCGATGTGGAAAGCGAGAAATCCGATGACTGTCCTATCACAAGGGAAAAACTTGACTTTATCTACAGGCTTAAAACAGGCGCACTTATAGAGAGCTCGATGATGATAGGCGCAATTCTGGCAGGCGCATCGTCTGATGAGGTATCACGCGTGGAGCAGATAGCGGCAAAGCTGGGTCTTGCGTTTCAGATACAGGATGATGTGCTTGATGTCACAAGTACACTTGAGGTGCTTGGAAAGCCGGTAGGCAGTGACGAGAAAAATAATAAAGCGACATATGTCACATTTGAGGGATTGGATAAAGCGGTTTCTGATGTGGAGCGCATCTCCAAGGAGGCAGAGGAGCAGCTTGATGATTTGGGATACGACGATGCATTTCTTAAGGAGCTATTTGAATATTTGATCCATCGGGAGAAATAGGATGGTTTTAGAAAAGATACAAAAGGAAAATGATATAAAAAAACTGACACCTGAGGAGCTTGAGCTGTTAAAGGATGAAATCAGGCAGTTTCTTATAGAGAGCATATCGGTGACAGGAGGTCATCTGGCATCAAACCTCGGAGTCGTGGAGCTTACCATGGCGCTGCATCTGTGCTTTAATCTACCGAAGGATAAGATAGTGTGGGATGTAGGGCATCAGTCGTACACACACAAGATACTCACCGGCAGAAAGGATGGATTTTCATCGCTCAGACAGTATGGAGGCATGAGCGGTTTCCCAAAGGCGGATGAGAGCGACTGTGACTGCTTTAATACAGGACATAGCTCCACATCCATATCAGCAGGGCTTGGGCTTGCGACAGCCAGACAGGTAACAGGAGATGACTACCATGTGGTTTCAGTCATCGGAGACGGCGCGCTGACCGGAGGCATGGCATATGAGGCGCTCAACAACGCTTCAAGCGTTAAAGGCAATTTTATTATAGTGCTAAACGACAACAATATGTCGATTTCAGAGAACGTCGGGGGCATCAGCCAGTATCTTTCAGGCTTTCGCACAGCGGATGCATACAGGGATTTTAAGAATAATGTCATGAATTCCCTAAACCATATACCGATCTACGGAGAGCGTATGGTAAAGCATATCAGGAATACAAAGAGCAGCATAAAGCAGCTTTTTATTCCGGGTATGTTCTTTGAGGAGATGGGCATTATCTATTTGGGACCTGTGGATGGCAGTGATATAAAGGAAATGTGCCGTGTGTTTGATGAGGCAAAGCGTGTGGATGGTCCGGTGCTTGTGCATGTGCTTACGAAAAAGGGATCAGGCTATGACCCGGCTGAGCGTTATCCTTCCAGATTTCACGGTGCAGAGCCATTTGTCATAGAGACAGGACTTCCAAAGAATAAGCGCACGAAGGCCAATTACACAGATGTCTTCTCAACAGTCATGAAGAAGCTGGGCGAGAGAAATCCAAAGGTAGTTGCGATAACGGCTGCCATGGCAGATGGAACAGGGCTTCGCAGATTCCACCGCAATTTCCCGGATAGATTTTTTGATGTGGGAATAGCCGAGGCACATGCCACGACCTTTGCGGCAGGGCTTGCAAAAGCAGGACTTATCCCGGTATTTGCGGTGTACTCGTCATTTTTACAAAGGGCATTTGACCAGATACTTCACGATGTGTGCATACAGAATCTGCATGTCATCTTTGCAATCGACAGGGCAGGGCTTGTAGGCAGTGACGGAGAGACACATCAGGGAATATTTGACATATCATATCTGTCGGTCATCCCGAATATGACAATCATGGCTCCGAAGAATAAGTGGGAGCTGTCTGATATGATGAAGTTTGCAGTGGCATATGACGGTCCGATTGCACTCAGATATCCAAGAGGGGCAGCCTATGACGGCCTTAAGGAAATCAGACAGCCGATAGAGCTTGCAAAGAGTGAGCTAATCAGAAAAGGAAGCACGGTGCTATCATGGCACTCGGCAGTATGGTAAAGACTGCCGTTGATGTAGTAAAGCTGCTTGAGGCAGATGGAATCTCTGCTACACTTATCAATGCGCGTTTTGCAATGCCTTTTGATAAGGAAGCAATTAAGGAACTGCCGGCTGAACACAGCCTGCTTGTGACTATGGAGGAAAACGTGCAAAGCGGCGGTTTTGGTGAGCATGTGACGGAGTATGTCAAGACTAACGGCATAGCTCTTGAGGTGTTGACAGTTGCACTTCCTGACTGCTATGTGGAGCATGGCAATGTCGAGGTGCTCAAAAAGGAGCTGCATGTGGATGCCGAATCGGTGGCTAAGCGTATAATAGCAGCATTATAGATAGAGGTAACATACAGTATGAAAGAAAGATTAGACGTATTACTTGTAAACAGAGGCCTTGCACCATCACGGGAAAAAGCAAAGACCATGATTATGGAGGGCAATGTTTTTGTAAATAACAACCGTGAGGATAAGGCGGGAAGCACATTTCCTGATGACTGCAATATTGAGATTCATGGAAAGACACTGCAGTATGTGAGCCGTGGAGGGCTAAAGCTTGAAAAGGCTATGAAGCACTTTGATATCACGATGGATGGCAAGGTGTGCATGGATATAGGTGCTTCAACAGGCGGTTTTACAGACTGTATGCTTCAAAATGGTGCTAAAAAGGTGTATGCCGTGGATGTCGGATATGGCCAGTTTGCATGGAAGCTGCGTCAGGACGAGCGCGTGGTGTGCATGGAAAAGACCAATATCAGGTATGTGACGCCCAATGACATAGATGATGAGCTGGATTTTGCATCGGTTGATGTGTCATTCATATCACTTACCAAGGTGTTAGGTCCTGCAAGAGCACTGTTAAAGGACGGTGGCGAGATGGTTTGTCTTATCAAGCCACAGTTTGAGGCAGGCAGGGAAAAGTAGGTAAAAAGGGCGTGGTCCGTGACAAGAGCGTGCATGAGGAGGTAGTGAACAATATCATATCCTTTGCACTTTCAAATGGATTTAGCGTGTTAGACCTTGAGTATTCGCCAATCAAGGGGCCGGAGGGCAATATAGAGTACCTTGTACATATCAAAAAGACAGATGATCCTATAAAGGAGGAATCAGTGGATATTCATAGTGTGGTCGAGGCCGCGCATGGAGAGCTGGACAGGAAATAGACTATGAAACATTTTGTTGTGATAGCAAATGCCTATAAGGACAGGAATTTTGCACTTACAAATAAAATAGTGGCATACATAGAACAAAAGGGCGGCACGGCAAAGGGGCTTATGAGCAATGTCGAGGCTATATCCGATAACGAGTTTGAGCTTGAGGATATACCACAGGATACGCAGTGTATTCTTGTACTCGGCGGAGATGGTACACTGATTCGTGCAGCCACAAGGGTGGAGACACTTGAGATTCCGCTTATGGGAGTGAATCTCGGCACACTCGGCTATTTGTGTGAGGTGGAGGAAGCTACGGTATTTGACGCTATTGATTCGCTCATGGCTGATAAATACATGACAGAGGATCGTATTATGCTCACAGGGCATAAAAGAGGCAGTGAAATCTCGAGAGTTGCATTAAATGATATAGTCATCCATAGAAAGGGCAATTTGCAGATTTTAAGCTCAATGTGTATGTAAACGGTGAGTTTTTAAACAATTACCACGCTGACGGCATCATTGTTGCGACTCCGACAGGCTCTACAGGCTACAGTATGTCGGCGGGAGGTCCGATTGTGGATCCGAAGGGCGATATGATACTGCTCACACCGAACAATGCTCACAATCTTACGTCAAAGAGCATTGTGCTTTCAGGCGATGATGAGATAGAGATAGAGATTCTAAGCCGCAGGGAGCAAAACGATGAGATGGCGTGTGTCAGCTATGATGGCGACACTACGGCAGAGCTGGCTGTGGGAGACCGTTTTGTTATTTCAAAGGCAGCCAATCATACAAAGATTTGCAAGCTTCACCAGAGAAGCTTTTTGGAGATACTCCGCAAAAAGATGGGAAATTATTCATAACACAGATAAGGATTGTTATAATGAATAGTTACAAATAATATTTATGAGGTGGCAGGACATGAAAACAAACAGACAATCCAAGATAATTGAGATAATCCAAAAGAATGAGGTAGAGACGCAGGATGAGCTGTCTGCGCTTCTTGAAAAAGATGGTTTTCGCGTGACTCAGGCCACAGTATCCAGGGATATCAGGGAGCTTAAGCTCACAAAGATTCCTACCGCAGGCGGCAGACAGAAGTACGCCGTGATAACGGATGCACCTGAGAATCTCTCAAAGAAATACGAAAGAGTACTCAGAGAGGGCTTTTTGTCAATGGATATGGCACAGAATATCCTCGTTATAAAGACTGTATCGGGAATGGCAAGCGCTGTCTGTGCTGCAATAGATGCCATGAAGATGAGAGAAATCGTCGGTTCGATTGCAGGAGATGACACAATCATGTGTGCAATCCGGACTGTTGATGATACATATGCGGTGATGAAAAAAATCCGCAGAATTGTGGAATAATGTTACATGAATATCAGATTATAGCTGAACTGTAACAGAAAATAACATATATCGTCATGCCTGGGAGAGGAAGGAGAAAATATGTTACAAAATCTACATGTAAAGAATCTGGCACTCATAGATGAGTGTGAGGTTGAGTTTTCCGACGGACTAAATATACTGTCTGGAGAGACCGGAGCCGGAAAATCAATCATCATAGGCTCTATCAATCTGGCGCTTGGTGAAAAAGTGCAAAAGGAGATGCTAAGAGACAATGAAAAGCCTGCTTTTGTGGAGCTTATTTTTTCAGTTGAGGACCCAAAGATTATAGAGGCTTTAAGGGAGCTTGATGTGGAGGTCGAGGACGGATGCGTGATTTTAAGCCGTAAAATCACACAGTCGCGCGCAGTCGGCAGGGTAAACGGTGAAGCCGTGTCTGTTTCGCGAATGAAGGAAATAGCCTCATATCTCATAGATATCCACGGTCAGCATGAGCACCAGTCACTCTTATCAAAGAAAAAACACCTTGATATACTTGATGAGTACGCAAAGCAGCCGCTTGGAGATAAAAAGCAGCAGCTTTCAGTCACATACAAAGCATATAGGGCGCTTAAGGATGAGTATGAAAAGTCAAATATCGACAATGAAGAAAGAAGCCGTGAGCTGTCATTCCTTGAGTACGAGGTGAAGGAGATAGAAGAAGCTTCCCTGGTGTCTGGTGAGGATGAGGAGCTTGAGGCGCAGTTTAGGAAGTTTTCAAACGGAAAGAAAATCATGGAGGGTGTAAATGCTGCATATTCTGCCACAGGAGGCGAGATGGAGAGTGCCTCAGAGCTTATTGGCAGGGCGGTAAGAGAGCTGTCGCAGGTATCAGGTTATGATGAGGATGTGGAAGCTCTGGAGAGTCAGCTGTCAGAGATAGACAGTCTGCTTTCTGATTTTAATCACGAGATATCAGGATATATATCACAGGCTGAGTTTGACGAGGAGACCTTCTATGAGACACAAAAGCGTCTGGATGAGATAAATCATCTAAAGAGCAAATACGGCAACTCAATTGATGATATACTGATAGCACTCAATGAAAAGAGGGAGCGTATCAGTGTCCTGAATGATTATGATTCTTATTTACAGAAATTAGAGCAGCAGCTTGCGAAAAAGGAAAAGGAGCTGGCACAGATATCGGATGAGGTATCAGAAATCAGACAAAGGAGTGCTGTAAAGCTTGTGTCAGAAATTAAATCAGCACTTAATGATTTGAATTTCCTTGATGTACAGTTTGATATGCAGTTTGACAGATTGCCGGACTATACGGCAAACGGCATCGATGCGCCGGAGTTTCTCATATCAACTAACCCCGGAGAGCCGCTTAAGCCGCTCGGCAAGGTAGCATCGGGAGGAGAGCTGTCGCGTATCATGCTTGGCATCAAGACAATCATGGCAGAAAATGACCACATTGAGTCGCTTATTTTCGATGAGATTGATTCTGGAATCAGTGGACGTACAGCTCAGATGGTCTCTGAGAAGATGAATGAGCTTGGCCGCAACCATCAGATTATATGTATCACACATCTGCGCAGATAGCAGCTATGGCAGATGCGCATTTCCTTATAGAAAAAGCAGTCGAGAACAAATCCACGGTTTCAAGGATTCGAAGGCTAACTGACAATGACAGTGTGGCTGAGCTTGCCAGAATGCTCGGCGGTGCAAAAATCACAGATACCGTGATGGAGAGCGCACGCGAGATGAAAGCACTTGCCATGGAGAAAAAAATCTGACATTATCAGTTTACGGCGCGGTTGATTACCAGTATATCACCGGTGGTTAGCCGTACGTTTCCGTTTGGGATGATTACCTGCCCGTTTCTTTGGATCATTATGATAATCTCATTGTGTTTTTTTGATATTTCAGACAGCAGTTTATTGTTATATCTGCTGTCTTTTTCTATTATTTTTTCCACCAGCCTTATACCATGCACCTCATCAGGTGTGATGGCACTAAGCACGAGCACATCATTTTGCAGAATTATTGTTTCACCGTCCGGTATTATATTCTGCTCACCTCTTCGTATAAGCACAATCAGTGTCTCAGGAGGCAGCGTCAGATCCTTTAGCTTGTGGCCGCACCACAGATGATTTTCCGGTATGGTAAGCTGTATGAACTGGATATCTGCTTCCTCGGAGTAATCATTGAAGGTCTTCATTACATCGGCTGTTTTATCAAGCATGTCAAGCTTTCGTGATATCCATGGAAGCATTGAGCCTTGAAGCAGTATTGAAAAAAGTACTATCATAAATATTATGTGGAAGGTGTCGAGGTCATCATTGGTGGCGGTATATGCCATGATGGAAAACACTATGGATGCAGCTCCTCTTAAGCCGGACCATGAGACAAGCAGCAGCTGTTTTATTTTGCTGCGAAATGGTGTGAGCACAAGTGCGACAGAAAGAGGTCTTGCCACAAAGGTCAGCCACATAAATATTAAAAGTGCCGGTACTATGACGTGTGGCAGCTTTGATGGGAAAGAAAGCAGACCAAGCAGAAAGAAAATAAGCATCTGCATGAGTCCTGTTATGCCATCAAAGAAATTTACCAGATTCTTTTTATTTTCTATTTCTGTGTTACCGAGTATAATGCCGACTATATAGCACTTAAGAAGCCGTTTCCGTCAAAGTAAGCAGGCAGGGCATACGATATCAGAGCAATTCCCACCATGAAAATCGCATCAAACCCCGCGCTTTTGAAGCGTATATATCGAAGGAGCATGATGGAAAGCTTTGCAATCAGGACGCCGAAGATTATGCCGAAGGCAAGCTGCTTTACTATGAGTATGGCAATATTTCCCGGGCTTGCGCTGCCCTGAGATATGGATATAAAAGCAACTGTGAGCATATAGGCACATGGGTCATTACTACCGCTTTCCACTTCAAGAAGAGAGGCGGTATTGTATTTCAGATTCAGCTTTTTCGAACGCAGTATGGAGAAAACGCTCGCTGCATCAGTTGATGAAATCAGCGCACCGAGGAGAAAGCTTATTTCCCAGCTCATATTAAGGGCAAAGTGACAGAACAGCCCTGTGAGAAAGCATGTGATAATAACACCGATGGTGGACAAAAGCACAGACTTAACGGCAACAGCCTTTGCACGCTGCCAGTTGGTGCCAAAGCCGCCATAGAACATGATAAATATCAGCGCGGTAGAGCATATCTGTTCAGCGAACGCGTAATTGTCGAAATCTATCTTCATTATTCCGTCAGAGCCAAAAAGCATGCCGAGCACGATAAAGGCTAAAAGTGCCGGAATGCCTATGCGATTGGAGACACGATTTAGCAGGATACATAAGAAGATTACTATGGATGTGATGAGCAGGTATGTATTCATGGAATCCCTCCTTTATTAAATGGTGATTTAAGAATTATAAAGCTATTACAATATTTATTTGTAACTAACAACGTGGGAATAATATGTGAAATTTATAATAAACATATAAATATATCGAAATTATATAGGAAAACACCTAAACTGTCAAACTATACTGGTTTTTGCTCAAAATAATTTGGAATAGTTAGAATGAGATAATAAGATATTAAAAGAATAAAAGAAAAATTACAGGAGCATACTAATCCAAATGGAGGTAATAGTATGCGGAAGTTTTTTGGAAAATTTGTGAGTGTCACGCTGGCTGCAGCAGTGATAGCTATGTTTGCACTAAGCAGTGATGATAAGTGGTGCAGCAGGGTAGATAAGGCATTTGATGAAAGTGCATTAGGAAGTTTTTTAAATGAATCAAAGGCCGGATATGGAAGATATGCGACAGGGCTTCCGGGACAGGCGGCCAGTGTATTGGCTGATTCGGGCGAGAATGGTGAAAATGGTGAAAACGGCGGAACCGGTGAAAACAGTGGAAACGGTGGAACCGAACAAGGCATAGGACAGACAGCAGATACAGCATCAACTCACAGAGATTATGAAGAGACAGATAAAATAAGTGCTGGAATAAGTGTTGAGGGCGTATATGCCTGTGGCAGGCTGACCGGTATATATGAGCAGACAGAGGGAGTGCTTGTAGTGAATACGACGGAGGTGACAGACGAGGATGGAAAAAAAGTCAATCCGGCAGATAAAAAGGTGCAGTGCGGTGATTATATCCTATCTATCAATGGACGCACTGTGGCAGACAAGGAGGAACTTTCTGAAGCTGTGAATGATATTATGAAGCAGCATGATGAAAGTCATGAAGATAAAAGTACCGTAAACATTAAATTTCTTCGAGGCGGTGAGAAAATGTCAGCGGATATCACGCCTGTGAGGATGGATGATGGCAAATACTATATGGGAATATGGGTGAAGGATGATCTGGCAGGAATCGGTACTATCACTTATTATACAAAGGACGGCCGTTTTGGAGCGCTGGGGCATGGAATAGGAGACGGAACGCAAAGCGGCAATCTCTTGTATGCAAACAGTGGTGATTTGTACAGCATGAAGCTTACCAAAATCAAAAAGGGAAAAGCCGGCGCGCCGGGAGAGATAGGCGGAGTGGTATATTTTGGCAAAAAAAGCCATATAGGCACACTTGACTGCAATAGTAATCTGGGAATTTACGGACAGCTAGACAGCGATGAATTGTCGGAATATGCCGCAGAGGATATGTATTATCCGGTCGCCGGCAAGGATGAGATACACACAGGCAGTGCACAGATGATATCGGAAATATCGGGAAAACTGGAAAAATATAATCTGGAAATAACAAATATAGATAAAAAAGCGACAGATACAAACAAGGGAATGGAGCTTAAGGTGACAGACGACAGGCTGATAGAGCTCTCCGGTGGCATAGTGCAGGGCACATCCGGAAGCCCTATCATACAGGATGGTAAAATAATAGGAGCAGTCACCCATGTGTTTGTCGATGATCCGACCGGAGCTACGGCATCTGCATTGATGAGATGCTGTAATTACTGCTCCATTCTGCGAAGCTCAGGTAGCACAGTGCCAAGCATGGTTACAAAGCAGATGCTTCCGCCAATCACGTTTGATACAGGCTCTGCCATAAACACACCGTCGGTTCCCATACCAAAGGAGTAAGGCAGAATATATGTCAGCGGTACAACGATGAACACCTTGCGAAGCAGGGAGAAAAATATAGCCCGCTTCTTTTTGTTAAGTGATTTAAAGGTGGTCTGTCCGATGTACTGCAGATCCATAAATATGAATGCCGCAAAGTAGATATTCAAAGCCTTCACCGCATCATCCATAAGGGTGGAATCGGAACTGAAAATTGCAATCAGGGCATGAGGGGCAAGTATAATCACACTCCACATGACAGCTGTATATAGAAGCACGAGCAGTCCCATAGTGAAAATAGATTTTCTCACCCGGGCAGGTCTTCTGGCGCCATAGTTGTAGCTTAAAACAGGAGCTGAACCCTCCACTATTGCATAAATTGGAGTCTCGACCATCTGCCTGATGCTTGATACGATGGTCATTACCGATATGTACAAATCGCCACCGGTCACTGAAAGCACATTGTTGCAGCATATAGATACCAGACTGTTGGTGAGCTGCATGACACAGCCGGAGGTGCCGAGACTTATGATATCCTTTGCATAGCGCGTGTTTTCACTAAACTCAAAGAGTGTCAAAAGACGCACTTTAAGCTCGGCCTTTTTCCTAAGGAAGTGAAGCACAAAAAGAGCAGACAGAGTCTGTGAAATGATTGTAGCAATAGCCGCTCCCTTGATGCCGAAATTAAATCCAAATATAAAAAGTGGGTCAAGCACCAAATTGGCAATGGCTCCAATTGCCACAGACAGCATGCCTGTAGTGGAGTAGCCCTGAGCGTTGATAAAGGGATTCATGCCTGTTGAAATCATGGATGGGAGTGTTCCAAGCAGATAAATGAGCAGGTATGGGAGTGCATATTTAAGGGCATTTTCAGATGCACCAAAGAGTATTAAAAGGGGCTTTGCAAAAATCATGCACAAAGCTGTAAAAATGACTGCAAATGTGCAGACCATTGTAAAGCTGGTATTCATTATAGTATTTGCGGCCTTGTCATCTCTCATGCCTCTTTTTATTGAAAAAAAGCGGAGCGCCGCCGCTTCCAAAGAGATTTGAGAAAGCGATTGTCAGCATTATAATAGGAAAGCAGAGCCCCACAGCACCGAGTGCAGTAGTTCCGACATCAGGTATGCGGGCGATGTATATGCGGTCCACTATGTTGTACAACAGGCTTAGAATCTGCGCTACAAGCATGGGCAGAGCAGCCTGCAATATGTTTTTCTTTATCGAATCGTTATCAAAATCTATTTTTTTCATAAATTACCTCTTTTGGATTTGCTTCGTTCATTATATCACCACATATAAAAAAATCAAAGGCTCAGCCCGTTTTGATATAGATTTTATTTATGACAAACTAAAAGAAAAATATATTTTACAATGACAAAAAACTACAGTAATATATGGACTATAAAATTACGAATTCTTAAATAACCATATATACCGGAGGATAACATGAAGATTACACAGATACATACAAACAAACCACAGTCACTTTCTTTCGAGATTTTTCCACCAAAGAAGGAGGAGGACTTTAAAAATATTGATGAGATGCTTGAGATACTCTGTGATTGTCATCCTGAGTACATCAGCGTGACATTTGGCGCAGGCGGCAGCTCAAACAATAACAAGACTATCGAGATTGCGAAGAAAATCAAGAACCAGTACAATGTGGAGCCGGTCGTACACCTTACATGTCTGTGCTATAACAAGGCTGAGATAGATGAGTTCACCAGACAGCTTTCATATGAGGGCATTGAGAATATCCTGGCTTTAAGAGGAGATAGAAATCCGAACGTGCCTGCAAAGGAGGATTTTCTCCATGCAAGCGACCTTATTAAGTACATAAAGGACACCACAGGTGATCAGTTCTGTATCGCAGGTGCGTGCTACCCGGACATCCATCCGGAGGCAGCTGATAAGGTAGATGATATTAAGAATCTTAAGAAAAAGGTTGATGCCGGTGCAGAGCTTCTTTTATCACAGCTCTTCTTTGACAATGATACCTTCTTCAATTTTGCTGAGGACTGCAGGCTTGCAGGTATCAATGTGCCTGTTATCCCAGGCATCATGCCTTGTATCAATGCGGCTCAGATTCAGAGAATGGTCACAATGTGCGGAGCAAAGTTCCCGGAGAGGTTCCAAAAGATTGTGCACAGATACGGAGACAACAAGGCAGCACTTTTTGATGCCGGAATGTCTTACTGCGAGAGCCAGATAATTGAGCTTTTAGCTAATGATGTGGAGGGAATTCACCTTTATACGATGAACAATGTGAAGGTTGCAAAGCGTTTAACAGAGGGCATTAAGAACCTTATTTAGAGCTTTTATTATAAAAAATATCAACCATTGCAAAATGTACTCCGGATGATTATAATAGGTATATTAGATTTGTAAATGGAAACAATGTCCATATTAAATCGAAATTAAATTATATAATATATTAAGGAGACAATAGAAAATGAAAGAAAAATCAAGAAGCACTTTTTCCGGCAACATTGGGTTCGTTCTTGCGGCAGCCGGCAGTGCGGTAGGACTTGGAAATATATGGAGGTTTCCGTATCTGGCAGCAAAGGACGGAGGAGGACTTTTTCTGCTGGTGTATCTGATACTTGTTCTGACCTTTGGCTTTGCATTGCTTACCACTGAGATTGCAATAGGACGTAAGACCGGACAGGGACCGCTCACCGCGTATGGTCTTATCAATCCAAAGGGTAAGTTTATCGGTGTACTTGCGTGTATAGTACCGGCTATTATTCTGCCTTACTACTGTACTATAGGTGGATGGGTTTTAAAATACTTTACACTTTTCATTACAGGAAGCGGTAAAAATGCAGTTGCGGATGGATATTTCACAGGCTTTATTACAGGCCAGTGGGCACCAATCATATTTGGAGTGGTTTATCTGCTTATAACAGCAGCAGTTGTCATTGGCGGAGTCAATAAAGGTATCGAGCGCTTCAGCAAGGTGCTCATGCCTATCCTTGTTGTGCTTATTTTTGCAATCGGTATTTTCTCACTGACGCTCAATTATAAGGATGCATCAGGTGCAGCAAGAAGTGGTCTTGAGGGTCTTAAGATATATGTGGTTCCTGACTTCAAGGGGCTTACAATGCAAAAGCTTGTCACAGTATTTGTTGATGCACTCGGTCAGCTGTTCTACTCAATCAGTGTGGCTATGGGAATCATGGTTGCATATGGTTCGTATGTCAAGAAGGAATCAAAGCTCATGGGTTCAATCAACCAGATCGAGATTTTTGATACACTTGTTGCATTCCTTGCAGGTCTTATGATTATTCCGGCAGTATATGTATTTATGGGCAGAGACGGCATGTCAGCAGGACCGGGTCTTATGTTTATATCACTGCCAAAGGTATTTAATGAAATGGGAGTAGCAGGAGATATTGTTGGACTGATATTCTTCATGATAGTTGCATTCGCAGCAGTCACATCGTCTGTATCAATTATGGAGGCTATTGTATCGAGTCTTATAGACAGATTTCACTGGAGCCGCAGAAAAAGCGCAATTTTAGTCACGGTATACGGTCTGATTGCAGAGATAATAGTCTGCCTTGGCTACAATAAGCTCTATATGGAGGTTAAGCTTCCAAACGGCACAGTCGGACAGATACTTGATATCATGGATTATGTAAGCAACAATGTGCTTATGCCAATCGTTGCACTTGCCACATGTATCCTCGTTGGCTGGATAGTAAGTCCAAAGGTAATAATAGATGAGGTGACACGCGGAGGCAGCAAATTTACCAGAAAAGGACTTTATATAATCATGGTTAAATTTATTGCACCGGCATTCCTGCTTATATTATTGCTGCAGGCACTCGGAATCATTACTTTTTAGAATTGAATTAAATTTATTGTATATTTTATATAAATACCCCTGAAAATGCTGTAATTAAAGACCAAGTAAAATTATTCAACATCTCTCCAGATGCTGGTAATGTCAAACTTACAGCAACATTATATGATGAGGAAACTGTAAAAAATGGCTTGTGAGCTAATATTGTAGTGAAATGTAAATTAGAGGAAGCAATCTTTGGGCGAGAACTCGGAGGATGCTTCCTCTTTTGTTGAGATAATTGCAGGCATTGGCAGTAGGACAGGGCTTCAGCCCATGAGCCCTGGCTTATGCACACTCTCTCTCGTGAGCTACGCTACGCAGCAAGATACTGTAGGAATGATGCATTATAGCTTTACGATGCCAATCTACTTGAAGGAGATGAAGGACTTGTAGATCTGGATTAGCATTGACCACATTGGGTCAGGCACCAATGTGGTCAAAATAGCGTCAACTTAAGCAAAAATAAGGCATAATCATGGCGCACATAATTTGATATTCAACAGGGAAATTTATCAGAAACCATATCGAAATTTTTGTTTGAGCTGTCTGCAGTTATTCCAATCTCATCATCAGCCTGATTTTTAATCAATGATGATAGGTTGGAGAGGAGCCAGCGGTAGAAATATAATTCGCTGAACATTTTCTGTGTAATTGACTTATCAAAAAGGTTCGTTGCAAGATATTCTTTCTTGCCATCAGGAAGTGTAATTTCAATAACACGGGTATCAATGTCTTTTGTACCATCCTTGGATTGTTCGTGAAGAATTGTACAAATATCACCGGAACACTTTTTAGCAATATTATAGTTATTTTTTAGTCTCATGAGACATGTGTGTCCATGCTCCACGCAGTATCGAAACAGCTTTTCAGAGTAATATCCGCGGTCAAAAATAATGACACTGTTCTGGTAAATATTCAGAGCTTCAAGGCTTTTAAGATGCTCAATGGCGAAAATATGATAACCATTCCACTTTTTGCGTGAGGTGAGGGAATTAAGTTGTAAAATTGATCAACTGAAAGATAAAAAAGTTCTTTAAAAAGATCAGGACTGATAAACTGCCGGGCTTTAGGAACAGCTTGCACCCCACAACAGTAATATAATGGTACCTGACACCGGCAATTTTTTGTAGCGAAAATTGTGATACTGAGAGAACAGAATGTAAAGACAGTGAGAATAATATGACACCTGAAGTAATAGCCGTGATGAAAATGACGATGCTTAAGGCTGGTCTTTCCATGGCATTTATGAGCTCGCTTGTCAATATAGGCTCGCTGACACTGCAGAACGCCATAAACCGACTGGGACAGGATATTATAGTAGCTCACACGGCTGCCAGAAAGATATCGGAGATATTCATGGTCATGTTTACCGTGTTTGGACAGACAAATCATAAAATACATTGATTTTCCTAATGACAAAAGAATATCCCTATGTTACAATTTACTCAAAGCATTATATTTCTGTAAGCGGCACCACATGACAGTTTTTTATAGGTGCACACCACTTTGAAGAGGGCAGACCACTTCGCATTATTCTACAAAGGACATGGAAGTTTTCGATGCTTTAATTACCAATCAACAGCAGGAAAATTGAAATGCCGTATGTAGACAGAATGCAGAAAATGTAGTAAGAAATAGATAAATGCAGTCAAAACAGGCAGATGAAATGTATACAGAGTGTAAACATAAAGAAGGACAGCACATGTATACTTCATAAATGGTACCATTGTACGCTCATTGGCACCAAATTTTCCTGCTCACACAAGAGAACAGGAGGAGAAGGATTGAGCGCAAAGGACTCAATGGCAAAGGAATACTTTGCAGACAATGCCAGGTTTGCGGATCTGTGCAACAATATACTGTATGGAGGAAGAGAGGTCATTCGGCCGGAAAACCTTAAGGAAAGGGACACCACGGAGGTACTGACCGCGCTAGGGCTTGATAAAAAGACCATAGCGATGCAGAAGCTGAGGGATATCTTCAAAAATGCCAGCATCAAATATACCGGCAAATCATATGTCGTACTGATAGGAGTAGAAAATCAGTCGGATATACACTATGCCATACCTGTAAAAACATGTTTTATGATGTGATGGCATATGGCAATCAGGTAAAGGAAACAGCAAAAAAGCACCGAAAGGATAAGGATACTACAACATCAGATGAATTTCTCTCGGGATTTACGAAAGAGGATAAGCTGATTCCTGTAATTACGATTACAGTGTATCTCGGAACAAAGGAATGGGATGGTCCAAGGAAGCTGTCAGATATGTTTGGTGATGTGGATGAAGAGCTTATGCCATTCATACCGGATTACAGAATTAATCTGCTGGCACCGAGGGAGATAACAGATTTTACAGGATTCAGGACATCCATCAGGCAACTTTTTGAAGTATTGAAGAATGCTAATGATAAGGAAAAAATGCAGGAAGTGCTGCAGAATGACGAAAAGTTTAGCAGGGTGGACAGAGAGACAGTCGAGGCAATCAACCTGTTTGCAGGAACGGATATAGACATAGATGAGAAAGAAGAGGTGATTGATATGTGTAAGGCGTGGGAAGAACAGAAAAATGAAGGCAGAGAGTTAGGCAGAGAAGAAGGTCGAAAAGAAGGTCGAGAAGAAGGTCGAGAAGAAGGCAGAATTCGTCAGGCAAAAGTAACTGCTTTAAAACTTCAGAAAAAAGGTCACTCAATAGAAGATATAGCTGAATGTGTGGATTTTGATGAGGAAACTGTAAAAAAATGGCTTGTGAGCTAATATTGTAGTGAAATGTAAATTAGAGGAAGCAATCTTTGGGCGAGAACGCGGAGGTTGCTTCCTCTTTTGTTGAGATAATTGCAGGCATTGGCAATAGGACGGGGCTTCATCGCTTACAAAATAGGGGGATTATGTAAAAGTAAATTGGTTATAACAGATGCACAACTGCCTTGATTGTGGTAAAATATTGAAATAAAGTTTCACGCAAGAAGGTGATCACCATGAAACAACACAGGTTTTTAAAAATAACAATTTCACTCATTCTCCTCATTGCGCTTATCACGGCTGCGAGCATCTTTTTGTCATACAATGTTTTGACGGTCAGGACCTTTTCGTATGAGACGGACAAGGCTGTGGACCCGGTGCGGGCGGTAGTGATTTCGGATCTGCATGAGCACGAGTTTGGAAAGGATAATGTGAAGCTGGTGGAGAAGATTCGGGAGCAGGAGCCGGATATTATTTTGATGGTGGGGGATTTTGTGAATCAGGATTCGACGGAGTGACGGTTGCGGTGAAGCTGGTGGAGCAACTTAGTAAGCTGGCGCCGGTGTGCTATTCACTTGGCAATCATGAGGAGTCTTATATGGCGAAGACGGACTGGAATTTTCCGGCAGAGATTGAGAAGGCGGGAGCACATTTTCTGGATAAGGAGTATGTAGATATGGATATTCGCGGGACGAAGCTGCGGATTGGGGGGATGTTTTCCTATGCATTTGGAGCGGATGGAAAGGATTCGGCGGCTGCGGCACCGGAGGATGTGAAGAATTTTCTGATGGATTTTCAGGATACGGACCGTTTGAAGATCATGATGGCGCACAGACCGGATTCATTTATATTTGGAGATGCGGCGTCGGTGTGGGATGTGGATCTGGTTGTGAGCGGACATGACCACGGTGGACAGGTAGTCGTGCCATTTGCGGGGGGAGTGTTTGGCGGAGACCAGGGATATTTTCCAAAGTATGTGCATGGCATGTATGAGAAGGAGAGGCTGCATCTGTTCGTGTCGAGTGGGCTTGGAAGCGCCAACGAGCCGTTGCCGAGGGTGAATAATCTGCCGGAGGTGGCTGTGGTGGAGATTGAAAAATCAACTCAAACTTGATGATGCGAAGCAGACATGCTATATTATATAGGAAGAAAGACGAAATATCCTAGAAAGAATGAGGAGAAAAAATGAGAGTAGACGATGGATTTGTATTAAGAGAAATTGCAGGAGATTATGTGATTATCCCAACCGGTAAAACGGTGCTTGATTTTAACGGAATGATAACGGTCAATGAAGTGGGAGTTCCATCTGGAAGATGTTGCAGGAGGAGACGACATTTGAAAATATAGTGCAGGGTATTTTGGATGAGTATGATGCCGATGAGGAGACCGTGAAGGCGGATGTGCAGGAATTCTTGGACCGCATTAAAGAGGCTGGGATATTGAAATAGGGGTGTATGAGAAAACGAGTCTCAATGTTTATTTTTTAGATGGCTTCGTAGTATGAAAATTACCAAATTATATCCAATTTTTTAGATTATATATAAATAAATCTACAAATTATACAAAATATAACATTTTTGGGATGATTTACCTATTGTATTTTCATCAAAAAAACTTTAGAATATTTTAGAATAAATCTATTGCTAAAACTATGTTTTCACGTAGCAGTAGAAATAACTTATTGATCATATTCAATTTAAAGGGAAGGGAGAGGAAAGTATGAGAAAAAAATTTAAGAAACGGTTGCTCGGAATCATCCTTACCATCTTGATGGTGGTTAGCGTGATACCTGTGCAGCAAGTACAGCCCGTAAAAGCGGCAGATACGCAAATTATTTATCTTGAAATATCAGGAGGAGTAACAGGATGGACAACGCCAGGTGTTCACGCGTTAGATGCCAAGGATACGATAGTAAATAATTTGTTTGCGATGGATAAAGTTGCAGGCAGTGACAATATTTATAAGGCAAATATTGCTGCAAATGCTACAAAAGTAATTTTTACACCAAATAATACATGGAAAAATGGAGAAACAGATACAGTTTCTATTGCAGATGCCAATGCAGATTTAACAACAACATATCCATGCTATAAGGTTACATCTTACCAATCTGGGTCAAAAAAATGTTGGAAAGGTACTTGGGCAACATACAGTGCGAGTGGCGAAGTAGATTTAACTGAAAGATTTTATGTTTCCACTAATTTGGTTGATTACATCAATGATGCTAGATTTGACCCAGGAAATAAAACGAGAGGATACAGTAACAACAATCAAGGAACAGTTGTTGATGGCTCAGAAAAAGGAGCAAATGTTTACAGTTATTTAGATGCTGCAATATCGGGAAGCCCATGGTATAATAGTTCTGGTCAAGATTCAAAAGAATGTCAATATACATATCCATTGTACTTTGGTAACATGTTCGATACCAAAAATAGATATGGACGCATGTTAAATGGAAGTTGGTATGGACTTAATAACTTTAGTGTGGGTGCCAATGTGGCTTTAGAAGAAACAGGCACAACTACAGGAAGTTCCTTTTATGGAGCAGCAGCACAAGGTTTAGTAGGTAAAAAACTGGTTAATGGGAAAATGGTAGATCCGAACAATGAAAATGTTGTTCTGCCTTATTTCTCTGGGGAAGAGATTCATCCATATAATACAGATAGAGAAATTGATAAAAACAAGAATTTATCTGAATATTACAATAATTTACAGTTCCCATTCAAGCAGACAATGGATAAGAATGGCGTAATCACATACTCTTATGATTCGGGAAGTGATTATGCTGTATATTATGATTTTGATAATAATAGTTTCTATGAAAGTAATCAATATATTCAAAATGGAACAACAAATGATTCAACAGCACCAACTAAAGGATTCTATCCATTGAACAAACCAGGAGATTCTCGTGAAGCTGTAAATATGGGATTTGGTACTGAATTTACGATTCCATTTACATTATCAAAAGATGGAAAAATCAATGGTCAGGACATAACATTTAACTTCACTGGTGATGATGATGTGTGGGTATTCATTGATGACTACCTTGTTTTAGACATGGGTGGTGCACATAGAATGGCAAGCGGAACAATTGACTTCGCAAAGAAAAATGTAACAGTTGAACGCGCATTTACACCAGATAAGTCCACAACGGCTGCTTGGAAAGATGGAGCTACTCGTGCAAATCAGACATCAACGGAAAGTTTAAAGACATTTGCAGATATTGAAACAGACAATGGAAAGACTTTTGCAGATATCATGGCAGATGATTCAAAAGTACATACACTGAAGATGTTCTACATGGAACGTGGTATGATCGATTCCAATATGTCTGTAAGCTTTAACTTCTCACCTATTCCATCAGGTTTAACACTTAGTAAAGACGTTAACACTGCATCAGTAAATGATGGATTAAAGTCAGTTGTAGAGACAAAAGATAATTTTGATTTTACAGTTACAGATACAGATACAAGAACAGAATACACTTATGAAAAAGACTATGATGGTACAAGAACAGAAAAAAAGACTACAACAAACGGAGTTGTAGAAGGACTTGCTGATAATGTATACGCAAAGAACTTTGCATATAAAGATGCAGATGATGATGGTAATACAGGCTTAAAAATTGGTACAGACTTTACAATTACAGAGACAGAAAATTCCAATTATGATACTAGATGGTTTGTTACGGATATTTCAACTGGAGAAACCAAAGATAGAGGAGATGGACTGGTTTCAAACTTCAAATTAGGAGATGCTACATCAGATGTGACAAAAGTAAATTACAACGTTAACTTTGTAAATACACCAAAGGTAGGTACTGTGAATATAACCAAGGCATGGAATGGTACTGTTCCGGAAACACTGAAAGAAGAAGCTTTCCCATTCAAGGTGGAAGTTGATTTGGATGGTGCAGCTAAAAAAGATGAATATTCGACATATGCTTTGAAATATACTGTAGATGGAAATGAATTTTATACCGACGCAGATGGTAACTTTAAATTAAAGTGTGATCAGACAGCTGCTTTTGAAGGTATTCCGACAGGAGCAACAGTTAAAGTAACAGAAACAACTACTACTGATAGTAAGTCATGGGAAGTAAGTGGATCTGACGAAGCAGTGAGTAAGCCAGTTACAGAAACATCTAATGAAACTTTAACGATTACCAATGCCACCAAGACTAAAACTTCGGATAAAGTGATTTATGTTGAAGCAGGAAAAGATACATTTTATAAACCAGCTGAAGTTATAAAAGACTATATTGTTACTGTTCCTAATCCATCCGAAGGACTGAATTATACAGACAAAGGTTTCAATGGTGCAGAGCCAGGCAAATCATATACAGCTAACTATACAGGATCTAACAAGGATGGAGCAATAGTAAATGGTAAGATTACTGTATATACATATCAGGCAACCGATAAGGTTTATGTATTCGATTATGGCTTAGAATCTAATATTGCAGAAACGAATGATAATCATGACGGATTATTTGAGGGCGGTACATTTTATAATGATAATGCCAAAGATGCATATGAAACCACTGCAAAACTGAATCAGATTACTCATGAAAAAGATAAAAATCCGCAGACAACGATAACGCCTGATCAGGATGTAATAATTAATAAGAAAGGCTCAGCAAAAGGTGCAGTAACATTCAAGCCTATTGCGTTCATGGATAAGGCTGAGAATTACACTTATACAGCAGATATCACAAAAAATGGTGAAACACTTAAGTCAAACAACCCAGAAACTGGTACAACAGTCCATGGTAAAATCAAGACGATGCCGGCAAATGTTGTTTACTATGAAGATGACTTCAATGCAGATTCAAAAACTGATGATGGAACAACAAAGATTGTTTATTCTGGAGATACAGATCCAGAAGGAACGTCATTGACATTGAAACAGAGCAATGGACAGACAGAACAGTATGGACATGACGATGCATATGCAAAAGGAACGGGTGACAGCGCTGGAAGTTCTACAAAGATGACAGCGAATGGTTATAACACAAGAGCAAGCTTTACATTCAAGGGAACTGGATTCGATATTGTTGCAAGAACAACAACAGATACAGCAACTATCATGTATTCGATTGAACATCAGACAGCTGGAAAGTGGCAGGTAGATAAGATGGGAGCTGTTGATACATATTACGCAAATGGCGACTTATATCAGATTCCTGTTATCCATGAAGAAGGTCTTGATTACAATACTTATACAGTAACATTATTCATTAAAGAAGATGTTAATAAAAATTGTGTTGTATATCTGGATGGTGTACGTGTTTACAACCCAATGGGAACAGCAGGAAATTCAGCATACATCGACAATGAAGAGGGAGCAACTATTACAAAAATAAGTGATCTGGTTCTTGGAGATGGTGAGATTACAGAGAATGGTGTTGTAATAAGAGATCCAGAAAATCCGGAAAATGATTCCACAGAGATAAAAGGTGTTACGATCAGTAATGCCAAGATGGCATTGGTTGGAAATGTATGGAATGATGCGGGGACCTCTTTTGATAATCTGGAAGCACTGGGATATACAAAAGTTGAAGATAATTCGGGTACGACTACGGCAAATAATACACAGTCAATCTTACAGTATCTTCATACAGGACCAAATAATGAGGTTTACCTCGATGGCAATGCATCCATTGCATTTGTTGCAGAAGGAACTCCAAATTCCAACAGTACACTTCAGATTGAAGCAAAGCTGGTGAATACAGAGGGAATAGATGTGACAACTGGAGGAACTGCCGCATTAAATGTATGGAATGGAACTGCGCTTGAAAAGATAGAAGATGTTAAGACTTCAACAGCAAGATATTACACAATCAACCTGAATCAGTGTATCAAGCTTGGAGATACAGATAAGTATCTGGTTGTAATTTCAGGAAATGATTCAGACGGAAACTATGGAGTGTCATTCTCTAATCTGAAAAACAAAGGTTATACGTTATCGAATCCTTTGGCAGAGGAAAATAAGGAGCTTGTTGGAAGACTGATAAATACAGACAATGTAGAGCCTGCGAGTGTATTTAAGAGCTTTGGAATACAGAATGCTACATACACAATAAAGAGAAATGCCTGGCTTACAAATAAGTATACAGTAACAATAAATAGTGCAGATGTATTTGCTGGTGAAACACCAAAGTTTAAAGTATATTATACAAATAATGGAAAGAAAACTGCGTTAACGACAACGATTGTTAAAACGACAAACAATGAAGATGGAACAGTTACATATGGACTGAAATTCAGAGCACCAAATGCAGTTGGTTCATTCCCATTAGAGATTCATTATGTAAGTGCAGATGAAGAGTCAGATGAATTTATGACTACTACAGTTAGAGTAAGAAGATAATAGAGATTCTTAAGACAAAAAAGATGTGAGAGGTGGCAGATGAGTCAATCATCTACCAACCTACTCATTTTGGAGGATAAATGTACAGATATTTTTTGAAATTAGCATCAATACCATTTGAAATTAAAGGACAGACAGAAATTTCTATACACTCAAGCATGCAACCGTTTATTGTTGAAAATGAAGAGATGGTAGATGTGAAATATAATGTTGTGTGTGAATCTAATATGAAAGTTATTAAGGAAAAATCAATTTATGCAGATGAAGTATATAAAATTGATTTGTGTCAAATAGAAGAAGGAAAAGAATATGATTTATGTATTCCAGAAAAAATGCTATTAAAATAAAAAACTATTTGAAGGATCTAATATATGGAACTTTTTAGCGTTTGAATTTCCACTTTTAGAAAAGCAGGCATTTATTCTCCATTCTTCATTTGTTTCTTGGAAGGGAAATGGAATTCTGTTTACAGCTCCGTCAGGAACAGGAAAATCTACGCAAGCAGATTTATGGGAGAAATATGAAGCAGCAGATATTTATAATGGAGATCGGACAATCGTTAGAAAAATGAATGGAGAGTATTATGGTTTTGGGTCTCCTTATGCGGGTACATCGGGTATTTATCGCAATGAATCTGCTCCTATAAAAGCAATTGTTGTGATAGAACAAGGACCAGAAAATATCATTCAAAGACTTTACGGGAGAGAAGCATTTCTTCCGTTGTTCCGTGAAACATTGATGAATACATGGAATAAAGAGTATATGGAAAAGATGACAGATCTTTTGATGGATGCAGCGTGTCAGATTCCTGTCTATCATCTCTCCTGTCGCCCGGATCAGGACGCAGTAAATACGGTGAAAAACGAGATTTTAAAAGAGTTATAAACAATAAAATATCCCCTAAAAAGAGAATTATCATACATAGATAGTTCTCTTTTTTCTGCAAAATATGTGAAAACACACAAAATAGTGAGGGTGGAGTGCACTCTCACTATTCTAGGTTTAAGGAGATTTTGAGGGATAGGTTGTAATTTATTGGAAGATAGTTTATAGTAAAAGATAAAAAGATGAGAAAAATGGAGGGCACGATGAAACAGAAAAAGAAATTAGGGATTATCATTGCTATTGTAGCCGCTGTATTAGTGGTAGGTGTTATAATCTTTTTTGCACTAAAGCCAAATGGAATAAATTCACAGGAAGAAACGTCAGAGGAAAAAGGTTATCATGAACTTGCAGACGGAGAAAATCCAGCAGACATAGATGTAAAGGTTAAGTCCTCTAATGATTTTGTTAAACCAGGAAAGGATACGCTTGATGCTAGTAAGATTCAAGGTTATTCAGCTAAAGTAGGAGACTCTGACAAAAACGATAATTCTAAGGAAACTGAAAAAGCAGAGCAAATCGTTCTTTCCGATTCGAACCTCACGGTTGAGTCCATCGGTGCTTATTCCGGTTCTTTTATAGAAGATGGAAGTGACGAGGCGACAAAGAACGTAACAGCGATGCTGATTACGAACAATTCTGACCAGATGCTTCAGGTTGCACTGATTGATTTTCAGGTAAATAGCAATGAGACGGCTAGTTTTAAGGTGACGAATCTTCCGGCAGGAACTTCTACGCTGGTACTTGAGAGCAATAAGCGAGAGTTTTCAGATAAAGATACTTATACATATGGCAATGCGGCTACGGGATATATGGATCAGCCGACACTAGAAGAGGATAAAGTAGAGTTAAAGACAGAGAATGGAAAGATTACGCTGAAGAATAAGACGGATAAAGAGCTTAAGAGAGTTTATGTTTATTATAAGTACGTACAGATTGGCGGCGCTTATTTTGGCGGAATTACTTACCGTACACCATTTGAAAATGTGGGCGCAGGCAAGGAAGCAGAGGCAGTTGCGGCACATTTTAATCCGGACAGCAGTCAGATTATGGGAGTACAGATACTTGATAATTAAAAGAGATTGGGGAATAAGTTCATGAAGAAACAACAAGCACCAGTGCAGGCGCAGCTTAGAAAATATCTGTATCAGAAGGCGGCACACAATAAAGTGCCGCTTTCCGGTACATTTGAACTGACACCGAGATGCAATATGAATTGCAGGATGTGTTACATTCGAATGAGTGAAGCAGAGATGCGGGCGAGGGGAAGAGAGTATACAGCAGAAGAATGGATTGAGATGGGAAAAGCCTGTGCAAAAGAGGGAATGCTCTTCTTGCTGCTGACTGGCGGGGAACCATTTCTTAGAAAAGATTTTAGACAGATTTATACAGAGTTAAAGAAGCTTGGGTTACTCATCTCAATTAATACGAATGCGACATTGATTGATGAGGAGACCGTGGAGTGGTTAAAGAAGGATCCGCCGATGAAGGTGAATGTGACACTTTATGGTGGTGGAAATGAGACTTATAAAAAGCTGTGTGGACATCCGACCGGATATGATGCAGCTACGAAGGCGATTGATCTGATGCACGATGCGGGCATTTTTGTGAATATCAATGCGAGCTTTACGAAGTACAATCTGGATGATATGGAGGATATCTTTGCATTTGGTAAGAGCAGGGAGATTCAGGTGAATGCGGCTACTTATATGTTCCCGCCGGTACGTAGTGCGAAGAACGGCGTGACGGATGATGAGGTGCGTTTTACAGCAGAAGAGGCTGGAAAGGCGAGGGCGAAGGCGGATATGTACCGCCTGTCTAAGGAGGAGTTTGCGATTCGGTTAAAGGCACTCCATGAAGGAAGAGATGACTTTATGGGCGGTGAGGAAGAGTGTGAGCGTACTCCGGATGAGAAGATGGGATGTATGGCGGGACGGTCGTCGTTCTGGATGACATGGGACGGACGAATGACGCCTTGCGGCATGATGAATGAGCCGGTAGCCAGACCATTTGAGATTGGCTTTTCGGATGCATGGAAGTCAATCTATCAGGCGACGGATGAGATTTTGCTGCCATCGGAATGCAAGAACTGCAAGAAGCGTTTTGCGTGTATGATGTGCGGGGCGCTTACGATTGCGGAAGGTGGCGGATGCAGTTATAAGAAGCCGGAGTATTTGTGCCGGCAGACAGAGGTGTTCCTAGAAGAGATGGAGAAAGAATACCAAAAACAGGAAACAGGGGTATGATGACGAATACACAAAAAGAGCTGTTACAGGCACTTCGGTGCTTTATGCAGGGGGATGAGGAATACCATCTTCCGGAAAGGTTTTCACAGCTAAAGGAGCTGTGTGACCTTGCTGCGATGCATAAGATTTTAGCAATTATATATGAGATGATCCGGAGGGATTCGGTGCTTCTTTTAGAGGAGAATGCGCCACTTGCTGCGAGGTGGAAGAAGAGTGCGATTGCGGAAGTGATGCTGCAGGTGCAAAGGACGGCTGGTTTTCTGGAGCTGTATCAGAAGCTTCAGAAGGAAGAGGTATATCCGCTTGTTGTGAAGGGGCTGATTTGCCGGTCTTTTTATGAAAAGCCGGACTTTCGGATATCAGCGGATGAAGATCTGCTGCTTAGGAAGGAAGAGTTTGAGACCTTTGACCGCATTTTGTTAGAGGAAGGATATCAGAGGCAGGAGCTGGATCCTAAGAATCTGCCGTATGAGATTCCATATCTGAATCCGAGAAATCAGGTATATATAGAGCTTCACTTTTCGTTGTTTGCAGAAGGCGAGGGTGCATATGGTCATCTGAATCAGGAATTTGCAGGGGCATTTGACCGATGCATTTGTGAGCAGATTGAGGGAGTGGATATTAAGACACTCTCGCCGACGGACCATATGTTTTATCTGATCTGTCATAGTTTTAAGCATTTTTTACATAGTGGATTTGGAATCAGACAGGTCTGCGACATGGTGATGATGGCAAAGCATTACACGACGCGGATTGACTGGAGAGAGATTCAGGATAAGCTTGCACAGCTTCGAATGGATACATTTTTCAGTGCTCTGGCAAAGATTGGCAGAGAGTATCTGGGATGCTCCTGGGAGAAAACCGGATATGTGGATGATACGCAGGAGAGTGTAGACTGTATGCCGCTTCTTGTGGATCTGCTGGAAGGCGGTGTGTATGGCGGGAGCACGATGGCGAGAAGGCACAGCGCGAATATGACGCTGGAAGCTGCTAGGAGAGGCAAAAAAGCGACGTCATCGTCGGTTTGGTCATCGTTGTTTCCGGGTGTTTCTTATATGAAGGGGCGTTATGTGTGGCTCTGTAAGTATCCGTGGCTGCTTCCGGCGGCATGGGTGATGCGGCTGTTTGGATATGCGGCAGACAGGAAGCATACAGAGGATCAGAGTAGTTTAGAGATTGGAAATAAACGTGTGGAACTTCTTCGGAAGTATCATGTGATAGATTAGGGGACAGATATATGAAGGTGATAGATACAAGAGAATATGTGTCGGTTCTGAAGCAATTGACGGATGATGGACGGGAAGTCAGCATGCGGATTGCGGGAAATAGTATGGCGCCATTTCTGATTCATGAGCGTGATACGATCTTCTTTCGGAAGCCGGAGGCAAAACTGAAGAAGGGCGATATGGTGTTCTTTAAAAGAAGAAACGGACAGTATATCATGCACAGGATTCACCATGTGAAGCCGGATGGGTATTATATCGTGGGTGATGCGCAGTGTATGATTGAGGGACCGGTCGCAGGGGAACAGATATTTGCGGTTGTGACGAAAGTTATAAGAAAGGGAAAGACGATACAGCCGGGGGACTTCTGGTGGGAGTTCTTTCGTCATGTGTGGCTGCATATGATTCCGCTTCGAAGACCGGTGATGGCTCTTTATACGAAGCTTCTTTTTAGAGGAGGCAGATCATGAGAGAGAAGAAGACACATTTTGAATCGGTCAGAATATTAAAGAAACGATGGAAAGATGGTACATTTTCGGAGATTTTAGAGGACTGGAGATGGATTCTTGGGTATAGCGCAAGGTATAAGGGAGCGATTCTGTTTTATGTTGTGCTGGGAATCTTAAGTACGTCGTTTGGACTTGCGAGCAGTGTGGCGAGTAAGTATCTGATCGATATCATTACGGGTTATCAGACGAGTAAGCTTGCAGTGCTGTTTCTTGTGATGGTTGGCGGACAGGTGTTCAGTCTGTTGTTTGAGAGCCTGATCAACCGGGTTTCCACGAAGCTTAGTATTGATATTAACAATGATATTCAGGCGGATATTTTTGATAAGATTATTGATGCGGACTGGATGGAGATCAGTAAGTATAGCAATGGAGACATTCTGAATCGTTTTAATGGCGATATTCGTACGATCAGCAGCAATGCCATCAGCTGGCTTCCGACGATTATCATTGCACTTTATAAGCTGGTGGCGACATTTATGGTCATCCTGCATTATGACTGGGTGATGGCTCTGATTGCGCTTGGCAGTGCGCCGTTTCTTCTGCTGCTGTCACGGACGGTGCTGAAGAAGCAGAGGGACTTTAGCCAGAAGGTGCTCGAGACGAGCAGTAAGCTGATGGGATTTGAGGTCGAGACGTTTTATAACTTTGATACGATCAAATCTTTTGGTATTGCGCCGCATTATAGTAAGAAGATGAGATGGTGGCAGAAGCGGTTTCGGGATGACAGCCTGAAGTATAATTATTTTACGATTAAGACGAATGTAGTTCTGCAGGGAATTGGAATGGTCGTGCAGTTTATTGCATTTGGATATTGTCTGTTCCGGTTGTGGACGCATGATATTACATATGGTACGATGACATTGTTTCTGCAGCAGAGAAGCAATCTGTCGGCGGCATTTAATAATCTGGTGACGATCGTTCCGACATTTTTAAATAGTTCAGTATCGGCGCACCGTATTCGTGAGCTTGTGGAGCTTCCGAAGGAAGTACATATTACAGAGAGTTCGGTGCTTGATGCGTATGCGGCAGATGGATTTTCCATTTCTTTGCGGGATGTGGATTTTTCTTATGTGAAGGAAGAGCGTGTGATCACAGATTCTTCGTTTGAGGCAAAGCCGGGTGAGATTGTTGCACTGGTGGGTCCTTCCGGAGAGGGTAAGACAACATTAATCCGTATGTTTCTGGGGCTGATTCATCCGCAGAGCGGGCAGGCAGTGATGTCTGCGGCAGGCGGCATGGAAGTGGTACTAAATGCAGAGACGAGACACCTGTTTGCATATGTTCCGCAGGGCAATACGATTCTGTCGGGAACCATCGCAGAGAATCTGCGGATGGTAAAGGAAGATGCGACAGAGGAAGAGATGATAGAAGCATTGGAGATTGCGTGTGCGTGGGACTTTGTGAAGAAGCGTCCGGACACGATAAATAGCAATGTGGGCGAGCGTGGCCGTGGACTGTCGGAAGGGCAGGCACAGAGCTGTCGATTGCAAGGGCACTCTTAAGAGATGCGCCGGTGCTGCTGTTGGATGAGGCTACTTCCGCACTGGATGTGGAGACGGAGCGCAGGGTGCTTCGCAATATTATGACACAGAAACCAAACAAAACATGTATTGTTACAACGCACAGACCAAGTGTGTTAAATATGTGCAGACGGGTATACCGGGTGATGAATACCAGGGTGACAGAGCTTTCGGAAGAGGGAGCTGCAAAAATGGCAATGGATTTTTAAGGTAGAGAGTGGTAAAATGATTGATATACATACGCATATCCTGCCGGGGATGGATGATGGAGCAGTAGATATTTTAGATACGATAGAGATGGCAAGGCTGGCTGCTATGAGCGGAGTAACAGAAATTGTGGCAACACCGCATTTTAATATTCCGGGACTGTATGATAATGCATTTGGAGAGCATTATGTGAATACGTTTAATCAGGCCGCAAGGGCGATTAAGGAAGAGAAGATTCCAATCAGGCTTTTTCCGGGGATGGAGGCATTTTCTACAGAGGATCTGCCACGGCAGATGGCAGATGGAAAGGTAATGACGATCAATCAGAGCCATTATATTCTGATGGAGTTTGCATTTGATGAGGATCCGGACTTTGCAACGAGGCTTCTTGGTAAGGTAAGGGAAGTTGGTGCAAAGCCTGTGATTGCGCATGCGGAGCGTTATTATTTTGTGCAGGATGATCCGCAGATTGTATATCAGTGGAGGAAGAAGGGATATGCCATTCAGGTCAATAAGGGAAGTTTTCTTGGACGGTTTGGTGAGTCGGCAAGGGAGACGTCATACCGCCTGCTTCGTCACCATCTGGTATCGGTTGTGGCAAGTGATGCACACAGCGCGGTGGAGCGGACGCCTTTTTTGATGGATGCGTATGAAGCACTTAGTGAATGTTGTTCAAAGCGGCATCTGGATGTGCTGTTTCGAGACAATCCCGGCAGAATCTGTCAGGATAAGCCGGTACTTGAATTGGAGCCGCTTCCATTTTTACCATACTATTATGATTAAAGGAGTAAACATGATTAGATTGAGAAGAGCCATATGTCTGATATTTGTGTTGGCATGTGCGGTATTCGTTGTATTTTTTATAAAGGTGAAGATGGTGGAAGACCATGTGCCTCCGGTGATTACCTGTAGTGAGGATGAGCTTGTACTCAGTGTCAATGATGATCAGGAAGAGGCACTGATGAAGGGAATTAAGGCTACGGATAACAGATGGTGATTTGACGAAGGAAGTTCGTATTTCTTCCATCTCTCATTTTATTTCAGGTAATGAACGCACCGTCACTTATGTCGTTTTTGATAAATCGAACCAGATGGGAACGTTAAAAAGAACGGTGAAATATAGTGATTATACGCCACCACGGATTAAGATGCTTCATGCACCAAGATGTAGCGCGGCAGAAGCGGCGAATACAGACTTTGTATCTTATCTGAGTGCAACAGACTGTCTCGATGGAGACCTGACCAGTCAGGTGAAGCTTTCAATGAATGACAGCCTGTATAATCCGCAGCCGGGAGATTATCCGGTTACGGCACAGGTAAGCAACAGTGCGGGAGATGTCTGTTCGGTATCGTTTGAGATTACGATTACGGATAATGAGGACGAAAGTATAAAGCAATATCCGGCATTATCGGAGTATATTGTTTATACAACTGTTGGAAATATGATAGATCCGATGGGTTATGTGGTCGGACTGGAACAGAATGGGCAGATTACACAGTGTAATGAAGATGCCGGTGTCATGGGGGCGATTAGTGTGAATTCGGAGGTGAATTACGAAGTGCCTGGAGTATATCCGGTAGAATTTTCGTATACCGGAGATGGAACTTTGACGGCTGTGACAAAGATGTTTGTAGTTGTGGAGGGAAATGAAGATGGAAAATAATCGGGAGAATGCATCCGCACAGACGGAGACAAAATTTGAACCGGTTTCATTGGTTTGTGATATTTTTAGAAACTGGTGGGTCATCCTGCTGGGAGCGCTGGCCGGTGCAATGCTTTTTTATGTGGCAAGCAGCATGAAATATGTTCCGAATTATCGTACACAGGCAACATTTGTTATCACATCCAGAGCGAATGCCAATGCATACAATAATCTTTCTTCTGCCAATTCGATGGCAGAAACATTCCAGAAGATTCTGGAAAGTACGATTATGAAGAAGACAATCTGTGAAAAATTGGATATGGATAAGCTTGATGCGGATATCAGTGCCAATGTTGTAAAGGGAACGAATATGCTGACCCTTTCTGTTACTGCACATTCGCCAAAGGATTCGATTGATATTATCAAAACGGTGATGGACAACTACACCAGCATTTCTTATTATACAGTTGGAACGACAGTGCTTGATGTTTTGGAAGATCCGAAGATTCCGTATGCACCGGTCAATCCACCACAGAACGGTGAGATGGCAAAGAAGGGATTCTTCCTGGGAATGGCTGTCTGCATACTGTTATTTGCTATCTGGTCTTATATGCATAATACGGTGAAGCAGGAAAGAGAAGTAGAGAAAAAGCTCGATGCCAGAAGTCTTGGAGCGATTAGTTATGAATGGAAGTATAAGACGATAAAGGAATGGATCAAGCACCGGAAGAAGGCAGTTCTGGTGGATAATCCTCTGGCAAGCTTTAGGTTCGTGGAAAGTTTTAAGATGCTTGCGGCCAGGGTGGAATACCATATGTCAAAGATCAACGGTAAGGTCCTGGTAGTTACGAGTGTCTGTGAGAATGAAGGAAAGTCATCCGTGGCAGGGAATCTTGCAATCACACTTGCGAAAAAAGGCAAGAGAGTCATTTTGTTTGATGGCGATATCAGATGCCTGCACAGTATCTGTTATTGGGAATGAGTCCGAAAAAAGAAAATGAGCTTGGAGAGTTCTTAAATGGCAGAACAGGTGCCAATAACATTTTGTTAAATACGGAGCGTAAGCGGCTTGGATTTATAGGTGGAAAGGTGTCCTATTCTGCTTCTACAGAGATGCTTGGAAACAGACAGCTTCCGGTTCTTATAGAAGCCTGCAGTAAGATTGTGGATTACGTCATTATCGATACACCACCATCTGGAATGATCGGAGATGCACAGATTTTTGCACAGCATGCAGATGCCGTCATGGTCGTTGCCAGACAGAACGTTACACTTGCAGAAGATATCAACGAGATGATGGATGATTTCCGTGACAATCATACCAAGGTACTTGGAGTTGTTTTAAATGGTGTCATGACGTTTCAGAGTATCGCGGACAGCCCGGTGGGAGATCATTACAGCAGATATGGGCGATATGGACGTTATGGGAAATATACGAATAATAAAGAGGTATAGCAGACATGGATGAGATGAGAGAAAAATCTGGGAAGGAGCAACAGGGTGAAATCGAGAAGATTGATCTGATTGAATTCCTTCGCAGTTTCCAATATGGAATCAAGAAAATGTGGTGGCTGGTTTTGGTTCTCGCATTGATTTTTGGACTGAATAGTTATATCAAAGCAAGAAAGAATTATACCCCTGTCTATACGGCATCAGCGACGGTGGCAGTAACGACAATTGATGGAAGTCCGGCTTACCAGAACAATGCGTCTGCACAGCAGATGGCGGATGTTTTCCCATACATACTGACAAGTGGTGTGCTAAAAGATGTGGTAGCAAAGGATATGAAGCTGGACTCTGTTCCAGGATCCATTTCTGTTAAGGCGGAAGAGGGAACGAATATGCTTACGATATCTGTTTCCGGTACGAATGCAGAACTTTCCTATAAGACATTAAAGTCAGTCATTAAAAATTATCCGGAAGTGGCACAGTTCGTACTTGGAAATACGACTCTGAAGATCCTGGATGAAACAGGTGTTCCGGATGATACGACAAAGCAGGGAGTCATTTCTTCTTCCTGGAAGAGAGGGGCACTTAAGGGTGCCATTATTGGTCTTGTGATTCTGTTTCTTTATGTACTTACCAGACGTACCGTGAAGACAGGTAAGGAGATTAAGACCCATTTGAATCTGGTTGATCTTGGAACATTGCCGGAAGTACATGTAAAGAAGAGAAATAAAGAAAGTTTTTATAATTCAGTCAATGTATTAAATAAAAGAATTCCGCAGGGATATCTGGAAGCGTTCAGAAAGGTCGGAATTAAGGTAATGAAACAGATGGAGGAAGAGGAGTTTAAGACGCTTTTGGTCACCAGCTCTGTGCCGGAAGAAGGAAAGACGGCATTTTCTGTGAATCTGGCAATCATAGAGGCAAAACTAGGGAAAAATGTCATACTTGTAGATTGTGATATGAGAAGACCATCTGTTGCAAAAGCCATGAATCAGGAAGGAGAATTTCCCGGACTTCAGGCGGTGCTTCAAGGTAAGGTGAAGATCAGTGAAGCAATGACAACGATAGAACTTGAGAAGTGCCCGGGATCTTTGCAGATTCTGTATGGCAAAACGACAGAAGGAAGTTCTTCCGACCTGCTTGAGAGTAAGCAGATGGAGAGACTCATTTCCATTTTAAAGAAGAAAGCAGACCTTGTAATATTTGATACGGCTCCTTCTGAGATGCTTGCAGATGCGCCGGTACTTGCAAGATATCTGGATGCTGCAGTCTATGTGATCCGCTATGATTATGCAAAGATGCGCCAGATTCGTATGGGTGTGGAGAACATTTCGATGAGTGGAATCCATATGCTGGGTTATGTATTAAACCGCGACCGCTCTACGGGTGGTGGATATGGATATGGTTATGGATACTATGGACGCTATCGTTATGGAAGATATGGAAGATATGGTCGTTATGGCGGATATAGACATTACAGCCGCTATGAAAAACAGTTTGATGAACCGGAAGAAGAGACAGGTGCGGTAAATCAAAAAGAGGTATTTACAGAGACGAAAGAGAACTGATTGCCAAATCATGTGAATAGTGGTACGATATAAAACTAGAGTGAGAAACTATAGAATTTGAGGAAAAGAAACAACCTGAGTATGAGGGGGTTACTTATGAAAAATGTTACAAAACTGTCCGCAAGGCAGAAAAATTATTTAAAAACTAAGAGCATGGTAGATATGATCCTGGCTCAGTGGGAATGGTTGTGCTGTCGCCGGTATTTCTGGCGATAGCGGCAGCTATTAAGTTGGAAGATGGCTTACGGGCACCGGTATTCTTTTCACAAAAGAGAGTCGGTGTTCATAAGTCATATTTCAAGTTATATAAGTTTCGTTCCATGCGGCTTGACACTCCGCATGACATACCGACGCATCTTTTGGATAACCCGGAGCAGTATATCACAAAGGTGGGTCGTTTCCTGCGTAAATCTTCTTTAGATGAACTGCCTCAGCTCTACAACATTGCAAGAGGCGATATGGCAGTCGTCGGACCAAGACCGGCACTGTGGAATCAGACGGACTTAATTGCAGAGAGAGACAAATATGGTGCAAATGATGTGAAGCCGGGCCTTACCGGCTGGGCGCAGATCAATGGACGTGACGAACTCGAGATAGACGTAAAAGCAAAGCTTGACGGAGAGTACGTAAGCAAAGCAGGACTTGCGATGGACATCCGGTGCGTCTTTGGCACCATTTTTTCCGTACTCCGTGGAAGCGGCGTTGTAGAAGGTGGAACAGGAACAATGGAGCGAGAAAAGAAAAATAAAAAAGTAGTGATTATCACGAATCATTCTTATATGCTGTGGCAGTTCCGAAGAGAACTCATACAGATGCTGATGGAAGATGCAGAGGTCTATATCAGCACTCCATTTGTCGGCCACGAGAAAGACTTTGCCGATATGGGATGCCATATGATCGAGACTCCGGTTGACCGACGCGGCATCAATCCGATGACAGATCTGCGTTTATATAAGCAGTACCGTGCCATGTTAAAGAAAGAAAAGCCGGACATGGTCATCACTTATTCGATTAAGCCAAATGTTTATGCCGGTTATGCGTGCAGACGCCTGCACATTCCATATTGCGTAAATGTACAGGGACTTGGCACCGCATTTGAAAAGCCGGGACTTTCCCAGGTCGTAACCATGATGTACCGCACTGCTTTAAAGGGCGCAAAGACCGTATTCTTTGAAAATGAGCGAAATGCAGCACTCTTCCGGGAAAAGAAGATCACTCCGGAAAAGCAGCAGACGATCCTTTCCGGAGCCGGCATCACTCTCGACTTCTATCAGTACGAAGCCTATCCGGAAAATGAAGCATTTCACTTCCTGTATCTGGGCCGAATCATGAAGGAAAGGGCATAGACGAGCTCTTCTACGCCATTCGCAAGTTACACGAGGAATATGGCGGGAAAGTCGTTCTTGACATTGTCGGATTCTTCGAAGACGAATATAAGGGTGAAGTAGAGAAGTTAGTAGAAGACGGCATCGCAGTCTTTCATGGATTCAAAGAAGACCCGAGACCGTATTATAAAGCAGCAGACTGCATCGTCCTTCCAAGTTATCATGAAGGCATGTCAAATGTCCTGCTAGAAGCAGCATCCACCGGCAGACCGGTTGTTACAAGCAAAATTCCAGGCTGTATGGAAAGCGTGGAAGACGGCACAACCGGATACCTCTGTCAGGTGAAAAATGCACATTCTCTGTACCAGAAGATGAATGAAATCTATCATAAGAGCCGCGCCGACCGAGAAGAAATGGGCAAATGCGCAAGAGATAAGATGGCAAGAGAGTTTGCGAAGGATGAAGTGTTGAAGATGACGGTGGCGAAAGTGAAGGAGTAGAGATGCAGCCAATCAGAGTATTACATATCGTAACCTATATGGGACGAGGTGGTTTGGAAACGATGCTTATGAACTACTATCGTCATATTGACCGCACAAAGGTACAGTTTGATTTCCTCGTTCACAGAGATTTCGAGGCGGATTATGATGCAGAAATCTTATCGCTTGGTGGAAAAATTCATCATGTATCCAGACTGGTACCGTGGAGTAAATCGTATCAGAACGAGCTGCGTGCTTTTTTTAAGGAACACCCGGAATATCGAATCGTGCATGTACACCAGGACTGTTTGAGTTCAGTTGCCTTAAAAGTGGCGAAGGAGTGTGGAGTGCCGGTACGGATTGCTCACAGCCACAACAGCAATCAGGACAAGAATCTAAAGTATCTGATTAAGCTGCATTACATGAAGAAGATTCCTGCATTTGCAACTGCACTTTTTGCATGTGGAAAAGATGCGGGGGATTGGATGTTTGGAGGAAAACAGTATCATGTTATGGCAAATGCGGTGGAAGTAAAGAGATACCAGTACAAACCTTCTGTTGCAGAAAAAATAAGAAATGAATGGAATATTTCTGATGAACTTTTGGTTGGACATGTGGGAAGATTCAATCCACAAAAGAATCACACGTTTCTAATAGATATTTTCTATGAGATACAGAAAATAAATCCATCTGCCAGATTGCTTTTAGTCGGAGACGGAGATGGGAAAAAGGAAATACAAGAAAAAGCCAGAGAGCTTGGTATTGCAGATCATATCATCTTTGCGGGTGTCAGAACAGATGTAGAGGAACTGATGCAGGCAATGGATGTATTTGTATTTCCATCTTTGTATGAAGGATTGCCGGTTACTATGGTCGAAGCACAGGCAGCAGGCCTGCCATGTATCATATCAGACCAGGTTCCGGAAGAATGCATTATTACAACTAATCTTGTAACGACACAAAAATTGACCGATAGTCCTAAGATATGGGCAGAACATATCTTAAGGAGGGCAAAGAACACGCGAACGGATCATTACGATGAGATTAAGTCTCATGGTTATGATATTGAAGAGGCAGCAAAATGGCTGCAAAACTATTATATTGCACACAGTGGAGAATAAGAATGGCAACACTTACAGTTTTTACTCCGGCATACAACCGGGCGCATACGCTGCCAAGAACCTATGAAAGCTTACAGAAGCAGTCATGCAAAGATTTCGTCTGGCTGATTGTAGATGATGGATCGAAAGATCAGACAGCAAAATTGGTAAAAGAGTGGCAGCAACAGGAAAAAACGTTTGAAATCAGATATATCTATAAAGAAAATGGCGGGATGCATACGGCGCATAATGTAGCTTATGAAAATATCGATACTGAGCTGAATGTCTGCATCGATTCAGATGACTGTATGGCTGACGGGGCTGTGAAGAAAATCATAGATACCTGGGAAAAGGTAAGAGACAAAAACTATGCCGGATTAATCGGACTAGATGCAGACTTTAAGGGAAATATCATAGGAAAAGGATTTCCAGAGCACCTGAAAGAGACGACACTTGGTGACTATTATGCAGCAGGGGGACAAGGGGATAAGAAACTTGTTTACCGCACAGATGTAATAAACAGTGTGCCACCGTATCCGGTATTTGAGGGAGAAAAATACGTAGGACTGGTATATAAATACACGTTAGTCGATCAAAAATACAAATTATTTGTAATGAATGAAGTATTGTGTGATGTGGAGTATCAGGCTGATGGGTCAAGCGGAACGATGTGGAAACAATACTTAAAGAATCCAAATGGATTTGCATTTCTTAGGAAGGTATCGATGCAATATCCAAAATCAACGAAAAGATTAATCATAGACTGTATTCATTATTGTTCAAGCAGTCAGATTGCAGGAAACAGAAAATACATAAAAGAATCGCCCAAAAAGCTATTAACTGTTTTGTGTACACCTTTTGGGTGGTTATGGACGGCGTATGTGAGATATAAGGCAAAGAGGATATAGAGGACAAAAGATGTCAAATTATATTTTGATACTGGTGTGGATTGTAATATTAGGAATTGCAGCCATGTTCATAAATGTGAAAAGACCAGAAGTGGTCTGTGGAGAAAAAGTAGAGCGCTATTATGTGGTGTGGGCATTTTTGATATTTGTTCCACTGATTATCTGGTGTGGATATAGAGGAAATGTAGGAGATACATCCATGTATATCTCTAGTTTTTATGATATGCCAAGTGATTTTGGTGGAATAGAAACTTATATGCAGGGAGTAAAAAAGATAAGGCATTTTTCTGTTTTTCAAGCGGTAATAAAATGCCTGATTGGCAATAAGCCGGAAATTTAATTTTATTATTTTGGCATTGATTCAGGCAACATTATTGATTCTTGTATACCGTAAGTATTTCGCCAGAATTTCTCTTTACTTTCTTTTTATTTATTGCATCGACGGATTATATATCCTGGATGTTCAACGGAATTAGACAATTTATGGCAGTGACCATTACCTTTGCATGTTTTGGACTGATTCTGAAAAAGAAATATATAGTTGCTATTTTGCTAATCTTATTAGCTTCCCGGTTCCATGGTAGTGCACTGATTGTGATACCGTTTCTTTTTGTGGCGCAGGGAAAGGCATGGAATAAGAAAACTATTCTTGTTATAATGGCAACAATCGTAGCTGTTACGTTTATAGGAAGTTTTACGAACCTGTTGGATTCTGTGCTTGCAGATACACAGTATACAAATGTTGTTTCTGACTGGCAGAGCTGGCAGGATGATGGAACGAATATATTCAGGGTATTGGTTTATGCAGTACCGGCGATTCTTTCATTTATAGGTAAAAGATATCTGGATGAAGCAAACAATCCGTGTATTAATTTTTGCACGAACATGTCTATTATATCGACAGCAATCTATGTTGTGTCAATGTTTACATCTGGTATCTTTATAGGAAGACTTCCTATTTATTTTCCCTATATAGTTACATTCTGTTGCCATGGGAGTTAAAAAATATGTTTAATGAAAAATCAAAACAATTTATTACGGGAGCGGCTGTTCTAGGTTATCTTGGATTTTATTTTTATAGTATTATTAATATGGGAATGATATAAATGCATGAAAGGAATCAATATGAATAAGCAGGAGCGAAAACAGTGTCAGTACGCTGATTATTATAGAATGACAGGTGAAGGAGAACATACAGGTTTAAGATGTTTAAAAACCCTTTTTCTTTTTCATCATTTGGCATTTATGTATTGGTATCGAAAATGTCAGCAAAAATCAACCTTTTTTCGAAGATATATACTATATAGAATGTCTAGAAAATTTGGACTGGAGATTTCGACCAAAGCCACTATAGGAAAAGGGCTTTATTTGGGTCATCCATATAATATTACAGTAGCAGAAGGCGTACAAATGGGACAGAATGTAAATCTGCATAAAGGGTGTACAATTGGCCGTACTAATAGAGGAAATGCAGGTGTACCGAAAATTGGAGACTGTGTATTTGTCGGAATCAATGCAACAGTAGTTGGAAATATTGAAATCGGGGATGATGTATTGATTGCACCCAATAGTTATGTCAATGTGAATGTCCCATCACATTCTATTGTGATAGGTAATCCGGCCACAATACATCACCGTGACAATGCAACAGAAGGATATGTGAACTTTCGCGTATAACATGGAGGTTAGTATGATACCAAAGAAAATTCATTACTGCTGGTTTGGAAGAAAAGAACTTCCAGAGAAAGCAAAGAAATGCATCGCAAGCTGGAAAAAATATTGTCCGGACTTTGAAATTATCGAATGGAATGAAGATAATATCGATGTGTATCAGAATCCGTATACGACATATACATATGACAATAAGCGGTTTGCTTTTTTGAGTGATTATTTAAGACTCTTAATTGTTTATAAAGAGGGCGGGATTTACTTCGATGTGGATGTGGAAGTGGTTCGTCCCATTGATGAATTGCTAGAAAATCAGGCGTTTTTTGGATTTGAAACAAAGGATTATATCAATACAGGCCTTGGATTTGGAGCAGAAGCAGGAAATGCAATTGTAGAAGCGATGATTAAAGAATATGATTCGCTCTTAGATGGGACGAAGAGAACGATAGGTTGTCCTATTTTAAATACACAGGCATTAACAAAACTGGGGATGGTTCCAAATGGAGAAAAACAAAAGGTGGAAAATGCAGTGATTTATCCGATTGAATGTTTTAACCCATATGATGATCCAACAGGACGATTATATAAGACAAAACAAACTTATTCCATTCACTGGTATGCAAAGAGCTGGATGGATAAGAAAACTGTTATGCGAAGCAAGTTAACAAAGCCGCTACATCGAGTGTTAAAGTTCTTCGGGAGGTCTGCTAAATGAAGCGAATATTAATTGTATCGCATGCGATGGAGTTGGGGGGAGCAGAACGTAGCTTGCTTGGACTTTTAAATGTATTAGATCCAAAACGATATAAAATTGATTTGTTTTTATTGCGTCATGAAGGCGAATTATTAGAATATATACCAGAATATGTACATGTCCTGCCAAAAGTAGCAGCGTACACAGTGCTTGCCAGACCGATGAAAGATACATTGCGAGAGGGACATTTTTGGCTGACAGGAGTAAGGTTGTATGCCAAGATAAAAGCAGCTAGATATAATAAAAAACATCAGTATAAGGATAGTGCTGTTGCGTTAGAGTATAGTCATAAATATATAAAAAGATATATGCCTAAAATAAATCCAACTGTAGAATATGATTTGGCAATCAGCTTCCTAACGCCACATTATTTTGTGGCAGAAAAGGTGAGGGCAAAGAAGAAAATTGCATGGATACATACAGACTATAAAAAAGTGCAGATTAATATTCCTTCAGAAACAGTAATGTGGGGGAAATATGATTATATTGCATCAATATCAGAGGAAGTTTCCAAAAGTTTTTTGGAGGTCTGTCCAAGTTTAAGAAGTAAATTAATTTTGATTGAAAATATCTTGCCAGAACGTTTGATAAAAAGGCAGGCAATGGAACTGGATGTAACAAAAGAAATGCCGGTCATAAAAGATGGCTTTCGTTTTCTCTCGATAGGGCGTTACTGCACTGCTAAGAATTTTGATAATGTACCAGCTATTTGTTCTTGTCTGTTAAAAAAGGGATTCAAAGTAAAATGGTACATTATCGGATTTGGCGGAGATGAAGAATTGATTCGACAGAAGATAGCCGAAGAAAGGATGGAAGAGTATGTCATTCTTCTGGGGAAAAAAGAGAATCCATATCCGTATATTAAAGCATGTGACTTGTATGTGCAGCCAAGCAGGTACGAAGGGAAAAGCGTTACAGTCAGAGAAGCACAGATGTTTGCAAAGCCGGTTGTAATTACAGCTTATCCTACATCAGGCAGTCAGTTAGAAGATGGTGTGGATGGTGTAGTTGTACCAATGGATAATGAAGCTGTGCCGATGGCATTGCTAAACTATTAGATGATCCAAAGAAGATGCAAAGTCTTAGTGAAGCATGCAGAAGGCGGGATTACAGCAATCAAAAGGAAGTAGAGAAATTATATGAGCTGCTTAGATAATAGGAAGAATAAGACACTAGTCAGTGTAGTTGTTCCGGTATATAAGGTAGAAAAATATTTGGACAGGTGTGTAAAAAGTCTGGTTAATCAAACATATAAAGATATAGAAATCATTTTGGTAGATGATGGTTCACCAGACAGCTGTCCTGGATTATGCGATGAATATCGTAACAAATATGAAAATATACGTGTGGTACATAAGAAAAACGGCGGACTCAGCAGTGCGCGTAATGCAGGATTATCAGAGGCAAAGGGTGAGTATGTCGGCTTTGTTGACTCTGATGATGATGTAGATATTCACATGTATGAGAGAATGTATCAGGTAATCACGTCAGAAAAGGTAGATTTTGTCATGTCAGATTACATCCGTGTGTTAGACGAAGGCAATCAGCATTTGAAAACACTGGATATACAAGAAGGGCGATATGATAAAGCAGCGATTAGAGAAAAGATATTTCCGCAACTGATTATGGGAGAGAATCTGGAATATGGTCCGCTCTTATCTGTGTGGCATTGTCTATACCGAACAGAATTTCTAAAAGAGCATCAGCTGACTTTTGATGAAGAAGTGAGATGGTCTGAGGATAATATTTTCAGTGCATTTGCTGGATATTATGCAGACAGCTTTTATTATCTGAAGGGCGAAGGACTTTACCACTATTATAATAATCCAGGAACGATTACGACGGCGTACCGTCCGGGAGCATGGAATGTCTACTGCACGATGAACAGACACCTGCATCAGTTTTTTGATTCTGTTTCGGAATATGATTTCCAGAGGCAGTTAAAGCTGCATATGATTTTCTATGCCTGTAATTGCATGGGTCAGGTTGGACAAAGCGGTGAATCAAAAGAAAAGCAGATGGAAATCAGAAAGCGTATTCTTAATTCGCAGGAGCTAAAGGAGGCTTTTGCAAAGTTTTCATTTCCAAAAGAATGGTCATGGAAATTAAAACTACAAGTGATGCTAATGAAACACAAGTGGAAGAAGCTTTATTCTATACTGATTGGATAGAGGAGAGAAACAATGTGTAAGATATCAATTATCATGCCAGTATATAACAAAGAAAAATACATAAAGAAGGCGATTGAATCCATCCTGAACCAGACATTCAAAGATTGGGAGATGCTTATCATAGATGACGGTTCAACGGATGATTCGCTTGCGGTGTGCAGGATATTCGAGGATCCAAGAATCCATGTTATATCCACAGAAAATGGTGGAGTATCACATGCAAGGAATATCGGAGTTGATAAAGCACAGGGTGAATATCTTACATTTGTGGATGGAGATGATTATCTGGCAGCAGATTATCTGGAAAATCTCTACATAGAGCCTTATGATATGATCATAGGCGGCTTGACCAAGGTAGATAAGGCTGGAAAGGCGTTAGCTTCTGTAGTACCGGAATTAGAGAAAGAACAGCGAATGGAGAAGATAGCACCTTGTTTTTACAAGGAGCAGCTGACAACAGGGATCTATGGATTTGTTGCGGGAAAAATGGTGAAGCGTTCGATTGTTACACAATATCAGATCCGATTCGACGAGAATATCCGTCTCGCTGAAGACTATGATTTCTTTTTAAAGATTTATGCAAAGATTGAGAGTATCTACTTTACAAAGGCAACTGGATATTATTATATTCAGGAAACGGAGAATTCGGCAATTGTACTGGATGACAGCAAGATTGACTTTTTACACAGATAGAGATTCAGAGAAAAACAAGACAGTTCCTCGAAGATAAAAAGTGTTTTCATAAAGAAAATGAAGCCATGTATCTGGAGCGGATGACAGGATATGTCTATACGATTTTTCTGAATCAGAAACAGGTACGATATAGAGAGATTCGTACAACAGCAAAACGTTTGAAGCAACTTGTTCCTGTGGTATACCCAAAGTGCAGCGGTTTGCAGAAGATATTTATAGGACTATATAAAAGAAACTGTTATATGCTTATGTACTTATATTTAAAGATGAAAAGGCAATGAGCAGACACGGAGGATGAAAATGAAATTAGTAATGTATGCACATGGCGGCAGCAAAAACCATGGCTGCGAGGCAATTGTAAGAACAACTGCAAAGCTTTTAACAGAGATAGATTCCAGGCCGATTCTGTTATCCTACAAAAAGGAAGAAGACGAAGCCTATGGGTTATACCAATTTGTTGAGATCAGACAGGAACTGCATGAGATTAATAAGAAGTCACCGGATTTTATGCTGGCATATCTGCGACAAAAGCTGTTTCATGATTATCACAGAATGGATGCGCTGATGCACAAAAAGGCGATCAATGAGCTTCCAGCCATCGATGCAGCTTTATTTATCGGAGGCGATAATTACTGTTATTCCGATGTGAAGAACTATGCACCGATCAATGACTATATGCAAAAGAAAGCAAAGAAACTGGTGTTGTGGGGAACATCGGTGGAGCCGGAACTGTTAGAGGATAAAGCGATTCGAGAGGACATCAAAAGGTTTGACTTAATTGTTGCAAGAGAAAGCATTTCCTTTGAATCCTTGAAGAAAGTAAATGGAAATACTATCCTTTTGCCGGATCCGGCATTTCATCTTCCGTGCGAAAAAAGTGGAACTACCAGAAGGATTTGTGGAAGAAAATACCATTGGCATCAATCTAAGCCCATTGATTATCGAACATGAGAAAGAAAAGGGATGTGTATTAGCCAATTATGAGAATCTGATGGAGTATATCATCAAAGAGACTGATTGTCAGATTGCACTGATTCCACATGTCGTATGGGAGTCTAATGATGACAGAAAGCCATTAAGACAGCTATATGAAAAATATAAGGAAACAGGCAGAGTAGTACTTGTAGAGGACCATAACTGTATGGCACAAAAGTACATTATCAGCAAGTGCAGAATGTTTGTAGGAGCCAGAACGCATGCGACGATTGCAGCTTATTCAACCTGCGTGCCAACGCTTGTTGTGGGATATTCTGTAAAGGCAAGAGGAATTGCAAGAGATCTGTTTGGAACAGAAGACAAGTATGTGATTCCGGCACAGTCACTTAGCAACACCGGGCAGTTACAAGAGGCATTCCGGTGGATTAGAATGCATGAACAGGATATTCGAAGTCAGTTAATGCAAAGACAGGCAGAGTACAAAGAATACCAGAATGCATATGCAGAGGATTTGAGAAGATGAAGATAGAAAATGAATTGGTGAGTGTCATCATTCCCATTTACAATGTAGAAAAATACCTTGCGGCATGTATTGAATCTGTTCAAAAACAGACCTATCACAATCTGGAGATGATATTGATTGATGATGGTTCTACAGATGGAAGTGGTAAAATATGTGATGAATACGCAAAAACAGACAATAGAATAACAGTAATACATCAGGAGAATCATGGAATCTCCCAGGTTCGAAACAGAGGAGTAAAAGAAGCAAGAGGTACTTACATTTTCTGGATAGATAGTGATGATTATGTTAGTGAAAGCATTGTAGAAGAACTGTATCATAACCTGATAGAACAGAATGCAGAGATGTCTATTTGTAATTATACACAGGGGAGTGAAAGAACATATACATTTGTTCATCAAGAGAAAGAAAGGTTAGAAGTATTTGATGCCAGAGAAGGGTTAGTGCGAATCTATAAGTAATCACCATTATTCATTTATTATGGCAGCTTCCTGGGCTAAACTGATTAAGAAATCGCTATATGAGGGATGCGAGTACCCGGAAGGAAAGATATTTGAAGATATCTATATGAGTCATAAGCTCATCAGCAAGTGCAAAAGGATTGTATATACAAACAAAACCATGTATTATTATTATCAGTGGCCGGAAAGTATTCTAGGAAAAAAGCTTTACATAGAAAAGCTTGATTATCTGGGCGCATTTGAAGAAAGGATTCATTTCTTTAAGAAACTTGGATATGCCGAATTGGTGGAGAAGGCAAGAATTCAGTATCTGCATTCACTGATCTGGGAATATTCGAGGGCAAAGGATATCTTGCATAACAAAGAAATGGTAAAACATATAAAGAGAGAATACAGAAAGTATTATACATTCGGAACTGAGAACAAAGAGGTAGAAAATGAAACAAAGGGATATATGTTGAAGTTCTACTTATCACCGTTCTTGCTTGATTTTATGGGAAAAGTAAAAGGAAAACTAAGATGACAAAACCATTAGTTAGTATTATCACTCCTTGTTATAATGGAGAAGCATTCTTAAAACGATATTTTGAATCTATACTGAATCAGACGTATCCAAATCTGGAACTGATATTTATCAATGATGGTTCTACGGACCGGACAGAAGAAATAGCACTGTCGTATCGGGAAAGGTTGGAAAAACGAGGAATAACATATATATACGAAAAACAGGAAAATGCAGGGCAGGCAGCAGCATTGAATCGTGGATTGAAGTTATTTAAAGGGGAGTACCTCACATGGCCAGATTCGGATGATGTAATGACGAAAGATTCTATTGAAAAAAAAGTCCATTTTCTTGAGAAAAATCCAAAGTATGAAATGGTTAGAAGTAATGGAGTTTATTTCGATGAAACTACCCATAAAAAAAAGAGAATTAGCGACCAGACTTCAGATAAGAAAGAAGATATTTTTGAAGATTTGGTTTTGCTTAGGACATATGGTTGCTGTGGTTGTTATATGATAAGGAAAAGTTTACTTGAAAAGATATATCCAAAGAGGGATATTTTTGTATCACGATATGGACAAAATTGGCAAATACTTGTTCCGGCAGCAAGTAAATCAAAATGCGGATATATAGATGAAGAACTTTATATTGTATTTGAACATGCGGATAGTCATTCTAGAAGCAAAAGGACCGCAATTCAGGAAATGGATAGGTGGGATGGTTTTACAGAGATATTATTATCAGCAATAGATGAAAGTGATTGTGATAAAGAAAAGTGTAAAAGAAGGGTAAAAGAAAATTGCGCAAGGCAGCAGTTTTATTATGCGATTACTATGAATGACAAAGCAATTTTAAAAGAAAAGTTTTATGATATTAAGAGATATGGTCATGCATCAAGTAAGGAATATTTACTATACATAAAACACAGATGGCTGAAATGAGGATTTGGAATGTATAAACTTTATTTTTGGGCAAAAAGAGTTATAAAAAACGAAAAAAATTCTGTAATTTTACATAGACTAGCAGAAAAAATAATTGGATATATTGAGGCATATTACAACTTGTTTGTGAAAAAGATGTATATCAAGCATCCATCTGATAAAATAGGAATCACAGTGAAAAAGAGAGAGCAAAAGATTATTGTATCTTTGACATCTTTTCCAAAGAGAATAGACACCTTATGGATAACAGTAGAAACCTTGTTAAGACAGTCTATGAAGCCGGATGAAATTATTCTTTGGCTTGCAGAGGAACAGTTTAACGGGATAGACAGTCTGCCGAAAGCACTTCTGGAACAACAAAAAAGGGGATTGACGATTCGGTTTTGCGATGATTTGCGTAGTCATAAAAAATATTATTATACAATGCAGGAATATCCAAGAGATATTGTAATTTTGGTTGATGATGATATGTTTTATCCAAAAGATACTATAAAGAAATTATGGAAACTACATAAAAATATCCGAATGATATTTGTAGTATTACAACGCAGATAATCGATCCTTCCTTTGATTCGAAGCCATCCATTTGGAGAAATCCATTTTTAAATGAGAAAATAGAACATTCAAACAAAGTTCAGATTTTTACAGGAAGTGGGTCTTTATTTGTGCCAGATTCACTTGATCAAAGGGTTTTTGACAAAGAACTTCTTTTGGATTTATGCCCGTTTGCGGATGATTTATGGATTACTTTTATGGCATATAAAAATGGAACACGGATTACATCACTGAATAAGTGGAGAGCATTTCCAATTACAATATATGGGACAAGTCAAGATAGTCTATGGTTTATAAATGCACAGGATGGTAAAAATGATGAGCAGTGGGAAAATTTGAAAAGATATTTTCCAAATGAGTTTACGAAACAGGAGAAGAGATGGAAAAAATAAAAAGAAAGATTCAGAATCTAAAAAAAATACGGTTATTTTCGTATATATATCTAAATCATTTTTGTTCTCGTATTGAACGAAATGGGAAAGGAAGAATCATTCCGTATAAAAATGCAGTAATTGATCTGGAAAAAGGATCCCAAATACGTATTGAGGATGAGAATATTTGCATTGGCGTAAATAAATTAAAAAAATCAAAAACTGAAACATATGTCAGACTAAGAGAAAATGCGGTGTGGGATGCAAAAAAGGGATGCGAAATATCTTATGGATCAACAATTGAAATTCTAAAAAATGCTGAATTAGAATCTAAGTATTTTACCATGAATAATTTCAGTACTTTAGTTAGTGCAAAGAAGATTATTCTGGGAGAAGATGTTATGATTGCCAGAAATGCAGTTGTTTTTGACAGTGATTTCCATGTGATTGAATACGATGAAAATCAAGCAGAATATTCTGAAACTGTTAGCATTGGAGATCATGTATGGATAGGTGCCAATGCAATAATATTAAAAGGGGTAATAGTTGGAAACGGAAGCATAATAGCAGCAAATACTGTTGTAACAAAGAATGTAGAACAAGGTGTTATGGTAGGAAATGAGAAAAAACTTTGTGTATTGAAAGAGAATGTAAGATGGAGGAGAGCATGAGCTTAATAAAGAAAGTTGGCAGAAAAATTGTATATGGTTTGGGAATAAAAAAAGTTCCTGTGATGACAAAAGTGGAACAATGCAGAGCACGAGGTGTTAAGATTGGAGACAATGTTGATCTGATCAACGCAGAGATAGATTATTGCTTTGGACATCTTATAACCATTGGAAATAATGTTACAATTACAAATTCTGTTGTACTTGCGCATGATGCAAGCACAAAGAAAGAATTGGGATATAGTAAAATTGGATGTGTTGATATAGGAGATAATGTGTTTATTGGGTATGGCAGCATTATTTTACCAAATGTACGAATTGGAAATAAAGTAATCGTAGGTGCAGGAACGGTTGTTTCTAAGGATATTCCAGATAATGTGGTAGTGGTAGGACCAAATGCAAAAATTATTGGCACATATGATGATTACATGGATAAGAATAGAAATAGAATGAAGGAATGTCCAGTTTCAAATGTTCTTTTCTGCGATAAAACAGAAGCAGAGTGGGATACTTTATATAAAGAGGTAAAAGTTAAAAAAGGTGGATTTGATTTGTAAGGAATAAGGTGTATAAATGAAAGAAAAAATATATCGATTAATAAAAAAAATACCATTGATTATGAGGATTTACATAAAAAAGTATAATCGTTTTCCGAGAAAAACAAATGCTGTTAATATGAGTGGAATAAAAATCCGACATAATCAGGTAATATTAAATGGAAAAAATCATGTATTTTGTGGAATAGATTGCTCCATACAAAATAATAAGTTTGTGATACATGGTAATGAGAATAGAGTTGAAATACGAGATAACGTTGAAATCAATGGCTCGGATCAACAGACAATTTTTATGCAAGGAAATAACAATCACATTATTATAGAAAGTGGCTGTAGGATATCAAATACATCTTTTTTTATAGTTGGCAGTAATAATAAAATTACAATTTCAAAAAATGTCTCAACTATGGCAACAGAATTTCACATAGAACGAGACAATAACACCATCTTTATTGGGGAAAATACATCTATGCATGGTAGGGGAACAAAAACTGTACACTTTGCACTAGATGAGGGTACAAATGTCGTGGTAGGAGAAGATTGTATGTTCTCAAATGATATTCAGATTCGTTCGTCAGATTCACACAGTATTCTTGATTTGGGGGGCAAACGCCTGAATCAAGCAGATGATATAGTTATAGGCAAGCATTGCTGGTTGGGACTACGATGCATGTTATTAAAGGGTACAGAGATACCGGATTATACTGTTGTGGCAGGCGGAGCTATTTGTACAAAAAAGTATACGGAGTCGAATACTATAATTGCAGGTGTTCCGGCCAAAGTTGTAAAACGAGACATAAATTGGGATAGAGAGAGGTTTTCTG
>ENA-OQMZ01000012-OQMZ01000012.1-human-gut-metagenome-genome-assembly--contig:-NODE-12-length-61473-cov-6.020833_pt1 | contig 61473 bp, 73 predicted proteins | sample MGYA00242621_ERZ504862 | MGnify/ENA primary metagenome ERZ504862 (study PRJEB26092, sample SAMD00036393) | human gut metagenome | host: Homo sapiens | study: EMG produced TPA metagenomics assembly of...
CGTTGACCTTGGCCAGTTGGCGAAACCGCCGGCTTGATGGCTCCGGTGACGGACAGGTAGCGTCCGGCAGGTCGATGTACTTGCCGACGATGGCGATGTTCACCTCGTGCTTCGGTGGTGCACGCGCTCCAGCAGGTCTCCCACTCGTCCCAATCGACATCGTGGAACGGCAGGCCGAGTTCGCGCACGACGTAGGCGTCAAGGCTTCGTCGAAGAGGATCTTCGGCACATCGTAGATGCTCGGGGCATCCACGCAGTTGACCACGCCTTCGGAATCCACGTCGCACATCAGGGAGATCTTGTCCTTGATGGACTGATTCAGCGGACGGTCGGAACGCAGCACCAGCGCATCCGGGAGATGCCGAGCTGGCGCAGCATCATGACGGAATGCTGGGTGGGCTTGGTCTTGAGCTCGTGGGCGGCGGCGATGTACGGGACCAGGGAAACGTGCACGAACATGCAGTTCTCGGCACCCAGATCGCGGCGGACCTCACGTGCTGCTTCCAGGAACGGCTGGGATTCGATGTCGCCGACGGTGCCACCGATTTCGGTGATGATCACGTCGACGTCGTCGGATGCCTGCGCACGCATGCGGACTTGATCTCGTTGGTGATGTGCGGGATGACCTGCACGCACTGGCCGAGATATTCGCCGGCGCGTTCCTTGCGCAGCACCTCCTGGTAGATCTGACCGGTGGTGACGTTGGCCTTCTGGCTCAGGTACACGTCGAGGAAGCGCTCGTAGTGGCCGATGTCGAGATCGGTTTCGGCGCCGTCCTCGGTGACGTAGACCTCACCATGCTGGAACGGGTTCATCGTGCCGGGATCGACGTTGATGTAGGGATCAAGTTTCTGCTGTAGGACCTTGATGCCGCGGGAACGCAGCAGACGTCCGAGGGAGGATGCGGTCAGGCCTTTACCGAGGGAGGAAACCACGCCGCCGGTGACGAAAATATGCTTGGTGACGTGCTCTTGAGGATTGCCATGTGTTCTTCTAACCATGGAACTCCAGCTTAACATTCACAGTTGACCCGGCGTGTTATGCGGATTGGACTTATCACCGAAGTGCATCCGTCGCGCTCCATTCAAGGGGAAAACACCGGAATGCCAACGAAAATCAGGAACCGGCCCCCATTCGGAAGGCCGGTTCCTGCGCGTTTATCGGAGTTGCTTATCGGTCATTGCGTTCAGAGGCGCTCCTCCTTTCCACGAAGGCGGAACATCACACCGGCCGCTGCGGCGGCCAGCGCGAGCAGCGCAATCACCAGCACGGAGCGCCGGTGGCGGCGGTACCGGCGGCACCGGATGCGTGGTGGCACCCTTCGTGCCCTTGTCGGCGGCCGGGACGACGGCACGCTTCTGCACGTGCACGGTGCGGGTGAACGTCGTGGTCTTGCCGCGGGAGTTGGTCACGGAGTAGACGAGCTTGTAATCGCCCACCTTGTTGACATCCACGCTGCCTTCGATCGTGATCTTGTCGGTCAGGTCGCCGTCGATGTCATCCGACGCGGTGACGCCGGCCTTCGGATCGAACTTGGAGCCGACGGTGATGGTCGTCGATTCGGTCACGCCGCTGATCACGGGGACGACGTCATCGGCGGAAGCGACCTTGAGCACGGTGGCGGACAGGCGCCGGCCGAGTAGGCGGAACCCTTGCGGACCGTGACGCTCTTGACGGCGTCATCACCGTACACGGTACCGTCGGAGGCGAGCACTTCGTACTTGCCGGCGGCGACGCCGTTGATGGAGGCGGCCTTGCCGTTGGCGTTGAAGATCACCACGTAGGTGCCGCTGGAATCCTTCGCCTGGTAGGCCACGACGCCGTCCGCGGACTTGAGCATGGTCACGCTGGCGTTGATGTCGTCGTAGTTGGTCTGGCGGAGGGCGGCGATCTTGTTGCGCAGCTTGATCAGCCCTTGACGTAGTCGACGGAGCCTGCGTACTGCGTGGTGCGATCCCAGTCGATGGCGTTCGTCGCGTCACCGGCGTTGTAGCTGTTGCCGTTGCCACCCTTGGTGCGCAGGAACTCCTGGCCCAGCTGGATGGCGGGGATGCCTTCGGACAGGTAGACGACGGAGTCGGCGAGCTTGGCGCGGGCTCGGTGGTCGCCTCATCATCCGTGGGCACGGATGCGCGGAGCTTATCGTACAGGGTCATGTTGTCGTGGATCTCGGCGTAGTTCACCACTTGGCCGGCGTCCGCGTAATGATCCTGCGCATTGCCGTTCCAGCAGGTGGTGCTGCGTCGGCATCGTACTGGCAGCCGAGCACGTTGTGGCGATGAGGCTCTCCTGATCGGCCTTGCCGGAGACGAAACCGGTGTCGGTGTCGGAGAACACGGAACCCTTCAGGCCGTCACGGATCGAATCGTTGAAGAACGCGATGCCGTTGTTCGTGCCATCCGAAGCGACCTGGTAGGCGTTCGGCTGGATGGTCATCTCGCTCTTGTCCATCGTGGTGTTCATGTCCCAGCCTTCGCCGAGCACAATGATGGACGGATCGATCTTGTCGAGGGCCGCGCGGACTTCCTTCATCGTCTCGGTGTCGATCAGACCCATGAGGTCGAAGCGGAAGCCGTCGATGTTGTAGTTCTTCGCCCAGTACGTCACCGAATCGACGATGTACTTGCGCATCATCGCACGTTCGGAGGCGGTGTCGTTGCCGCAACCGGAGTTGTTGACCAGCGAACCGTTGTCGTCGTAGCGGAAGTAGTAGCCCGGCACGGTCTTGTTGAACGAATGGTTCGCGGCATTGTAGACGTGGTTGTACACCACATCCATGATGACGCGGATGCTGTTCTTGTGCAGGCCCTTGACCATCTGCTTCATCTCGGTGACGCGGGAGGCCGGGTTGCTTGGATCGGAGGAGTACGAACCTTCCGGCACGTTGTAGTTCTCCGGATCGTAGCCCCAGTTCTGCGCATCCTTGGCGTCGTAGCTCAGGTCGCCGGTCTCGTCGACGGAACCGTAGTCGTACATCGGCATGATCTGCACGTGGGTGACGCCCAGCTTCTTGAGGTAGTCGAGGCCGGAAGTCGCGCCCTTGGCGGTCTTGGTGCCGGATTCGGCGACGCCCAGATACTTGCCCTGCTTGTCGGCGGAGACGCCGGAGTTCGGGCTGATCGAGAAGTCGCGGATGTTCATCTCGGCGATGGACGCATCGGTGGTCTTGGAGAAGGCGCCCATGCGCTTGCCCGCGTTGCCCATGTCCTTCTTGGACAGCACCACGGAGCGTTCGCCGTTCGCGACCGCCGCGGTGGCGTACGGGTCGGCGGAGACGTTCACCGTGCCGTCGGCGAAGGTGAGCTGGTAGGCGTAGGCGGTGCCGCTGGCGAGGTCCTTCACCGAGGCGCTCCACACGCCCTTGTCACCGCTCGTCATGTCGAGGGTGCGGTCGACGTCGGCCTTCGGATCATCGGACTTGTAGGTGATGAGCTTGACGTCGGTGGCGGTCGGAGCCCACAGCTTGAAGCCGGTCTTCGCCGCCGTATAGGTGGCGCCGAGATCGTCGCCGCTGTAGGCGTACTTCTTGTCGAAGGCGTCGGTGCGGACCACGGAGCCCGCGACGGCGTCCTGGGAGCCGAAGCCCTTGACCTCGACGGTGTACTTGCCGCGGACGTCAAGTTCCTTGTCGGTGGTGATGATCATCTTGGTGCCATCGGTCTTGATGCTCTTGACGGCAACGGTCTTGCCGTCGGCGTCCTTGACGGTCACGTCGTCCTTGATGTCGTCGGCGGAGACCTTCTTGGAGAGCTTGGCCGTCAGCTGGTTGGTGTTGGAGATCTCGGCGGACTTCATGGAAGCGCCGAGGGCCGGACGTGCGGTGTACACCGTCGCATCGCCGTTGAGCATCCACACTTCGGCGGTGGCGGTGGCATTGCCATCGGTGCCGTCGAATGCCAGGGCACTCGACGGGATCTTGTGATCGCCGTCGTCCGGGTCCTTGGCCTTCCACGCGTCCTTGCCGTAACGACGCAGCATGCCGATGTCGGAGACACCCTCGTTGTTGTAGTAGCGTAGTTGGTGAAGGAGTATTCCGCGACTTCGCCCCAATCGTCATGGGAGGTGAAGGTGGCGGACCCGCCGTTCCAGTTGGAGGACCAGGTCCAGATGTCCACTGCGGGACGGTGGTCGAGGTGTCCTCGGAGTTGAAGTACAGGCCGTCGTCACGGTTGTAGTGGACCTTCACCTTGACGGTGGCGGCCGTGCACTTGTAGTCGGCCGGAGCGGCATCGAGCGTTTCGACGGTGGTCGATTCGCCCTGATCCGGGTACTTGGTGCCGTCGATCCACACCTCGGCGGTGCCGTCGGCACCCACCTTGCGCTACGGTCGCCGCCGTACTTGTTCCAGTCGCTGGTGGTGATGATGAAACCGAAGTTCTCGAACTTGCCGTCGAAGGTCAGCGTGGCGACCTTGCCCCAGCAATCGGTGCCGGTGAAGGCGTGGTTCTCGGCGTTGATGTCCGTGCCGCCGGCATCCTTGCCCCACACGTACACGCCACGGTTGTCCGAGGCGCTGGCGGGCTTGTAGTGTACGACAAGTCGGGTCTGGCCGCCGATGGATTCGGGATTGCCCACGGTTGCGGACTGGTCGGCGACGCCCATGTGCGTGATGCCCGCGTTGGCGTGGTAGTTGTCGCTGTCCTTCGGGTGCTCCCACTTGTTGGTGCCGGCATCATGGAACACGAAGTCGATCTTCTTGCCCTTGGTGTCGATGGTGGCGCGGTAGTAGCCCTGGGCGTCGAGCTTCATGTCGGCTTCCGGCTGGCTCCAGTCGTCGCCGATGCCGTAGTGGACCTTTGGGGTCTTCCAGCTGGAATCGTTGGGCTTGTAGTAGATGGTGATGCTCTTGTCGTCGGGCAGGACCGCGTCATCCTCCTGGTTCACGTCCGGGTCGGACGGATCGGTGGCGGTGGACGAGGCCGGGTGATCGGCCTTGGTGGCACCGGCATACAGCGCGATGGCGGAATGTGCCGGAACCGTGGTCTCGACCTTGCCATTCTTGACGGTCACGGTCTTGGAGCAGTCCATGGTGGCGTACACGTTGCAGTACTCGCCATCGGCGAGGGAGGTGGTGTACGACGCATCCTTGTCCGTCTTGCCGTTGTTGATAGCGATGAAGCCTTGCTGCCACGGGAGAAGGCGATGTTGTCGCCGCCGTCATCCTGCCAATCGGAGACCTTGGTGCCGTTGACATAGTTGCGGAAGGCGATCATGCCACGGGTGGAGGTCCAGCGCTGCTCGCAGTTCCAGTCGGAGCTGTTGGTGGCGCAGGCGGTGTCCATGTCGACGTTGGGCACGGAGGTCGCGGTTGCGCCGGGTGCGCCGTCGTCGTTGTTGTCCCACTTGTAATCGGAGAGCAGACGCGGGGTGCCGTAGTCATAGGCCAACATGAAGGCGTTGGCCAGCTGGTACTTGGCGCCGTCCTTGTAGGTCAGCGCGCCCTCGTTGCGGGCGGTGTCCCAGTTGGTGACGAACACGTTGGCGTCCTCGGACGACAGATCCTTGCTCAGACGGTCGCTCAGGCCCTTGAGGTTGGCGATCTTATCCTTGAAGGTCTGGTTCATTTCTGACTTGAAGCCGAATTCGGTCACGGTGCCGTTCTGCACGTAGTTGCTCGGCTGGATGCCCGCCGCTTCGGAGGAGTTGCCGATGACTTCCTGGATCCAGTAGATGTCGCTGGCGTTCTTGCCGATCTTCTTGGCGAACTTCTCCTTGATCGCTTCATGGAATCGGTGTGGATGTGCTTGACGGCGTCCATGCGGAATCCGCGCACGCCGGCGTCCCACAGCGCGGCGAGATAATCGGCCTGGATGTCCTGCACCTTCTCACTTTCGGAATTGAAGTCCCACATGGAGCTCAGGCGGCATTCCTGCACTTCCTGCTGATTGGTGTAGTTGGAGATGTTCTTGTCGCAGCTGTGGAAGTCTGCTGCGGTGATGCCGTCCGGATACTGCTTGGTGGCGAATCCCGGGTAGTCGCCGGTGGAACCGTTGTATTTGCTTCCAGCAACGCCGGCCTGTTCGCCTTTGGCCACATCGGATCCGGTGGTTTGGTTCAGAACCACATCGGCGATGACGTTAACGCCGGCGGCGCTGCACTGCTTGATCATGCTTGCGAATTCCGCTTCGGTGCCGAGTTTGGAGTCAAGCTTGTAGCTCACCGGCTGGTAGCTCGTCCACCATTGGGTGCCTTGGATGGATTCCTGCGGCGGCGATACTTCGACGTAGCCCACGCCTTCGGGACCATATGTTTCGGTGCATTCCTTGGCGATCGTGTTCCATGTCTGTTGGAACGCGATGACCTGCACATCCTTTTTGGCGCTGACCTGCGCGTTGGATTGCGCTTGGGCCATGATCGGCGCCGCGACCAGCGAGGCGCACGCCATGGCTGCGGTGGCTCCTATTGCCACCACACGGCCAAACGGCCGGTTCGTCTGAACGACCATTGTTCTCCGTTCTCATCTGTGAGGCCGGTTCAAGCGCCCATGGCAGGCTCCGCAACCGGCAACGTATGCGCCATGGACATCCGCATCCACGCGGATGATTCAGAATCCACTCGACGATGAATATGCATACGTTTACACTCTGAATCAGAGTTAACTGTACGTCAATGGCTGCGCGTGGCAATGAAACAGCGTGACCCTCTGCTGCACATGCACTTCATATATGCCGAAGTGCAACCTGTTGCTGCAATCAAAATTTTTTCTGCAAGTCAAGCAGAAAACATTCAGAAATAGCTGCAAAAAACAGCAAACGATTGCAATCATTGTCTCACGGTATACGGTGTCGCGGCGATATGGAAGGCCACTGCACTACCGGCAGGAACCGTCAGTGTGGCATCCCCGTCGAAACGCACATGCACGCTGCCGGAACAGTCGGCGGAAGCGTAGACATCGCAATACTCCCCTGCCGGCAAAGCCGTGTGGTACGTCACAGTACGTGTGCGCACGGAATTGTTGATGGCGATGAAGGCACGTCCCCCTCGACCGAAGGCGATCATGTTGTCGCCGTCATCCTGCCAATCGGAGAGCGGCGCGTCGCCTGCGACATTATGCCAGCCGACCATACCGTGCACGTCAGGCCAGCGTTCGGTGCAGCTCCAGCCGGAGTCTTTGGAGCAGTCAATATCGGGCACGCTGGTTGCAGTGGCGCCTGGAGCTCCCGAGTCGGTGTCATGGAATTCGTATCCGGAGAACACGTTGGGGGTGCCATACGGGTAGGCCAGCATGAACGCGTTCGCTAGCTGGTAGGCGTCGCCGTCCTTGTAGGTGAGCGTCATGTTGTTGCGTTCGGTATCCCAATTCGTCACGAATACGCTGGCCTTGCCACTGTCGGTGATGTTCTGCGGAATGTCTTTGATCGACAGGCTTCCGCCTGCCAGCGAGTTGGAGAACAGGGACTTAAGCCGATATGCGTACTGGAATTCGTTCACCTGGCCGGTTTTGAGATAGTTCCTCGGTTGGATTTCGGCGGCTTCCGCATTGTCGCCAATCACTTCCTGCGTCCACCAGATGTCGTTCATGGAACGTCCGGATTTCTTCGCAACGAGTTTCTTGATGGCCAGTACGTCTTCCGGAGGCATGTGTTTGACGGCATCCACGCGGAATCCGGCGACGCCGTAGTCGAGAAGCTTCACAAAATAGTCAGACAGCACGTCGCGCACGTGCGGGCTTGATGTATCAAGGTCCTGCAAACCGATACCTGGCAGTTCCACGCGCTTTCGGCGTCGCGGTACGTCCAGATAGAACAGGGGGCATGGAAGTCCGATGGCGTGTATCCGGCTTCAGGGAAATCGCCTTTATTGTCGTAGGGGCTTCCGGCGGTGCCGGTCCCTTGTGTTTTGTCGACGCCGGTGGTGTGGTTGATGACCGTATCCGCGATCACGCCGACGCCCGCGGCCTTGCATTGCCGGACCATGTTCTTAAATTCAGCTTCGGTGCCTTCTTTGGAGTCAAGTTTGTAGCTTACCGGCTGATAGCTCGTCCACCACTGCGTGCCTTGGATGCTTTCCTGCGGCGGCGAGACCTGTACGTAGCCGACGCCTTCGGGTCCCAACACTTCGCCGCATTCGCGGGCGACGGATTTCCAATTGGCTTGGAACATGGTCACGATCACGTCGCTGCGGTATCGCGCGGGATTGAAACGTTCCCCGCCGCCTTCACGTGTCGGCACGTGAAGCGTGGCGACTGAGACACCGACCGATACCGCGACGCATACGACCGCCGTAATGACACGTGTGATTCTTCTTGCGATTGCGCCCATAGTCATCGACCTCTTCGTCACTTCGCCATGCTCCCGGTTTGCATACGTTTGCAATATCACTGTATACCAATCCGGGGAGACCGGGATATGCGTCGTCCTCATTGGCACGAAAAAGCCGGATGCCTTAAAGACAGGCATCCGGCTGAATCCATGACGGAATGTCGATGTCAGCGTTCTTCCAACAAGTGCGCAACCGCTTCGATTGCCAGCTTGTAGCCATAGAACCCCATGCCGGTGATGGTGCCGGTGGCCACCGGAGAGATCACGGAACGCTTGCGGAACTCGTCGCGTGCGGACGGGTTGGAGATATGCACCTCCATAAGCGGCAGTCCCTCGTCGATCACCATGTGCGCGGCGTCCGCCAAACCATAGGAGTAATGCGTGAAAGCCGCCGGATTCATCACGATCGGCGTTTTCTCGTCCGCGGCCTGATGCATCCAATGAATCATCTCGGCTTCGTCGTCGCTTTGACGCACCTCCACGTCAAGCCCCAGTTCATGACCCCATTCGGTGCACAGTTTGCGCAGGGTCTCAAGATCCTGCTTGCCGTATACGTCAGGCTGGCGCACTCCGAGACGGCCGAGGTTCGGTCCGTTGACAACCACTACTTTGGTCATATTGCTTCCTTTTGTGTTCGTTCTTGCGATTGCGTCCTACCGCTGGATGCGTCGGAACGCCTCCTCGACGGCGTCCGCCGGCGGATCCTCGAGGTGGATGGGATGGCCGAGCGAGCCGAGTATGACGAAACGCAGTTTGTTGCCGCGGGCCTTCTTGTCTCGGTGCATGAGCGCCAGCACATCATCCCAGCTGCCATTGTTCCATGATGTCGGCAGGCCGAGCGAGCCGAGCAGCGAACGATGGTAGTCGACCAGATCCTGGTCGATGTAGCCGAGCAGATGGGACAGTTCGGCCGCATAGACGCAGCCGACGGCGACGGCGTTGCCGTGCCTCCAGCGGAAGTGTTCGAGTTTTTCGATGGCATGGCCAAGCGTATGTCCGTAGTTGAGGAATTCACGCAATCCGGCTTCTTTGAGGTCGGCGGACACATGGTACGCCTTCACCGTCACGGTACGTTCGATGAGTTCGGCGACCACATCCTTCAGATCGGAGTCAAGGAACGTCGAACCGTCGAACGAGCGCAGCTCGTCGGCATGGTCTTCAAGCATGCGCAGATCTCCGGATCCATGATGAAACCGGATTTCGCCACTTCGCCCAGACCTTCGATGAAGATGTCGTTCGGCAACGAGGCGAGTGCTCCCATGTCGGCGAGCACGCCGGCCGGCGTATAGAACGAGCCGACGAGGTTCTTGCCTTGTGGAGTGTTGATGCCGGTTTTGCCGCCGGTGGAGGCGTCGACCATGGCCAGCAGCGAGGTCGGGCAGTTGACGTAGCGGATGCCACGCATCCATGTGGCGGCCACGAAACCGGCCAGATCGGTGCTGCGCCACCGCCGAGACCGACAATCGCATCAGAACGGGTGAAGCTTTCCTCCCCCAGACGCTGCCAGATGCCGTTGGCCACTTCGATGGTCTTGCCGGCTTCAGCATCGGGAATGACGATGTCGTGCACGTCATAACCGGACTGGCGCAACAGCGTGCGCGCGCGGTCGGAATGCCGTTGCACCGGCTGGGTGTGAATCAATGCCACTTTGGCGGGCTTGTCCCCCAGCACCTGCGCAAGCTGGCTCATCACACCTTCGCCTATGCACACATCGTATGGTTCGATGGTGGATCCGGTGACGTGGACGATACGTTGATCGATCATTTCCATCAGCTTTCTCGCGGCCACTTGCGGGGTTTGTCCGTGGGTGCGCACCTGCACATTGGCCACGCGTCTGAACACCGGGTCGCGTTCCTTGTACAACTTCTTCCAACGCTCGTTGCGTCGCCGTTGAGCATCGGACGGCCGCCGCCGCGGTTGGCGCGTTCCATGGCTTCCTTCGGATCGGCCATCAGATACACGACCTTGCCGCCGTCGGCGATGTATTCGGCGAGCCCCTGCTGGATGGACGGGGTCATTGGAGCGCCCCCGCCCAAGGAGAAGATGCCGTCGAAATCCTCCAGCATGTCAAGCACAACGTCGCTTTCCAGCTTACGGAACTCCGGTTCGCCGTACCTTTCGAAATATTCGGGAATCTTCATTCCCGCGTCATGTTCGATCTCGTTGTCGGCGTCGGCGAACGGCAGTTGCATCATCTGCGCCACTTCCTTGCCGACGCGGGTCTTGCCCGCGCCCATCATGCCGATGATGACGGCGACGGGTCTACGCATTCCAGCCATCGAATCGGGTCACCTCATGTGCTCCGGCCAGGACGCCACATAGGATTCGGCGTTGCGCTTGGTTTCGGCCACGCTGTCGCCGCCGAACTTCTCCAGCACGTATTGCGCGATGGTGAGGCGCACCATCGCCTCGGCCACGACGGCCGCCGCGGGAACGGCGGTGTTGTCGGAACGCTGGTTGATGGCCTGGGCCGCCTCGCCGGTGGTGACGTCTACGGTGCGAAGCGCCTTTGGAATGGATGGAATCGGCTTCATCGCGGCACGCACCACAATCGGCTGGCCGTTGGACATGCCGCCTTCGATTCCGCCCGCACGATTGCTCAGACGTGTGATGCGGCCATCGTCGCCAACCACCATTTCGTCGTGCGCCTGGGAGCCGGGACGCATCGCCTCAAGGAAACCGTCCCCGATCTCCACGCCCTTGATGGCCTGGACGCCCATGACGGCACTGGCCAATGCCGCGTCCAGCCTGCGGTCCGATTCAACGTACGTGCCGATTCCAGCCGGAACGCCGTATACCACGACCTCGATCACGCCGCCTAAGGTATCGGCGTTCTCCTTGGCCTCGTCGATGCGTGCGATCATCTGCTGTTCGGCCGTCTTATCCAATGTGCGCACCGGCGAAGCGTCCAATGCTTCGAGGTCCTCAGGCTTCGGCAGCACCGCATTCTGCGGGTCGTGATGCCAGCACCACCGATTGACAGCACATGGGAGACGGTACGTATGCCCAACGTCTGCTCAAGGAACTGCTTGGCGACCTCGCCTAAGGCCACACGCGACGCGGTCTCACGTGCGCTGGAACGTTCCAGCACTGGACGGCGTCGTCGAAACCGTACTTGCGCATGCCAGTCAGATCGGCATGCCCCGGACGGGGACGGGATAGCGGCGCGTTGCGGCCTTCGCGCGGAATGTCATGGTCAAGCGGATCGGCGCTCATCACCTCGGTCCATTTCGGCCATTCGGTATTGGCGATCTCGATGGCGACGGGAGAGCCGATGGTCTCGCCGAAACGCACACCGGTGAGCATGCGGACCTTGTCCTGTTCGAATTTCATGCGCGCACCACGGCCATATCCGAGACGTCGGCGTGCCAATGCGCCGACGATATCCTCAGTAGTGACGTGGATGCCCGCAGGCAGCCCCTCGATCATGGCGACAAGCGCTTCGCCGTGCGATTCACCTGCTGTCTGCCAGCGCAACATGCCAACACTCCTTTTCTGCCAAATACGATTCGTGGACTATCTTAACGGTATGTGGTACATGATTTGCCTGCCGAGTCTGCTCTGTGGAATGGCCGTCAGCGTTGAGGATATCCGGGCACGACGCATTCCACGCATGTGGATCGCCGTAGGGTGTTTGGCGCAGGTCATTGTGGACATCACGTATGCGTTGTCCGTTAATTCACTGTTTCTGGCATTGCAGGCTCTGTTGTTCGCCGCGTTATCCGCCGTGCTGCAATGTGCGCTTGCGCTCATCAAGCCAGGGGCTTTGGGATTCGGCGACGTCACCACGACGTTGCTTATCGGCTTGGCCGTAGGCATGTTCGGCCTGTTTCCAGTGGTGTTCTGGTGGTTTGCGATTAGTGTGCTGGGGCTGCTGTGGCTTGCGATTTGGACACGGTTCGACCCGCAGAAGCATACGCGATTCGCCGGTAAGACGCCGTTCGCCCCGACCATTGTCGTGGCCGGGGCGATAAGCATCGCGATGCACGCGTTGTGTTAATGCGTGATACCGTCAGTTGGCATTCGCGTTGTTGCTTTTGTATTCGTCGCGAATCTTCCAGAATTCGTCTTCGGTTTCCACGAACTTCGTCTCGCCGGTCTTGAGGTTGGTGGTGACGAAGTACAGCCATTTGCCTTCCGGAGGATTCATCGCGGCTTGGATAGCGGAATCGCCGGGATTGCTGATCGGCGTCGGAGGAAGTCCTTTGTTCACGCGAGTGTTGTACGGGTTGCTTCCATCCTCAAGCTGCTCGTCTGTCAGCTTGCTGCCTGTGGTGTTGAACCCGTAGGCAACGGTGCTGTCCATGCCCAACGGCATGTCCTGGTCGATTCTGTTCAGGATGACCCTCGCCACCTTACCGTAATCGTCAGGATTGCATGCCTCGGATTCGGCGATGGACGCGATGTTCATGATACGTTCGCGTTCGCTTCCATCTGGCACGCCCAATGTGTCCAGTTTGTTGACGCGTGCCGTGACCATTTTCTTGAGGATGTCCTTGGCGGACTTGTCCTGGACGCTGTAGGATCCGGCTCAAGCCATCCTTCGAATTTGCCACCCGCTTCATCTGGCAGAATGCCCGCGCCGCCACCGTCGATGACCGCTTGGAATTCGGACACGTCCTTGCCTGACATCTTGGCCGCGTTGGCGATGACATCGGACACCCGTTCGCCGGCCTTGACTTCGGCGAAACCGCCGGCCTTGCTTTGGTCGGACAGGATCTTGACGACATCGGCCGCTTTCATATGCGTCTTCAACGCGTACGAACCCGGGTAAAGCGTCGCGCCGGCGGCCGCGACTGCGGAGGTGAACGCCGATTCGGATTTGACGATGTCCGCCTTGACCAGATTTCGTGCGATTTCGGCTGCGCCTTGTCCGGTTTCCACGGTGAACGTCGTGTCTTTGTCTCCCGAACCGGTGTAATCCTCAATCTGGATTTGCGAGCCGTTGGCGTTCATCTGCCTGAGATGTTTAACCATGCGCACGCCGAAAAAGCCGCCGACGACGACAAGAATGACAACGACGGCAGCCGCGATGATTGTGACATAGCGACGACGACGTTGTTGCTCACGTCGTTTACGCATGTCGCGTCGCGATTTCGGCGGTTGCGGCGGCAACGCGGCATCGAATGACGAGCCCGCTGACGTATCATCGACCCACTGCGCGTTATCGGAGAAAAAATCGTTCAGATTATCGGTCAAAGGTCTCTCTCCCCTTACTCTCTGCTTCGGTCGAGCGCCGTCTGCAAAATCACCACCGCAGATTGCTGGTCGACCATCGGACGGTGCTTGCGTCCGCCGATGCGCGCATCGAACAACTGATGATGTGCGGTCACTGTCGTCAGACGCTCATCCACCAATTCAATGGTGGGAACCCGCGTCACCGAATATGATTCATCCTCCACGGCCGCATGCAGTCGTTTTTCAAGATTGACGGACCAGCGTCTCGCTTTTTTGGCGCTTTTCCCCTCTTCGCCGTTCAGCAGCAACGGCAGGCCAATCACCACATGGTCCACCGACTCGTCCCCAATGACGTCGATGACCTCATCCAACGCGCGGAAAGAATCCCCATACACTTGAATATTGCCTATGGGATGTGCGAGGGTGAGCTCGGGATCGGACAACGCAAGTCCGACCCGAGCATCACCCAGATCGATACCAAGCCAAACCATGCTTGGAGAATCAGCCCTTCAGAGCCTGGCCGGCCAATGCCTCAAGTGCCTCGTCGATCTTGGTGGCGTCCGCGCCGCCACCCTGTGCGAAGTCCGGCTTGCCGCCGCCACCACCGCCAAGAACCTTGGAAGCGCCACGGACCAGGTCACCAGCCTTGATGCCTTGCTTGCGTGCCGCTTCGTTGGTTGCCACGGCGACCATGGGCTTGCCGTCCTCGTTCATGCCGGCAAGAGCCACCACGACCGGAGCATCTTCGCCGAGCTGGCCGCGCACGTCGAGCACGGTCTTGCGCAGCGCGTCGAAGGAGCCGAAATGTCCAACGTTCTTCTTGGCGACCTTGACCGGAGCCGAGGAAGCTTTGGCCTCAGCCACCAGCGTCGGCACAGAGGCCGCAAGCTGGGACTCGTACATTGCGGCAAGACGACGGTCGGATTCCTTGAGCTTGGCAAGCAGCATGTTCACACGCTCGGCGAGTTCGTCGGGACGGGCGTTGACCATGTCGGAAAGCTGGGAAACCAGCGCGTGCTCGCGGGCGTGAACTCATACGCGCCCTGGCCGACGACCGCGTCCACGCGGCGCACGCCGGAACCGATAGACGCCTCGGACATGATGTTGATGGCGCCGATCTTGCCGACGTGGTCGATATGGGTGCCACCGCAGAGCTCGCGGCTCCAGCCGTCCTCGCCGATGGACACCACACGCACGATGTCGCCGTACTTCTCGCCGAACAGATGCATGGCGCCAAGAGCGATGGCGTCATCGAACTTCATTTCCTGAGTGGTGACGGCAAGGTTCTCACGAAGCTTCTCGTTGACGCGGGCTTCGACGGCGTTCATGGCGTCCTTGCTGGGGGCGCTGGACCATTGGAAATCGAAGCGCAGACGGTTCGGAGCGTCTTCGGAGCCACGCTGGGTGGCCTGCGGACCAAGTTCCTCACGCAGCGCCTTGTGCACCATATGGGTGGCGGTGTGGGAACGTGCAATGGCTCCACGGCGCTCGAGATCGATGTTCGCGTTGACTTCGGCGCCCACAACCAGCGTGCCTTCGGTCAGACGGCACTGGTGGACGATAAGGTCCTTGATCGGCTTCTGCACGTCGTCGACCTCAAGCACCGCGCCATCGTCGGACAGAATCTCGCCCTGATCGGCGAGCTGGCCGCCGGCCTGCGCGTAGAACGGCGTGCGGTCGAGGATGACCTCGATGTTGGCCGGGCCGGTGACGGCGGGAACGGAACCCTTGCCTCCTGCATGATGCCCAGAACCTTGGCACGTGCGGACATGTCGGTGTAGCCAAGGAAGTCGATCGGCTGGAGCAGGGTCTTCTTGAAGTCGTCATAGACGGACAAATCCACGTTGTGGCGCTTCTTCAGCGCGTCCGCACGGGCACGGCTCTTCTGTTCGGCCATCAGCTCGCGGAACTTGGCTTCATCCACCTTCACGCCCTGGTCGGCGGCCATTTCGAGCGTGATTTCAATCGGGAAGCCGTAAGTGTCGTGCAGCTTGAAGGCATCCTCGCCGGACACGAGGTCCGAGCCGCCCTGCTTGGCCTTCGTCACGGCCATGTCGAAGATCTCGGTGCCGGATTCGAGCGTGCGGCGGAACGCGTCCTCCTCACCGTAGGCGGCTTCGGACACGTCGTGGAAGGTGTCGTTAAGCTCCGGATAGCTCGGTTCCATCGCGGCCTTGGAGGTCGGCAGCAAGGTCGGCATGACCGGCTCTGTCACGCCGAGCTCGCGCATGGCCTTGACGGTTCGACGCAGCAGGCGGCGCAGCACATAGCCACGGCCGTTGTTGGACGGACGGACGCCGTCGGACATGATCATCAGCGCGGAACGCACGTGGTCGGCCACGATACGGAAACGCACGTCCATGGCCTCGTCATCGCCGTAGGTGCGGCCGGAAAGCTTCTGCGCGGCTTCGATGACCGGGAAGACCTCGTCGGTCTCATAGATGTTCTGCTTGCCTTGCATCAGATAGGCGAGACGTTCCAGACCGGCGCCGGTATCGATGTTCTTGTTCTCAAGCTCGCCGACGATATGCAGGTCGGTCTTGGACTTGACGTTGTCGACCTCGTAGTTTTCGAACACGAGATCCCAAATCTCAATGTAACGGTTCTCGTCGGCGATCGGGCCGCCTTCGACACCGTACTTTGGACCACGGTCTACATAGATTTCGGAGCACGGACCGCCAGGGCCAGGGCCACCGGTGTCCAGAAGTTATCTTCCATACCCATGATCTGGATATGTTCAGGATCGACGCCTTCGTTCTTCCACATCGAGCGGGCTTCCTCGTCGTCGGTGAAAGTGGTCATCCACAGTTTCTCCGGATCGAAGCCGTAGCCGCCCTTGTCCTGCGGGGTGGTCAGCAGCTCATACGCATAGTGGATGGCCTCCTCCTTGAAGTAATCACCGAAGGAGAAGTTGCCAAGCATCTGGAAGAACGTGCCGTGACGGGTGGTCTTGCCGACCTCGTCGATGTCCAGAGTACGCACGCACTTCTGGTTGGAAGCCATGCGGTGCTTCGGCGGGGTCTGCTCACCCATGAGGTACGGGATGAACGGGACCATGCCAGCGATGGTGAACAGAGTGGTCGGGTTCGGAGAAATCAACGATGCCGAAGGAACGACAAGATGATCGTGCTGTTCGAAATAGTCAAGAAAGCGCTTCGCGATTTCAGAAGTGCGCATGTGGATTTGAGCTCCTTTGTTGTTGGAGGCCTGATGCCTTCCAAACGTGTGATTGGTTGCTTGAGCGTATCTGTCGGGCGGAAAACGACTACTCGTTCCGCGCCGCATATTTGCTGTTAAGTTCAGCCTCGCGGGCTCGACGCGTGGCATTGAACTCATTGACCAGACCTTCAAGCGTGCGCATGGTCACATGGTCCTGGTCGGGACCAAGCAGGAATTGGCGGGCGGTGTCCGGTGTGTTGGCTTTAACGTATGCCTGCGCTTTTGTGACAGCGACGACACCGATGCCCACGCCGATGGAGACCCAGAAAAGACGCTTGAACATCACTCCCCCTTATTGCCTGCCGCGTGATTGACGTCTCTCTTAGCCAAGAAAGACTGCACAGTGGACTTCAACGCATAGGTGGCGGACGCAACCTTGATGACGGGCTTGCCCAAGAACGATCCATATAGATCAGTCAGCGCGCCGACATTATTGGCCGTGGTGGACGCCGCGGCGGAGATCTTGTTGACATCCTCCAGGGACTTGTTCACCTGCTGCACCGTGGTCACGCCCTCGTCAAGCGCCGGAATCGCATGGTCTCCGGTGTCTTTGACGGTCTGCGCGATCTGGTCGAACAATTTGCCGAGACGGATCAGCGGGTAGATCATGAAACCGGCAAGCACCGCGAATGCAATTGCCGCAATCAGACCGGCGATCTCTCCAACACCCATCTTGTACCTCTTTTCAGCTCCACGGTTGCCCGCGAACACAATACCCGCATAAGACTAGTAAAAAGCCACGACTGTGGCAAATACGTTCACTGGTTGTACGAGACCACACTCACCGCGCGGTCCATGGGTTCGTTCGTGTCAAAATCAAGGCAGGTCACCGAACCGTTGGCCGGACGTTCGCTCAAATCGTATCCTTCCGGGGCGAATCGGTGCATAAGGCTCAACAATGTATTGCCGTGGGAGATCTGCAGCACGTGGTCGCCGTCCTTAAGCCGAGGGTTGTCCGCAATCAAAGCGAAGCCGTCCTCCACACGATGCCAATACTCGTTATCGGATTCGGCGTCATGGAACGGATCGGCTTCTTTGAGAAAGTCGCGGGTGGCGGCAAGCCCGTATTTGCGGACGATGTCGTTGTAGTTCTTCGCACCATGGGGACCACCGGCAGCGGTCCATGCGACGGACATGTCCTGTCCCTCGAAATAACCGTAGAACTGCTCACGGAAATGCATGTCGCTGACCAGTGACGGACGAACGTGTCCTGCGGCTTCGTTCGCATCGAGGATCCGTTGTGCCGTCACCTGGGCGCGTGTGGTGTCGGAGCAGTATGCCGCGGCGAACTCAATGTCCCGGAGTTTGGCGGCGGCCTTGTCCGCATCGGCAAGTCCCGCATCGGTCAACGGGGAATTCGACCATCCCTGGAGTCTGTTATATCGGTTGAAAAACGTCTGTCCGTGACGGACCAGATGAAGATGAAGCAACATGGTTTCCATGGTACCTGTGGAATCAGCCAAACGACATGCCGCCGGAAACGCCATAAAAAACGAGAAGCCTCGCAACCGTAACGGCTGCGAGGCTTTCGCTGTATGTCCTTAAACTGTATGTTCTTACAGTATGGTGATCCAGATCAGCGGGCGTAGAATTCGACCACGTACTGGATGTTGACCTGCACCGGGATCTCCTCGGCTTCAGGCTTGCGGGTCAGGGTGGCCTTCAGGGAAGGCAGGTTGACGTCCAGGTAGCCCGGAACCGCCGGCAGCACATCGCGGTGCACACCTTCGGCAGCGGCCTGGAACGGAACCATGGTCTGGCTCTTGGCCTTGACCTGGATGGTCTGGCCCGGCTTGACGCGGTAGGACGGACGATCGACGATGTTGCCATCGACGAGGATGTGGCGATGGACCACGAACTGGCGAGCCTGGGCGGTGGTGCGGGCGAAGCCTGCACGCAGGACCAGAGCGTCGAGACGGGTCTCAAGATCGGTCAGCATGGCGTTGCCGGTCTGGCCGGCGGTGTGGGTGCCCTTCTCGTAAGCGGCGCGGAGCTGCTTCTCGGAGATGCCGTACTGAGCGCGAAGACGCTGCTTCTCGCGCAGACGCACTGCGTAATCGGATTCAGTGCGGCGACGGGTGCGGCCGTGCTCGCCAGGAGCATACGGACGCTTTTCGAAGATGCGCTGAGCCTTAGGGGTCAGAGCGATGCCGAGGGCGCGGGAAAGACGCACCTGACGGCGGGAACGCTGAACGTTCGTCATTGGTTTAATCCTTTGTTTGTTCTGTCGTTGTCTGAACGGAACGCATGCCGAAGTCCGGCATACGCTGAGCCAGCCTCTCCAGTGCTTCTTCGCGCAATGCGCGAACGGCTTGACCCGCAATGCAGAACACCACGGATGGCCGCCGACCCACTGATGGGCTAAGACTCCAGACGGCATACGTCCTTCCGGGCGCACACCAATCGCTAATCATACACATGGGGGACGGACGAGATGCTCCGATTCACCTACATCGGCATGTCTTAAAAACGTCAGGCCCGAGTAAGCACTCCCCTATCCATACGATAGGTATGGTCCACATAAGCAAGCGCGTCCGGATCATGGGTAACCATAAGCACCGAGGTACCGTCATCCGCTACTTGCCGCAGCAGCCGCATGACGATTGCGGTGCTTTCGGCATCCAGATCTCCTGTCGGTTCATCGGCGATCAGCAGTTTCGGCTTGTTCATCAACGCTCGGGCGATGGAGACGCGGCGCATCTCGCCACCAGAGAGCTCCTTCGGATAGCATGTCGCAAGCTCGCCTACAAGCAGTTGATCCAACAGATGTTGCGCGCGTTGCGTCAAATGGTCGGGCTGAGATGAAGAAGCCGTCTGCGTCGAAGCTGGTTGGATGACGTCGGGAAGGCCATCGACCACGACGGAAGACGCCGTCTGTTCCTGTGATTGTGCGTCATTCGTCCGTTCATCGATTTCGGTTTCATACCGAGACGGGTTGCGATGCAGCACTGCGGGAAGGACCACATTGTCGATTGCGGTGAGGTTCGGCAATAGTGTCTGGATCTGCGTGACGAAGCCGATGGTGCGGTTGCGCAAAATCGACATCTGTTTGTCGTTTAACGTGGTCACCTCGTTACCGGCCAGCAGAATCGAACCGGATGTAGGTTTCAGCAATCCCGTGACGAGATTGAGCAAAGTGCTTTTGCCGTTTCCGGATCTGCCGACGATCGCCATGAATTCGCCTGGATCGAGCGTGAGATTCACATCATCACCGCGGGGAAAGGTTTACCTCGGCGTACGAATTCACGGGTAAGGCCACGAACCTCCAATATGGGCTGTTCCGGCATCACTCCCCCTCCCTCAGCGTCAGGTATGCCTGTGGGGCGGAAAGACGCACCGCTGTGGCGAGGGATGCGACCAGGCCCGTAAGCACGGCGAACAGGAGAGCGACGACTATCAGTACCGCCACTTTACCGACGCCAATCTGCAGATACGGCAATTGAAGTTCCTTAGCGATCAGACCACTGAACGGAAACACGACCAACGAGGTACAGGTCACACCGATCACACCTCCAATAGCTCCGATGGTCGCCGATTCCTTGACGATAATGCCCACCAGGGTCGCACGATCGGCGCCGAGAATACGGTACGCGGCGAATTCACGCTTGCGTTCGTTCATAGCCGACGAAAACACCGCCAACATCACGACCAAACCCATAGTCCAGAACACCGTGATGAACACCGCCACATAGCGGATAATCACCTTGAGATTCGTTTTCGTCGTAGCCGTGATACCGCCCGGATACACATATCCCAAACTTTTGATCCCCGTGGCTTTTGCGATATTCGAGGCGACCTGTTGTGCGGAATATCCGTCCTTGACTTTGACGAGCACGGCGGACACCGCTTTGCCGGCGTATTCTTCAGGAATCGCGGCATGTCCGACCTGCGCGGAATAGGAAACGACATCCGGCACCGTGTCCATGTTCACGAATATGGAATTGTCCAGTGACGTTCCGGTATCGGCCAGTTGCGCGGCCACGGGGAATTCATGACCGTACAGTTTGACCGTATTGTTGTCCGACACGTTGATGCTGGCGCCTGCTATGATTTGGCCGCGACGGAGTGTGCCGTCGAATTGCGAAGCCACCCAAGGAGTGATGACGAAGTCGGTGTCGGGGTTGAAGCCGATGATCTGCACCTTTTCGTCGCAGCAGGCTGCCGCAAGCGAGGAGATGTACGTCTGCACCGTGCTTTCGCCCACACCGTCCGCTTCGGCGATTTGGCTTCCAATGTCATTGGTGAAGTAGAACGTGCTCGAAGAGTTTCCCGTAAGCAACGCCTCAGCCTGGTTTTTCGTGTTCTGCGGCGTGACCATCAGATCGGCGCCCATACGTTCCCGCATGCTGTTCAACCCATTGTTCAGGTTCATGGAAAGCAGTGCGCCTCCATAGAACGCCACAGTGAGCATGACGACCACAATGACAAGCGCCGAAGTGCGGAATGGTTTGCGACGCAGATTGGCCAGCGGTAGTTTCGCAAGGGTGATATGCGGCACGTCAGCCACGCTTTGCCGGCTTGAGATCGAGATATACGGCGACTGCTGCGAGCACCGCCAGCAGCACGCCCAATACGATAAGCGTCGGCATCGTCACCATATGGCAATGCATCATGGAGCCTCTGCATACGCCTACCAGCATGGTCGGCACCAGAACGACAAGCACGCCCAGCACGGCATTGGCGAGATCCAATCCGACCCTGACCCGGCTTGGCGCGAAAAATCCGATTATTGCCAGCAATGCGATGACGACACCCAGTCCCAGAGCGACCCGAGCGGTGTAGCGGCATGCCATGGGCATGTCTTTGACGGCACACACATGCGCGAAGGTCTGCGGGGCGATGACAATCAGCGCGCCCAGAACAATCTGAGATATCGCGGCGAACAGTTTTCTTGGCATGGTTCTTCCTCTCGAAAAGCAAACATCGCCGATTATCGCAACAAATGCTCCGAAAGAAAAGACTTGTTTTTTCACTCAATCCGTGTTATGAGCCCACAACGGCGCCGCCACGAGGGGCGCCTATTGGAAAAGCCGTCAGAGCTTTTCAATAGCGCCACACGAAGCAGCAATCGTTTGACGCCATCCGTGCCGAAATCGACGGTGATCACCGAATTCGCGCCCTTGTCCTGCGTTTCGATGACCTTTCCCAAACCGTAATGGTCATGGGTGATTCTGTCGCCTATCTGGAAATCCGAGATGCTCAATCCGTTGTTGCCGTCCAACGAACTTGCCGGAGCCGATTTCGTCAGATCCTTTGGTTGGCGCGGCGCGTGGTGACCTTACCGGATTTGCCGGAGGGCTTGCCGGAACCGTATGACGACCGGGATGAGCCATACGAACCGTATGAGGACGAGCCAGAGTGCAATCCGCCAGAGAAACGGCGGCTTCCCGAGCCGTAGGAGGACCGTCCGGAACCATACGAGCTGTGCGATCCATGAGACGACCCATAAGTGGAATGCGATCCGCGAGAACCAGAACCATACGATGAGGAACCGTATGTCGACGATCCGTACATCGATTCGCCGAAGGAAGTGGATCCGAAATCGTCATCATCGTCCCACCCGCCGAACTCGTCGTCATCTCCCCAGCTGGCGCGCATGCGCTCCACACCGGCCTCACGACGTTTCCAATCGATGAGTTCATCCGGAATCTCATCCAGGAACTGGCTGGGCATCATGTCATTGGCCTGCCCCCATTGGGCACGCACCGCCGCACGGGTCACATATAGCCGACGCTTCGCACGGGTGATGCCCACGTATGCCAGACGACGCTCCTCGGACAGCTCGCTGGTGTCCTCCATGGCACGCTGGTGCGGGAACGTACCTGTTCCATACCCGTAAGAAACACATACGGATATTCCAAACCTTTGGCCGTATGCAAGGTCATCATCGTGACCTTGCCGGAATCCTCGCCCTCTCCCGGCAACTGATCCGAGTCGGCGACCAATGCCGTGGTCTCCAGAAAACCGGCCAACGTGGCATCCGGCGTGTTCTGTTCGAATTCGGCGGCCACGGACTGCAACTGGGAAAGATTGTCCACACGCGAAGCATCCTGCGGATCCTCGGAACGTTGCAATTCCTCCAGAAGACCGCTTTTATCCAATACTTCGGCCACCACTTCGGATGGTTTCGAATCATGTTCCTTGGCGAAATCGGCCAGCTCGTGCATCAGATCACGGAATGCGCCCAACGGTTTGGTGGTACGGCCTGTCATGCCTTCAATCTGGTCCATATGTTCAATGGATTCGAAGAACGTGAGGCCATGCGCGTCCGCGTAGCCGGCCACCAATCCCTCCGCGCGTGCGCCGAGTCCTCGTTTAGGCACATTGAGGATACGCCGCACGTTCACATTATCCGCGGGATTCACGATGGCCTGCAAATACGCGATGGCGTCCTTGACTTCCCTACGTTCATAGAATTTGGTGCCGCCGACCAGCTGATACGGCAGATTGGCGTTGATCATGGCCTCTTCCAGCGAACGTGACTGCGCGTTGGCTCGGTACATGATGGCGATGTCACGGTAAGCGACGTCTTCCTCGGTGTGGATTCGTGCGATTTCGTTCGCTATCCATCCGGCTTCCTGCTGTGCGTTGTCGGCGGCATAGCCGACGATTTTGTCGCCTTGACCAAGCGCCGTCCACAGTTTCTTCGGCTTGCGGTTTTCGTTTTTCGCGATCACCGCGTTCGCCGCGTCGAGGATGGTCTGCGTCGAACGGTAGTTCTGTTCGAGCATGATGGTTTTGGCGTTCGGGAAATCCTGTTCGAAGTCTTGGATGTTACGGATGTCCGCACCTCGGAACGCGTAGATGGATTGGTCGGAATCACCCACCACGGTAATCCAGCTCGGTCCCACACGGCCCGCTCCCCTCGCCTGCGGGTCGGGCTGTTCGTCCGAATCGATGCCGGACAATTCACGTACGAGCACATATTGGGCATGGTTGGTGTCTTGATACTCGTCCACGAAGATGTAACGGAACCTGTGCCGATAGTATTCGCTCACCTGCGGGCAGGTTTGGAGCAATTCCACGGTGCGCATGATCAAATCGTCGAAGTCGACTGCGTTGGCGAGCGCCAGACGATGCTGGTATTCGGCGTAGACGACGGCGACCAGTTCGTCGACGTCGCCGGCGCTCACCTGGTATCCGCGCTGTCCCGGGGTGTAATCGCAGTTCGCTTTTTTCAGCTGGTCTTTCCAGAAAACCAACGCGTTCTTGCAGTCGGATATCTTGCCCAGCAGCATGCGTGGCGTATACCGCTTCGTATCGATGTTCAGGTCGGCTGCGATCAGTTTGACCAGTCGCTCGCTGTCCGCGGTGTCGTAAATCGAGAAGCCCGATTTAAGGCCGATTTCCTTGCCGTCGCGGCGTAGGATGCGTACGCAGGCGGAGTGGAAGGTGGAGATCCACATATGTTCGGCTTCCGGCCCGACCAAAGTCACGAGACGTTCACGCATTTCCGCGGCCGCCTTGTTGGTGAAGGTGATGGCGAGGATGCTGCTTGCCCAGAAGCCATGCGCCAGCAGCCATGCGATGCGACGTGTCAGCACACGGGTCTTGCCTGAGCCTGCGCCGGCGCCGATGAGCAATGCCTGGCCGTAGTATTTCACCGCTTCTTCCTGTTGGGGGTTGAGTCCCTCTATCAGGCTCCGCGGATCGCACATCACAGGTCCCATGCTCTGTTCCACCGATTCCTCTTTTCTTCGCGCACGCTCATATTCAAACATTTGTTCGCAGCATTCATGTTTATCACATGAGCAGGTCAGGGGTACGACTCGCACGGTCAATTGAGGCGCGTATGCTGAACTCCTATATACGGCTCGCCGTATGCCATCATCTGATGCCGCTTTCGCGGCCGACAAGATTAAGGGGTTTCATGAAGGAACTTGAAGAGCGCATTGCGCAACAAGGTACCGTCAAGCCCGGCAATGTGCTGAAAGTGGACGCGTTCCTCAACCATCAGTGCGATGTCGAGCTGTTCGACCATATGGGCGCCGCCTGGGCCGAGCATTTCAAGGGCAAGACCATCGATAAGATTCTGACCATTGAGGCTTCCGGCATTGGCATCGCCTGTGTCGTGGCCCGTCATTTCGGCAATGTCCCGGTGGTGTTCGCCAAGAAGGCGCAGTCCATCAATCTTGACGGCGACCAGTACACGACCACCGTGTATTCCTTCACCAAGCAGAAGGAGTTCCCTGTCATCGTGTCCAAGCGCTATCTCAATGAAGGCGACCACGTGCTGCTGATCGACGATTTCCTTGCCAACGGCAAGGCGTTAAAAGGCCTGATCGAGCTGTGCCATGAGCCGGAGCACTGTGGAAGGCATCGGCATCGCAGTGGAAAAGGGCTTCCAAGGCGGTGGCGACCAGCTGCGTGAGGAAGGGTACGACGTCGATTCCCTGGCAATCGTCGAATCGATGGATCCGGAAAACGGCACCATCGAATTCCGCTCCTGATTTTTTCAGTACGCTCAAACGATTATAAGAGAGGATGTAACAGTTGAGCGAAGAGAAGAACACAGAGAAAACCGAAAAAAAGACGAAGGCAAAAGACACTAAAAAAGGCGTGTCTTTTGAGGCGTTGAGCAGTCTTGACGCACCGGTGTCGTTCTGGAAGGGCATTCCGTTCGGCCTGCAGCACGTCATGGCCATGTTCGTGGCGAATCTCGCGCTATCTTCCTGGTGGCCACGGCCGCCAAGATGGATGCCGCGCAGTCCGCCGCCATCATTCAGGCCGGCCTGCTGGTCGCAGGTCTCGGCACCTGCCTGCAGCTGTACGGTGTGTGGCTGATTGGTTCCCGTCTGCCGATGGTCACCGGCATTTCCTTCACCTACGTCGCGGCCGCCATGTCGATCGCGCAGCATCAGGGTTATGGCGCGGTCGCCGGCGCGTGGTGCTTGGCGGCCTGTTGGAGGTCGTGCTTGGTTTGACGGCCAAGTATTGGCGTCGTTTCGTCCCGCCGATCGTTTCCGCGATTGTCGTCACCTCGATTGGTTTTTCGCTCCTGTCCGTCGGCGCCACGAGCTTCGGCGGCGGTTCCGGCGCGAAGGATTTCGGCAGCTGGCAGAATCTGACGCTTGGCCTGATTTCGCTGGTGGCTTGCCTTGCGTTCCAGCTGCTCATGAAGGGCACCGCCAAGCAGCTTTCCGTGCTGTTCGGCCTTGTCGTGGGCTATGTGGTCGCGATTTTCATGGGAAAGGTCGATTTCTCCGGTTTCGCCAATCTGCAGGTCGTGTCGGTGCCGCATTTCATGCCGTTCAAGCTTGAGTTTGATCCGGGTGCGATTATCTCCTTCGCTCTGCTGTATGTCGTTTCCTCGGTTGAGGTGTTGGGCGACACAGCGGCGCTTACCAAAGTCGGTCTCGACCGTCAACCCACCGACAAGGAAACCGCCGGAGCTATTGCCGGCGACGGTTTGATCTCCTCCGTGTCCGGTTTGTTCGGCTGCCTGCCATTGACTTCGTTCGCGCAGAACATCGGTCTGGTGGCGATGACCAAGGTGGTCAACCGCAAGGTGATTCTTTCCGGCGGTCTGATTTTGGTGCTCGCCAGCTTCGTTCCGGCCGTTGCAGAGGTCTTCAACTCCCTGCGCAGGCTGTGCTTGGCGGCTGCACCATCATGATGTTCGGCAATATCATCCTGTCCGGATTCCAGATGATTTCCGAGGCCGGTTACACGCAGCGCAACATCACCATCGCCGCGTTGAGCCTGACCATTGGCATCGGTTTCACCCAGGTCGCGACATTTTCGCCAACTTCCCGGCGCTGTTCCAGTCCATTTTCGCTTCCAACTGCATCGCGGTGTCGTTCGTGGTGGCTGTGATTCTCAACGCCGTTCTGCCTAGCGAGGAGCACTTCCTGTCCGCTCCTCAGCATCAGGAGGCTGATTTCCCTAATATCGGCATCGTCGCATATGAATGATCCCCATTCCGATTTCCACGGAATGGGGATCATTCATATGCGACGGCATGTGGCGGACCTCGTATGGAAGTCGTCAACGCATCAATCAGTGCCCTTGCTTGATCCAAGCGGCGATTGAATCCTTGACCGCCTGCGCATAGATCGTATTGGACATTCCCGGATGGATGCCATCTCCGGCAAGTTCGTCAGCATGCTGGGAAATGGTCCCGTCCCAATCGACCAGTACGACGTTGTTGGAATGCGCCGCGGCGAATTGCTTCAACACGGCATTGGTGCCGGGAACCATGAAACGGGAGCGTGCGCGTTAATGAGCACCAGCACATGATCGGGGCCGACATCATTCAGCAGATCGTCAAGCTGATCATTGGTCACCACGGAGTTGGTGGCAAGTCCCACCAAGACCCAGGGGCGCAGATTTCCTTGCGCTTTCAATTGATCGACAAGACCCTGTCCCTTCGCCATCGACCGTGAGACTTCGGCATCCACAATGATGTTGGGGAACGTGTCCTGCAATCCTTTGCTGGACGCCAGCATCACCGAATCTCCGATGGCGGCCATTTGCGAACCATCCGGCATCTTATGTCGTGGCTTCCTTGGCATCGGTGTTCTGCGTCGTTCCAAAGCGGCATGATTGCGTTGCTGCAACAGCCTGGAGCTGATACCCAAGGATTGCGCCACACTGGTTTGTTCCGGTGCCGTCGCCACAGCGTATCCGCAGAAGCTCCATGAGCATGCCAGCACCACGACCGTGGATATCAGACGGCCGCAATGCTCGGCTTCGTCTCCACTGATCGGACGAATCAACGCGATGAATCCCGCACGAGCGACTGGCTTCTCGAACAGTCGCCAAGATGCGAACGCGAACAGCACGGTGAGGATGAAGGTGAAGGACAGCAGCCTGTCGGCATGCCATGCGCCCCACTGGGGCAGCAGGGATCTCAGCAGCAGCCATAATGGCCAATGCCACAGATAAATGCCATACGAATAATGGCCCAAAGCGGCAAGCGGCTTGAACACAAGCAGATCCTGCATCCAGGATCCGAATGGTATGGTTCCTGCGATCAGCACCACAGCAAGCACGGAGCGACGAAGATACCGCCATGGAACGCCGCTGGGCCTTGAGTGATATGCCGCATCATCACAGCAATGCCAGCAATGAGCCAAAGGCAACTATCGGGCCGAATTGAATCCATATCTTATGGAATCGTTCCATTATCCGCGATTCATTGGCTCGCCCATGCTCATGTCTGAGAATCGGCAGTATCCAAGCCAGCGCGGCACCGAGCCATAGGCCATGGCGTGCGTGTCGGTGCCGAAATACACACGTGTGGGGTCAGCGCCAGAGTGGTATAGCAGTCCCATGGATACCGCGCTTGCTCCGGCAAGGGCTGTCAGTATGCATACCGGAGCCCATCTGATGATGATTTTCGCAGCAGCAAAACCACGAATGGAGCGATCAGATAAAACTGCATGAGCAACGACATGAACCATAGGTGACGGAATATGTCAGGGTTCATCTGGGAGAAATAGCTGGCTCCGCTGCTGATGGCATACCAGTTGTAGCATCCCAGAAGCACGGTCATGATCTGGTTCCGGATGCCGACAAGCATGTCGCGGTTCACCAGCCATGCCAACGTCACCGAAATCGGGATAAGAGCAAACAGCGCGGGATAAATCCGGCGGAACCGTTTGAGGAAGTACTCCCCCAGTTCCAAGCCTTTACCTGAATCGATACGATTGAGCAGCGATGAGAAAATCAGGAAACCGGAGATGGTGAAGAACACATCCACACCGAAAAACCCGCCTTGAAGCGAAAGCTCATCGCAGTGATACAGCACAATCGCAATAAGGCTATGCCTTTAAGCCCGTCCAAACCGACGAAACGTCGTTTAGCAGCCACGAATAACCAACCGTTCTCTCTTACATCATTGCACGGTACAGTGCAACCTGTCGTATCGTACTACCAAGCAATCCCTTGCGAATCGCGGAAAGGGGGGCCCAACGCACTGCGCCGCCGTGCCTGATTGACCGATGATATCGATTATCAGGCACGGCGGCGCAGATTCATACCGTTTGCCGTCACGTTCCTCTACCAGCCGAAACGTGACACGTCACTCACTTGGAGAAGACGTTGCCGTAGGAGTCCTTGCCTTCTTCTGCGATGGCGGCGGACTTGCGGGCGATGGCCAGCTCCTCGTTGGTCGGGATGACGCAGATGGTGACTGCGGAATCCGGGGTGGAGATGATGCGCGGTTCCTTGGAACGGGTCGCGTTCTTCTCCTCATCCAGCTTGACGCCGAACGGAGCGAGCTTGTCGCAGACCATCTTGCGCACGACGTCATCGTTCTCGCCAACGCCTGCGGTGAAGGTGATCACGTCGACGCCACCCATCTGAGCGGTGTAGTTGCCGATGTAGCCGACGATGCGGTGCACGTAGATGTCGAGAGCCAGCTTGGCGTCCTCGTTGCCCTCTTCGACCAGACGATGCACTTCACGCAGGTCGCCGAAGCCGGTCAGACCCATCATGCCGGAACGCTTGTTGAACAGGGTGTCCAGTTCGTCCACGCTCATGTGGGCGTTGCGAATCAGGTGGAAGACGACGGCCGGATCGATGTCGCCGGTACGGCCACCCATCACGAGGCCTTCCAGCGGGGTCAGACCCATGGAGGTCTCAACCGGCTTGCCGGAGATTTCGGCGGAGGCGGAAGCACCGTTGCCGATGTGCAGCACGATCTGCTTGAGGCCTTCGGCCGGCTTGCCGATGACGGACGGCACGACGGAGGAGATGAACTCGTGGAGGTGCCATGGGCGCCGTAACGGCGGATGTGGTACTGCTGGGCGACTTCCTTGTTCAGCGCGTAGGTGCTGGAAGCCTTCGGCAGCTGGAAGAAGAAGGAGGAATCGAACACGAAGATCTGCGGAACATCCGGCAGCAGGGAGCGCATGACCTCAGCGCCCTTGGCCTCCGGACCGTTGTGCAGCGGGGCAAGCACGGCGAGGTCCTTGACCTGGCCGATGGTCTTGTCGTTGACCAGAGCCGGCTTCGGAAGATGGAACCACCCTGCACCACGCGATGGCCGACGGCCACAATGCCTGCGTCGGCGAGCTTCGGGCCGAACTCGTCGAAGAAGCCGAGCACGCGCTTCAGACCCTGCTCATGGTCGTGAATCGGCTCTTCGAGCTCATGCTTCTCGCCGTTGTACTCGTGCTTGTAATGACCGTCAACCGGCTCGCCGATCTTCTCGACCAGACCGGAAGCGATACCTTCGCCGGTTTCAAGATCAACCAGCTGATACTTGATAGAGCTGGAACCGGAATTGATGACAAGGACGGTTTTCGCCATTGTGGGCATCCTCCATGTGTTAATCGATGTGCCGCTTACGCGACTTTCCAAAACCTTAGATTACTCGTTGCTTGCTACAAAATGCCCGATTACTGGGCTTCGATGGCGGTCAGGGCGATGGTGTTGATGATGTCCTGGACCGTGGCGCCACGGCTCAGATCGTTCACCGGGCGGTTGAGACCCTGCAGCACCGGCCCGACGGCGGCCGCTCCCGAGGAACGCTGTACCGCCTTGTATGCGATGTTGCCCGCGCACAGATCCGGGAACACGAACACATTGACATGGCCCGCCACCGGATCGCCCTTGGCTTTGGTCGCGGCCACGGTCGGAGACCATGCCGCGTCGAACTGGATCGATCCGACCACCGCAAGGTCGGGAGCCTTGTCTTTGACGATGGTGGTGGCTTCCTCGACGAGGTCGACGTCGGGTCCTTTTCCGGAGCCCAGCGTGGAATAGGACAGCATGCCCACCTTCGGTTCAAGGCCGAACGCCTTGGCCGTTTCGGCGGATTGGATTGCTATTTCGGCGAGCTGCTCGGCATTGGGGTTAAGGTTGATGGCACAGTCGGCGAACACGGCGACATGGTCCTTGAAACACATCAGGAACGCTCCGGAGACCAGCGACGTTCCTGGCTTGGTCTTGATGACCTGCAGGGCCGGACGCACGGTATTGGCCGTGGAGTTGACGGAACCGGACACGAGACCGTCCGCCATGCCCATCACCACAAGCATGGTGCCGAAATAGCTGTCATCGGCCAGCTGTTTGCGCGCCTGCTCTTCGGTCATGCCTTTCTTGGCGCGCAGCTCGCACAGCTTCGCCACCATGGGTTCCAGCACCGTTTCATCATCTTGGCTTGGAATTTCGCCTTGCCAAGCGATTTCAATCCCAATTCCTGGCCGCGGGCGAGAATGGCGTTTTCGTCTCCGACGATGATCAGATCGACGATGTCGCGCTCCAGCAGATAATCGGCGGCTTTGATGATGCGATCCTCGTTGCCCTCCGGCAGCACGATGGTCTTCTTGTCCGCCTTCGCCTTGCCCAGCAGACCGTATTGGAAAGCATAGGGTGTGGTCGGGGCGTCGAATGGCGATTCGAGTGCCACGGTCAGTTCCGCGGCGTCGACGTTCGTCGCGAACGCTTCGTCTGCCTTGCTGATGGCGTCATCGTCGTTGAAATCGACGGCAGGTAGCGTCCACACCGGCACCGGGTAGTCGACGAAGCATGCTTTGAGTGGATCCGGCTGCGTGTCGTCACACCCAGTAATGAACACGCCGACGACTTTGCTCCCGGCGTCTTCGACGACCTTGGTGGATGCCTCAACCGTGCTTTTGACTTGTTCCGGTGTGCGTTCGATAGTGCATACGGCCAGCAGGACCGGCGATTGGAGGTCTGCCGCGACGTCAGCGTTGAAAGAGAACATCGCGGGATCATTGACTGCTGACCTGTCGGTGCCGACAATCACCATGGCATCCGGTCGGGCTGTTTCTACGGCTTGGGTGTAGGCCGCAACGATATCCGCCCGCGAACCTTCCTTATCGTTACGAGTGCGCTTGGGGCACACGCCGACGGACTGTTCCCGGCTCAAACCGGCATTGGAAGCTTCGATCAGCACGTCCGTGAAGGTGTCTTTTCTGCAGACCGCCGGACGGAACACTCCGGTCTTGCCGGCTGCGGCAAGTGTCTTGGTGACTCCAAGGGCGACAACATTACGGCCGTTAGCCGCTTCGGGACTGATGATGGTGACGCTGGTAAAACTCACGGTGTCTCCTATGTACTTCACATTATTCGGGTGCGATACCGCATCGTTCGCACAATGAGCAATTGTAATGTGCAAACGGTAACTGACACGCGCTAGCGGTTTTGCTGTTTTAAGCCAAGCATATCGCACCGTAATACGAAAAAGCCCCAAGGGAACAATCCCTTGGGGCTTTTATCAAGCAATCAGCCAAATAGCCTAGCTCACTCGTTATCGCCAGCGGTTGCGGCGGTAGCGGAGACAGCACCCTGCTTGTTGGTGTTGACACCGGAGTAGACCCAGTCGGTGTAATCCGGGTGATCGTAGCCGTTGTCGACAGCGAACTGGAAGGCTTCCTGACGGAAGGCCTCGAGCTCGTTGATCTTGTCGGCGTACTTGTCAGCGTCGATCATGCGCAGAGCTTCAGCCTGGAGCTCGTAGCGATCGATGTTGTTCACGCGAACCATGTCGTACGGGGTGGTGGTGGAGCCCTGCTCCTCGTAGCCGTGAACGTTGAAGTTGTCGTGGTTCGGGCGATCGTAGATCAGACCACGCACGTCGCGGGCATAGGAGTGGTAAGCGAACAGGACCGGCTTGTCCTCGGTGAACAGCTCAGCGAACTCCTCATCGGAGAGGGCCTCGTTGTTCTCCTTGGCGGACTGCAGCTTGACCAGGTCAACCACGTTGACGACCTTGAACTTGATGCCCATGGCGTCCAGCTTGTCGGCAGCGGCCATGATTTCCTGAGTCGGAACATCACCGGTGGCGGCGAGCACGATCTGAGCCTCATCGTTGGACTTCACGTTGGAAGCCCACTTCCACTCGGCAGCACCTTCTCGAGCTCGGCGCGAGCTTCGTCCAGGGTCAGCCAGGTGGCGGCCGGCTGCTTGCCGGCGATGATGGCGTTGATCTTGTTGGTGGACTTGTAGCACTTCTCAGCCACAGCGAGCAGCATGTTGGAATCCACCGGGAAGTAGATGCCGATCACGTGATCGTTGTTGAAGCACTTGTTCAGCAGGACGGAGGTGACACCCGGATCCTGGTGGGAGAAGCCGTTGTGATCCTGACGCCACACGTGGGAGGAGACGAGCAGGTTCATGGAGGAGATCGCTTGCGCCACGGAATCTCGCGGACGGTAGCCTCGAGCCACTTGGCGTGCTGGTTCAGCATGGAGTCGATCACGTGCACGAAGGACTCATAGGAGCTCCAGATGCCGTGACGGCCGGTCAGCAGGTAGCCCTCGAGGAAGCCTTCCATCTGGTGCTCGGAAAGCTGCTCGGTGACCTGGCCGGTGACAGCCATGTGCTCGTCGACCTGAGCGGACAGGTAGCCGGCGTCCCACTGCTTGTTGGTGACGTCGTAAGCGGCCTGCAGACGGTTGGAAGCGGTCTCATCCGGTCCGAAGATACGGAAGGAGTCCGGGTTGTTCTTGATGATGTCGCGGGTGTAGACGCCCAGAGACGGGTGGCCTCGAGCTGGCCCCAGCCGTGGCCGTACTCGGCGACTTCCTTGACCTCGTAGTCTTCCAGCTTCGGCAGCTTCAGCTCTTCGCGGATGCGGCCACCGTTGGCGTTCGGGTTCTCACCGATGCGCAGTTCGCCGGTCGGCATGAAGGCGGTGACTTCCGGCTTCACGGCGCCGTTCTCGTCGAACAGCTCTTCCGGCTTGTAGGACTCGAGCCAGTTCTTGAGGACCTCGAAGTGAGCCTCGGTATCGCGGGCGGAAGCCAGCGGCACCTGGTGGGAACGCCAGGAGCCTCGGTCTTCTTGCCGTCGATGAACTTCGGGCAGGTCCAGCCTTCGGAGTACGGAAGATGATCATCGGGTAGAACGGACGAGTCATGTCGTCGGTCTGAGCGGCGGCCTTGATGTCGCAGATCTCGTCGAAGACGGTCTCGAACAGCTCGGCGAAACGACGGTGGATCGACAGGTGATCCTCGTTGTCGAAGCCAGCGACGAACTCGTACGGCTCATAGCCCATGCCGTGGAAGAACTCGTGGAGCTCTTCGTCGGAGATGCGGGACAGGATGGTCGGGTTGGCGATCTTGTAGCCGTTGAGGTGCAGGATCGGCAGCACGATACCGTCGGTGCGCGGGTTGATGAGCTTGTTGGACTGCCAGCCGGTGGCCAGCGGGCCGGTCTCAGCTTCGCCGTCGCCGACGATGGCCGGGACGAACAGGCTCGGGTTGTTCATCACAGCGCCGTAGGCGTGGGACAGGGCGTAACCCAGCTCGCCGCCTTCGTGGATGGAGCCCGGGGTCTCCGGAGCGTAGTGGGACGGGATGCCACCCGGGTAGGAGAACTGGCGGAAGAACTTCTGCAGGCCAGCCTCATCCTTGGTGATGTTCGGGAAGTACTCGGTGTAGGTGCCGTCCAGGTAGGACTGAGCGGTACCAGCCGGGCCGCCGTGGCCCGGGCCCATGATGATCACAGTGTTCTGCTGGTGATCAGCAATGAGACGGTTGATGTGGCCGATGAGGAAGTTCAGGCCCGGGGTGGTGCCCCAGTGACCGACCAGACGGTGCTTGACGTCTTCGCGGGTGAAAGGCTCCTTCATCAGCGGGTTGCTACGCAGATAGATCTGGCCGATGGAGAGGTAGTTGGCTGCGCGCCAGTACTTATCCACGCCTTCGATAGCTTCCTCGGAAACCGGAGCGTTCAGCTTCTTCCAAGGGGTGCCAATAACAGGACTCGTCATGTGTACTCCTGTACTCCTGCACTGTGTTGTGCGATTGTTTATTTCCTTAGGTCATGAGCCATGCCTAAAACCTTGCGGTTACGCGGTATGCCTCATTTCCAGTCACTTGCACATATTACGAGCGCGGTTCGACTTTTTGCTGTTTTTTTGCGACTGTGTGTTCAATTGTTATTTTTCTGTACGCAAATGTGTGCTTTTATCGGGATTTTTGTGCGTACTTCACACTCTATCAAAAGATTGAAAAACGGCTCAAAATCAACGTTTTTAGTCGGTTAACACATGTTTCCCACGTTCGTTTCCCTAGATACACACGCGGCGTGTTGAGTAGGTGGGAGTAAGCAATTGTGAGATTCGCTCATTCTCCGTTCACGTGTTTCCAATGTCTCCTTGCAACGTCACAATAGAGCAGTTAGTATTGTTCGTTTCTTGATACCTCATATTAAAGGGAGAGTGTTATGGCTGCAGGTCCTGTGCTCGTTGTCGATTTCGGAGCCAGTACGCCCAGCTGATCGCACGTCGCGTGCGTGAGGCCAATGTTTATTCGGAGCTCGTGCCGCATTCCATGCCGGTCGATGAGATGCTGGCCAAGGATCCGCAGGCCATCATCCTGTCCGGTGGCCCCGCTTCCGTGTTCGAACCGGGCGCTCCGCGCGTCGACAAGAAGCTGTTCGACGCGGGCGTTCCGGTGCTCGGCATCTGCTACGGCTTCCAAGCATGGCATACGCGTTGGGCGCGGATGTCGACAAGGCCGCCCTGGGCGAATACGGCAAAACGGAAACCACCATCGACAAGGCGGAGGGTCTGCTCGACGGCTCTCCCGCAGAGCAAAGCACGTGGATGAGCCATGGCGTGGCCGTCAAGACCGCGCCGGAAGGCTTCGAAGTGCTCGCCCACACCGAAGGCGCACCGGTCGCCGCCATGCAGGACGAGTCCCGCAAACTGTACGGCGTGCAGTGGCATCCGGAAGTCAAGCACACTCCGATGGGCCAGAAGCTCATCGAGAACTTCCTGCACAAGTGCGCCGGCCTCGGCGATAACTGGAACGCGTCCAACATCATCGAGGACCAGGTCAAGAAAATCCGCGAGAAGGTCGGCGACGCCAGGTGATTTGCGGCCTGTCCGGCGGCGTCGACTCCGCCGTCGCGGCGGCTCTGGTGCATAAGGCCATCGGCGAGCAGCTCACCTGCGTGTTCGTGGACCACGGTCTGCTGCGCAAGGGCGAGGCCGAGCAGGTCAAACATGATTTTGTCGAGGCCACCGGCATCAAGCTCATCGCCGTGGACGCCTCCGAAGACTTCCTCACCGCGTTGAAGGGCGTGAGCGAGCCGGAGAAGAAGCGCAAGATCATCGGAGAGAAGTTCATCCGCACTTTTGAGAAGGCGCAGCGTCAGGTCATCGAAGAGGCCGGTGCCTCCGGCAAGGAAGTCAAATTCCTCGTGCAGGGCACGCTGTATCCGGACGTCGTAGAGTCCGGCGGCGGCGATGGCGCGGCCAACATCAAATCGCACCACAATGTGGGCGGCCTGCCGAAGGACATCAAATTCCAGCTCATCGAGCCGCTGCGCACCCTGTTCAAGGATGAGGTGCGCGCCATTGGCACCGAACTCGGTCTGCCGGATGAGATTGTCTGGCGTCAGCCATTCCCGGGTCCGGGTCTCGGCATCCGCATCATCGGCGAAATCACCAAGGAACGTCTTGACTTGCTGCGCGAAGCTGATGCCATCGCACGTGAGGAGCTTTCCAAGGCCGGCCTCGACCGCGACATCTGGCAGTGCCCGGTCGTGCTGCTTGCCGACGTGCATTCCGTGGGCGTGCAGGGTGACGAACGCACCTACGGCTCGCCGATCGTGTTGCGTCCGGTGTCGTCCGAAGACGCCATGACCGCCGACTGGTCGCGTATCCCGTACGACGTGCTCGCCACCATCTCGACGCGTATTACCAACGAATGCCGTCAGATCAACCGCGTGGTGCTTGACTGCACTTCCAAGCCGCCGGCAACCATCGAATGGGAGTGAGCCACAGGCTTGACGCGTAACGGAAGGGGTTTCCCACAAACTATTCTTGTGAGAAGCCCCTTCCGTTATGTTACGGAAACAAGTCCGCTCTCGTCAGACGGACCGAACGTCTCCCGACGTCATTTTTGCGTAACCGTCAAACAAGCATGCCATTCCACATATCCACGAAATTCGGTAGGGTTTTCGCCGTCGTGGCGATGTTCTTCACTTGGATGCCTTTGATGTGTAGGCCAAGCATCGCCGCGAATGTGGCCATACGATGGTCGGCATAAGTCTCCATCACGGATGGTCTAAGACGATTCGCCGACACAGGGGTTATCTCCAATCCATCGGGCAGTTCGTGGGCAGCTCCCCCAACGCGCGTAATCTCATTGGCCAAAGCCTCCAGACGGTTCGTCTCATGCCCTCGTAAATGGCCGATGCCGATCATGCGGGTAGGCTTGTCCGCAAAAACCAGAATCGCCGCAAGCGACGGCGCGATCTCGCCGGCTGCCGTCAGATCGAAATCCCCCAGACCATTGATGGCGTCACCACCCGTGACCTCGCAATATCGGATGCCATCCTCTTCAGGAAAGGCCACCTTAGCTCCCATACGTTCCAAATAACCGGGCAGCAGACCACCAGGCTGGGTGGTGATTCCCGGCCAGTGTGGTACGCTCACCGTTCCGCCAGCAATCAACGCCGCTCCAAGGAACGGCGCCGCGTTCGATAAATCCGGTTCGACAGTCACCTGCTCCGGCAACTGAACCGCGCCCGCAGCGACATGCCAAATACGTTTGCTTTCCTCGGCGCGTGCATCGACGCCGGCACCCTGCAGATCGGCCACGGTCATGCGAATATGCGGCAAACTCGGCGTCTTCTCCCCCGTGTGATGCAGTTCCAAACCGCCTGGCACTCGAGAGCCGATGAGCAATAATCCTGAAATGAACTGCGAGGATCCCGAAGAATCAATGCTGACCACGCTCGGCTCGGCGCACTGGCTCGCCGTTTGAGGTGGAGTGATTGTAAATGGCAGGCGACCTTCCCCGCCGTGGTATTCGATACATGCCCCCAACTGTTCAAGACCGTCCAACACGGGCTTCATCGGACGTGCGTACGCCTGCTCGTCACCGTCGAAATCCACAGGACCGTCCGCGAACATGGCAAGACCGGGCACAAAGCGCATCACCGTTCCCGCAAGGCCGCAGAACACCTTCGTACCACCGTGGAACCGGCCGTCGGATGGCGGCACCACCGTCACCGTGGTGTCGACCTGCTCGTCGATCTCGCAGCGCACTCCCAACGCGCGCAACGCGTCCATCATCAACTCGGTGTCGCGCGAACGCAATAGACCGACCAATCGCACGGGTCGATGTCCGAGCGCCGCGAGAATGAGATAACGGTTCGACAGGGATTTGCTGCCCGGCACCACCACGGTGGCGTCGAGCGGCTTGCCGGCAAACGGCGCCGACCACAGGTTCTCATGAATTGCTTCCATATGGTTCATGGTAGCCAAACCACATGGAAAACGCCGTGCCGGTCTCGCGTATGGCTCCTTCCCACCATATTCCACAAATGAATTCTTTTTCCATAAGACAACGCAATGTAATACGATACTGCCATGAAGCATTTCATTTCGCGTTGGTTGGTTTTGACCATTGCGGCCGGGGTCATGGTCACAATGCTTCCCGGCATGCACGCCGTTGGCGAACCGCCCATTCTCGGCATTGGCGCGTTCGCATTGTTCCTTGCATTGATCAACGCGTCGATCAAACCGATCGTGCACACCATCGCGTTGCCATTTTCGGTTCTCTCGTTCGGACTGATCGCGTTGATCATCAACTGGCTGTTCATGGAGCTTGCGTCTTGGCTGGCCATAAGCATGTTCGACGTCGGCGTGACCATCGATGGATTCTGGTGGTCCGTAATCGGATCTCTGATTATGTCCATCGTCTCCGGCATTGTCGGCACCGTCATTCGGGACTGATGCGATCGCGTATATAACTAAATGTCCTCCGCAATCGGATAGATTGCGGAGGACATCACTTTCGTTGTCGGGCTGACAGGATTTGAACCTGCGACATTCTGCTCCCAAAGCAGACGCGCTACCAAACTGCGCTACAGCCCGTTCATGCACTCCCGCACGTGGCAGGTGAACACGAGTTTCCATTGTAGCGTATGGTAGGACAACGACAGGCTAGAATGGCAAATACTGGAGGGAACGCGCATGGGACGTCATCAGCAAGCCGAGGCTTCAGGCATCATTTCCTTCATGCATGCGCCACTCTTGCATGGATCGCCATGGACCTATATCTGCAATTCGCTCCCGCCATCTGGCGTGTCACCCAACGCCTGTTCACCGTGTGTGCCGGAATCACCGCGGGATGTGGAGTCATCTCGTTCACCTTGGGGTATGCGCGCAACTCCAGGTCAATGACGTTGAAACATGGCTGGACCATTCCTATTCGCCGTATCTTCGAGATACTCGCTTTGTCCGTGGTCTACGCGTCGACCATTTTCGTCACGGCGTTCATGCTGCTTTCCATTGCCAGCAACATGATGGGGTTGCGCACGTTAAAAGGCTATCTGACTGCGCTCTGCGCCGCGATCTCGGGGGTCGTAGGCTATGTCACGTTCGTACAGGCGGAACTCATGAATGCCAAGACCATCGCATCCTTGTTGCCGTTCTTCGTGGTTTCCGGTGTCAGCATCGCAGGATTGACGTCCGATGATCCATACTGGTACAACAACAATTTCTCCCAATTGGGCGATCGAACCACTTTTGCTGCTCGTATGTTCAATTCGACATTGATGTTGGCCGGCGTCTGCATCGTCATCATCAGCTATTTCGCGATTTCGGAGCTCATCACCACGCACCGTCTGCAGATGCAGTATCTGTCTGCAAGCGATGAAAAAGAAGCTCCCAAACACTTCAAGGCGCGGATTCTTCTGCTATCGACCATGCTGACGCTCGCAGGCATCGCCTTCATCGGCATCGGCATGTTCCGTTACACGCCGCATCCGATTCTGCACAACGTATTCGCCCGCGGTCTTCCCTGCCTGATGAGCGTGCTGATGATCGCGCTGCCTTGGCTGGCCCCGCAGCTTTCAAAAGTAGTATATGTGATTTCAGACCTAGCTATCGTGATCGGGCTCTTGCCGGGTTCCAGTGGTTGGCGGGGCGTAACACGTTGACGAACGTCGAGGCTCTTGTCGGCATGATGTTTCTGGGCTGGTTCATCATCTTTTCACGGCAGATTGCGGCCATCGAATCCGATCGTATGCAGACGCAGCTTATTCTGGCGCAAACCAAGCGGCCAGAATCCGTCGAGGATCTTGCGGAGGTCAGCGAAACCGTTCCTGGAACCGTTTCCCGACTCTCGTCGGAAGTCTAATTCTCGTAACGGTTCACGAGCACAGTCCACAAACAATACGGCGAGGTGTCACCCGTACGGATGGCACCTCGCCTGTTCTCATGGCTATCAGAAATCGTAGTTCTTTGTGGTGGGCTTTCTATCGCTCATCAGCAACAGGAAGCTTCTCGACTGCGCCGTGATCGCGAAGCCGGCCTCATAGTTGAGTTCCGGACTTCGGATTATGCGTGTCGACGACCAGACGCCATTTCTTGCCATACCGCTCGTCCGGCAAGGTGAACATAATCGGCTCGTAATGCGCGTTGAAAATCAGGATGAAGTTATTGTCCACCATCTGGTTGCCATACCAGTCGGCTTCCGGAATATCGGAACCGTTCAGATAGATCATCACCGAGAACGCGTGGGTATTGGACCAATCTTCCATGTCCATGATGGAACCGGTGTGGTCCATCCATTCGACCTGCGGAATCTTATCGTCCGGGTCTCCTGGCTCGCGGCCGGTGAAGAAACGACGACGGTGGAGCACCGGGTGCTCGAGTCGCAGATGAATCAGCTTCGAAACGAACTCAAGCAGATCCTTCTGACTATCGTCAAGATCCCAATTGGTCCATGAAATGGCGTTGTCCTGGCAATAGGCATTGTTGTTGCCCTGTTGCGTGCGTGCCACCTCATCGCCGCCGCAGATCATCGGAATGCCCTGACTGCACAGCAGCGTCGCGAACATGTTGCGCATCTGCTGTTGCCGCAGGTCGTTGACGTCCTTGATGGTGGTCGGGCCTTCGACACCGCAGTTCCAGGAACGGTTGTTGCTTTCGCCATCCCTATTGCCTTCGCCGTTGGCGTCGTTATGCTTCTCGTTGTAGCTCACCAAATCGTTCATGGTGAAGCCATCATGTGCGGTGATGAAGTTCACGGAAGCCACCGGACGGCGGCCGTTCATCTGATACAGGTCGGAGCTGCCCATCAGACGGCTGGCGAATTCCGGTAGCGTCGATGGTTGCGAACGCCAGAAGTCACGCACGCAATCACGGTAGCGGCCGTTCCATTCGGACCAGCTGGACGGGAAGCCGCCCACCTGATAGCCGCCGGAACCCAAATCCCAAGGTTCGGCGATGAGCTTGACACGGGAGATGACCGGATCCTGTTCGACGATGTCGAAGAAGGCGGACAGCTTGTCGACTTCCTGGAACTGGCGGGCCAGCGTGGCCGCAAGATCGAATCGGAAACCATCGACATGCATTTCGGTGACCCAGTAGCGCAGGCTGTCCGTGATGAGCTGCAGCGCGTGCGGCGAGCGCATCAGCAGGGAGTTGCCGGTGCCGGTCGTGTCGAAGTAGTGGCGTCGGTCGTTGTCGACCAGACGGTAGTAGCACCGTTGTCGATGCCTTTGAAGCTTAGGGTCGGGCCGAGGTTATTGCCTTCGGCGGTGTGGTTGTACACCACGTCGAGGATCACTTCCATGCCGGCGCGATGGTAGGCCTTGACCATGGATTTGAATTCGTTGACCTGCTCGCCGCGTTGTCCGGAGCTTGAGTACGCGTTATGAGGCGCGAAGAAGCCGATGGTGTTGTAGCCCCAGTAGTTGCTCAGGCCTTTTTCCTGCAGGAAGCTGTCGTTGACGAACTGGTGGATCGGCATAAGTTCGATGGCGGTGACGCCGAGCTTCCTCAGATATTCGATGACCGATGGATATGCGAGGCCCGCGTAGGTTCCACGGATGTCCGGCGGCACGTCCAGGTTGAGATTGGTCATGCCACGCACATGGGCTTCGTAGATTACCGAATCATGGTAGGAGATGTTCGGATGTTGGTCGTTGCCCCAGTCGAAATACGGATTGACCACGGCCGATTTCATGGTATGCGGCGCGGAATCCAGCGTATTCATGCTGGTGACGTCCTCAGGGCTTTTGAACCAATACGAATAGAGGCTTTCGTCACCGTCGATGTTTCCCTCGATGGCTTTTGCGTACGGGTCGAGCAGCAACTTGTTCGGGTTGCACCGCAGGCCCTTTGCTGGATCATACGGACCGTACACACGATAGCCGTACCGTTGCCCGGGTTGTATTCCCGGCAGATAGTTATGCCATACGTAGGAGTTCTGCTCCGTCATTTCCACTCGGGTCTCACGGTCTTCCTCATCGAAAAGACAAAGCTCGACTTTCTGGGCCACTTGAGAGAAGAGGGCGAAATTCACGCCGCGCGTCGTAGCTCGCACCGAGTGGATACATCGATCCAGGTCTGATTTGCATAATTCAAGTATCGCACGTTTTGCGAGTTGAATTCGTTATTTCGTTTATTCCGGCGATTGTTTTTACAATTCGAAACCTGCAGGCCGCTATTGTTGCCGCATTCTGCGAATTGCTCATGCAAAATGGCGATCTCCGAATTGGAGGCCGTGATGTGCGTGTCTCGTAGCTGCTTCCACGGGATCCAAGCAGATTCGACATGCTCGTCGGCGTCGAAATGCCGTTCGACGGCCTGCCAGTGGCGCAGGTGCACCACCATGATGTTGGCCAGTTCGTCGGTCATGCCTTCGGATGAATAGAATTGCCCGACATGGTCGATATCGCAACTGTTTTCGTCGATTGGCTCGACGCCGGTCTCTTCGCGCAGCTCACGCAATGCGGCCGCATCGACGTCTTCCCCGTCATCGATGAGTCCTGCCGGCAGACCGTAGGCGAAGGCGTCGCAGCCGACACGGTATTCTCGTTCGACCAAGTACAAATCCTGCGCGCAGTCATGCACCAGCATGACCACACAGGGCGCGTGCCGCATCACCTGTCTGCGGATCACGGTTTGTCCGCCGTCTCGTGTCTGCAACGCGATACGCATGTCCTCCACGCCGAAAATCGCGCCTTGATACACGTGCTCTCTGCTGAGTACTGTGGCCGGTCTGGTCATGTCCACGCCATCGCTGGATTCGTTCAGCGACATATCCATGCTGGTCATATCGGACATCGTCGTTCAGCGTTCCTGCCCGCAGGACGCAGTACCAGATTCCAGGGATCGGTGTTCATGGAAATCCAGCGGACGGTGGGGATGTCTCCGGTCGCCTCAGATACGGCACGAGGCACATCACCCATGGCGTATTGGAACCATATGGATTCGATGGCGCTGTGTGGCGTGTTGATGAACATCGGACGAACAGTGGCGTCGCCTCGGCCGAGTTCGATGTCCGCGGCACGCATGGACGCCTCATAGCGCGCCTGCTCGATGGCATCGGTCACCGGATGATGGCGCAGATCGCTGGTCACATACACATCGACGCCTGCGGCACGCACTTCATCGAACAGGGAATCGCCCGAGCCCGGCAATACCGCCACCGTGCCGATCGTCGCGTCAAGGTCGCCGCACACCTGCACGCCAAGTTCGGTGTATGGCAGCGCGTCGGCCACACGACGGGCGAAATCACGCAATGCGATCGGCTCCTGCAACCGGCCGACACGGCCCAATCCGACCGGATGTTCGGCTTTCGGATCTTCGATGGGTACCAGCGGACGCTGTTCGATCAGGCCGAACGCGTCGGCGGCGGCCATGCTGACTCCTCGGTAGGAGGCATCGGCATTGGTGTGCCCAACCCACAGCGCGCAACCGGCGAGGTTGAGCTTCCGGACGATCTCACCACGGAATCCTAGTCCGGAGACCGCATGCACGGAACGGAAGAACAGCGGATGGTGGCAGATCAGCAGGTCGATGCCTCCGGCGATAGCCTGGTCGATCACCGCCATGGATGGGTCCGCCGCGAACGCGATGTTGCGCACGTCGTGGCGAAGGTCTCCCACGATGAGTCCCGGCTCATCCCATTGTTCCGCGTATCGCAGCGGATACAGCGTTTCAAGCACATCCACGACCTGCTTCAGCGTTGCCACAATCTTCCTTCTTTCTTTTTTAATCAGCCTTCGATTATCCGACGGGAACGGATCAGTGGGCCGCCAATTGCCAATCGGAACCGATGCCCGTCGATACGTCCAACGGAACGGCCATGGTGACGGCATGCTCCATGGCATCCTTCACCAGCGCGGTGGCCTGCTTCTCCTCACCGGGCGCGATCTCCACCACAAGTTCATCATGAATCTGCAGTATGAGGCGACTTCCAAGGTTCGCTTCCTGCAGTGCGTCATACGCACGAATCATGGCGATTTTCATGATGTCCGCCGCCGAGCCTTGGATAGGCGCGTTCAACGCGGCGCGTTCGGCCGCGTCCCTCACGGCACGGTTCGGCGATTTGAGACCGGGGAAATACCTGCGCCTTCCGAAAATGGTTTCGGTATATCCTTTTTCGCGTGCGGACGAGACAAGCGATTCAAGGTATTCATGGACTTTGCCAAAAGTGGCGAAATACTGGTTTTTCAGCGATTCGGCTTCTTTGGGCTTGATCTTGAGCTGCTGGGCAAGTCCATACGTGCTCAGACCGTAGGCAAGTCCATAGCTCATCGCCTTGACGTGGCTACGCTGATCGGACGTGATGTCGTCAACGGGAATGCCGTAGACCAAGCTGGCCACATACTTATGGAAGTCCTTGCCGGAGCGGAAGGCCTCTATCAACGCCTCATCACCGGAAAGGTCGGCCATGATGCGCAGTTCGACCTGCGAGTAGTCGGAGCTCAGCAACGATTCGAAGCCCTCTCCCGGCACGAACGCGGATCGAATCTCACGACCTGCGGGATCCCGGTTCGGAATGTTCTGCAGGTTTGGATCGACGGAGCTCAATCGTCCGGTGGCTGCCACCGTCTGTTCGAAAGTGGTGTGGATGCGACCGTCATGACGGTTTGTGGCGTCGATCAACGTCTGCACGATCTGCTTGAGCTTGTTCTTTTCACGATGCATCAGCAACGCGTCAAGGAACTGGCATGCGCGGTCGTTATCGTACGAGCGGTCACGCAAGGTCTGCAATGCCGCGGCATTGGTGGTGTATGAACCGGACTTGGTTTTTTTCGTCGGTTTCAATCCCATGTCTTCGAACAGGATCTTCTGCAGCTGTTTGGGGCTTTGCAGGTTCACCTGCTCCCCCGCGAACTGCCACGCCGTTTCCTGTGCCTGGGCAGCGTCGGCGGCAAGTTGGTCGCGCATCTGCACCAGACGTGTCATATCCACTTGGGCGCCGACCTGTTCCATGCCATGCAGGACCTGAGAGACCGGAAGCTCAATGGATTTGAGGAGACCGAATTGTTCGCGCTTATCCAGCACACCGGCCAAATATTCGGCCAAAAGCCCCACGATTGCGGTGCGGGTGAGTATCAGCTCATCGTTCTTGGAATCGTTTTCCTCAGGCTCGTCGAAGTCCAAGGTCCCCTGTGTCGCGGCTTCGGCTTGTGCTTCGATGTGCAGATCAAGGAAATGGGCCGCAGCCTGTTCCAGCGTGTCCGCGTGGAAATCCGGGTGGGCAAGATATCCGGCGAGCTTGGTGTCGAACAATGGTTCCGGAAGTTCCACGCCGATGCTGCCCAGCAGATGCGCATGTTCTTTGTAACCGTGCACGACCATGGAATGGTGATAGCGGTCGAACAGCCTTTGCAGGCATTGCACCATATCCGGACTGAATACGTCGATGCGAATGGCTTCGCCGTGCACGGCGATCATCAATGCCGAAAGAGAGGCTTCTCCGGGTTTGCTCGTGCCTTCGGCGTAAAGCGTCCAGGACTGTTTCACCTTGTCCGTGCAGCGGGTCGAAGAATCGATTTCGAAGCCGAATTCCGGAATGTCGTTGGAGGAGCGTTCATGGCGTTCGTGCAGATGTTCCTGCACCACGGGGAAATGGTTTTGGACCCATGTCTCCACCACATGCGGATCGTTGACGTCTTCGACATGTGGCAGCCCGAGCTTGCTGGATTCGTGCACGTCCCCGGATGGTTTGTCCGCATTGAACGTTTTGAGCACGCGATTCTTGGTCCGAACACCGAATTCGAGCTTGGTGAATAGATCGTCGAGTTGACCAGCGTCGACTTGTCCAAATGTCAGGTCGGATACCGACACGCCAAGATCAAGGTCACGAACCAAAGCGTTCACGGAACGGTTCAGTTTGACCTGTTCGATGTTTTCGCGCAGGCTTCGCCTTTTTTGCCGCTGATCTCGTCGGCGTGTTCGATGATCTGCTCAAGTCCGCCGTACTGGTTGATCCATTTGGCCGCGAATCCGTCGCCGACTCCGGGAACGCCGGGGATGTTGTCAGCGGTTTCTCCGCGCAAGGCGGCCAGATCCGGGTATTGCGCGGGAGAGACATGATATTTCTCCTGCACGGCATCCGGGGTCATATGTTTGAGGTCTTTGAAATGGTGGCCGGGATACAGCACGGTGATGTTGTCGTTGATCAGCTGGAAAGCATCACGGTCGCCGGACAGCACCAATGTGCGGTAGCCTGCCTGGTCGCCCATGCTGGCGAGCGTGCCGATCACATCGTCACCTTCGTAACCGGGTTTTTCGATGTATGTGACGCCCAAGGCCGTCAGCATCTGCTGGATTAATGGCAGCTGGCTGAGCAGTTCCTCGGGGGCCGCGTCGCGAGTTCCTTTGTACTGCGGCAGCATCTGGTTGCGGAACGTGCCGCCCTTCACATCGAATGCGACGGCAAGATGGTCTGGATGTTCGGCATCGATCACCTGCGAAAGCATGGTGGCGAATCCCCAGACCGCGTTGGTGGCCTGACCTGATGATGTACTGAAATTCTCTACGGGTAAGGCAAAAAAGCGCGGAACGCCAAAGAATGGCCGTCAACGACCAATAGCGTTCCGCGTGAAGTGCCTTCACAGTTGGTGTGTTAGCGCTCATCCTCTGCTTCCGACTTCTGTTCGCCATACTTGGCGATGATGGCCATGGCCAGACGCTTCTTCGGAATGCGCTGGTCCATGGAGGTCTTCTGAATCCAACGGAAAGCGCCCTGTTCGGAGAAGTCCGCCTTGTCCATCAGCAGGCCCTTGGCGCGGTCGACGAGCTTGCGCTCCTCCAGCGTTTCTTCGGCCTTCTTCAGCTGCTCTTCGGCCTTCTTCAGCTGTTCCTCGGTTTCCTGCAGTTTGGACTCGCTACGTTCGACATTGTCAAGCAGATCGTTGATTTCGGCGAAACGGCCCATGGCGACTTCCAAAGCCGGCAGCAGCTTGGATTCCTCATACGGCTTGGTGACATACGCCATGGCGCCAGCGCCGTGGCCTTTTTGACCAAATCAGACTGGGAGAATGCCGTCAGCATGACGACCGGAGCGATGTTCTCATCACAGATGATGCCAGCGGCCTCGATGCCATCCATGCGAGGCATCTTGACATCCATGCACACCACGCTCGGGCGGAACTTACGGGTCAGTTCAACGGCTTCCTCACCGTTGGCGGCCTCTCCGACGACCTCATAGCCGTTATCCTCAAGCATGGCGACCAAATCCATGCGGTTTACGGATTCGTCTTCGGCAACGACGACGGTGCGCTTGTGCGCCTCGTTATTATTGGCAGAATCCGGCTCGGGAGCCGCAGCAGCTTGGAGCTCCTCATCAGTGAGTACTTCGTCCGGTTCCGTGGTCTTCTCTGCAGCCATGTCGGTCTCTTTCCACTGTCACACCCAAAGCCGGCCTAACATGCCCCAACCCGGGCCTGGATTGATATTGATTTCTTACGTGCCTCGGTGGGACTCGAACCCACACTGCGCAGATTTTGAGGCTGCTTCCTCTACCAATTGGGATACGAGGCTTGCACGCAACTCTGGAAGAATACCACATGATTGCGATTTGCGCCAAATCTCGGCGTTGTCATCATTCGGGGACATCGCGTAAAAACAATAATCCTCCATCGGGAACCAATGGGAGGATTATGGAATCAGCGTTTAACGCGACGATTCAAATCTCAGTCGCAGGCACCAACGGTGTGGACGTAGATGGAATCGGTGCGACCCGGCTGGTGTTCGCCCTGGGCGGAGCTCAGCACGACGATCTTGTCGCCATCGGAGACCTTGCCGGCGTCCTTGAGGACCTTGTCGGTGAAAACCATGAGGTCCTTGCGGGACTTGTCATGGTAATCCTCGTCGACCAGGAAGGACTCGGTGCCCCAAGACAGGGCCAGCCAGTGGAAGGTGTGCTCATTGTTGGTGATGCCGTAGATCGGGGTGGCCGGACGTTCACGGGACACGCGGTGCACGGTGGAACCGGTCTGGGTGTAGGCGACGATGGCCTTGGCGTTGAGCTTGTCGGCCAGGTCGACGGCGGCGGAAGAGACGGCACCTGTGGAGGACATATCCAGGTTCTTCAGCTCCGGGATGCGGTCGAAACCATGCTCGGTGGCGAAGGTGGAGATGCGGCTCATGGTGTTCACGGTGACTGCCGGGTACTTGCCGACGGCGGTCTCGTTGGAGGTCATGGTGGCGTCGGCACCGTCGAGGACGGCGTTGGCGCAGTCGGATGCCTCTGCACGGGTCGGGACCGGGGAGCTGACCATGGAGCCGAGGACTTCGGTGGCCACGATGACCGGCTTGGCGTACTGACGAGCCAGCTCGATGCAGCGCTTGGTGGCCAGCGGGACCTCTTCCAGCGGGCACTCGACGGCCATATCGCCACGTGCGACCATGATGCCGTCGAACGCCTTGACGATCTCCTCGAGGTTCTCGAGGGCCTGCGGCTTCTCGATCTTGGCGACGACCGGGATACGGCGGCCTTCCTCGTCCATGATCTCATGGGCGCGATCGATGTCGGTGGCGAAGCGCACGAAGGACATGGCAATGATGTCGGCGCCGGTGCGGATGGCCCAGCGCAGATCCTCTTCGTCCTTCTCGGTCAGAGCCGGCAGAGACACGGCGACGCCGGAAGGTTGATGCCCTTGTGGCTGGAGACCGGTCCGGCAACGACAACCTTGGTGTACACGTTGTTGCCTTCGACCTTGGTGACCTCGAGGCGGACCTTGCCGTCGTCGATGAGGATCGGATCGCCTGCATGGCAGTCGCCCGGGAGACCCTTGAAGGTGGTGGAGGTGATGTGCTCGTCGCCTTCGATGTCATCAGTGGTGATGACGAACTCCTGGCCTTCGGTCAGCTGGACCTTGTCCTCGCCGTCGGCGTTCTTCTTGAACCAACCGCAGCGGATCTTCGGACCCTGCAGGTCAACCAGGGCTGCGACGTTGCGGCCAGTGGCCTTGGCGGCGGCACGGAGGTTGTTGTAGACCTTGAGGTGGTCTTCCGGAGTGCCGTGGGAGCGGTTCAGACGAGCGACGTCCATACCTGCTTCGACAAGGCTGGTGATGCCTTCCAGGGACTCGGTAGCGGGACCGATGGTATCTACGATCTTGCTTTACGCATGAATGCCTGCCTATTCTTGTTGATATTGATTTTGGATCTGACGACCTGTTTCCAATGGCATAGCTTACTAGCAAAAAGCACCCACTTCCACCTCAGAACTAGGTGTGTTGTGAGCGCTCACAATTTCGTAGGAGAATAGAAAAGCTCTATTCTCCCAACGTTTGCCGGACTGTCACTTTTCGTTCGCTTTCATGGTGCGCATCTTAATAACACTTGCCAAAGCCGCACCACCAATCGCAAGAACGATCACGACAAGCGACAGCCATGTGGGCACTTCCGGAACCCAGGAAATCGGCTGGCCGCCATTGAGGAACGGCAGCGAATTGCCATGCAGGGCCTCCATGATGAGTTTGACGCCGATGAAGCCCAGCACCACGGACAGGCCCAGCGGAAGATAGACGAGCTTGTCAAGCAGCTCTCCGAGCAGGAAGTACAGCTGCTGCAGACCGAGCAATGCGAACACGTTGGACGTGAACACGATGAACGGATCTTTGGTCAGGCCGAAAATGGCGGGGATCGAATCGAAAGCGAACATCACGTCGGTGGTGCCGATGGTCAGGAACACGATGAGCATCGGGGTCCAATGCTTCACACCGTTCTTGATAGTACGCAGCTTTTCGCCGTCGTATTCATCGGTGATCTTGATGACCTTGCGCAGTGCGTGAATCAACGCGTTCTCATGGTATTCCTCGTCCTCGTCTCCCCCGGCGACGAGTTTGATGGCCGTGACGATGAGGAACGCGCCGAATAGGAAGAACACCCAAGTGAAGCGCGAGATGATGGCAGCGCCCACCAAAATGAACATGCCTCGCAGTACGAGCGCGACGGTGATGCCGACTGACAGCACGAATTTCTGTAGTTCCTTCGGCACCGCGAAATTCGACATGATAATGACAAACACGAACAGGTTGTCTATGCTCAGCGAATATTCGGTCAGCCAACCTGAGTAGAACTCGATGGCAGGCTTCGAGCCGGCGAAGAACCACATGAGTCCGCCGAAGATCAACGCCATGACCACGAAGAACGCGATATGCTGCACGCATTCCTTGGTGGAGGGCACATGCGGCTTGCGCCCGATGATGAACAGGTCCACCACGAAGAAGACGGCAAGCACCGCAAACGTGGCGATTTCAAAAACAAGTGGTGTTTCAGCCATAATCCACTATGGTACGGATGCCGTATGACCGGTCGAGAACTATTTGCTCGCCTCCGTCATCTGCCGAAGTTCCTTTTTCAGGTCACGGATCTCGTCACGCAGACGAGCCGCAAGCTCGAATTGCAGTTGTTCTGCGGCGGTATGCATCTGCTCGGACAGTTGTCGAATGAGATCAGCTAGATCCTGTGCGGGCAATCCGGCCTTGAGAATCTCCTCGTGCCGCCTGCCGGATTCCTCCTTGCTGGTATGTGGCACGCCGAGATGCGAATTGCCGGCTTTGTCCGCGTTTCGGTATCCGGTACCGAGCAATGTCTGGGTGTCGACGTCCTCCTTGGCGAGCATGTCGTTGACATCGGAGATCTTCTTGATGAGCGGCTTCGGATCGATGCCATGTTCCTTATTGTAGGCGATCTGGATGTCACGGCGGCGGTTGGTCTCGTCGATGGCCTTGCGCATGGCTTCGGTGATGTCGTCCGCATACATGACGACGGTGCCGGACACGTTTCGCGCCGCACGGCCGATGGTCTGGATGAGCGAACGGTAGGAACGCAGGAAGCCTTCCTTATCCGCGTCGAGGATTGCGACCAATGACACTTCCGGCAGATCGAGGCCCTCTCGTAGCAGGTTGATGCCGACGATGACGTCGATCTTGCCTTCACGCAGTTCACGCAGCAGTTCGACACGACGCAAGGTGTCCACATCGGAATGCAGATATTCGACTTTGATGCCGCGTTCCAGCAGATAGTCGGTCAGATCCTCGGCCATTTTCTTAGTGAGCGTGGTGACCAGCGCACGTTCGTTCCTTGCCACGCGGTCTTTGATTTCGGCAAGCAGGTCATCGATCTGCCTTCCACCGGCCGCACGTCGATCTGCGGATCGACTAGTCCGGTCGGACGTATGATCTGTTCGACCACGCCGTCGCTCAAACCGAGTTCGTAATCGCCGGGCGTTGCCGACAGGTACACCGTCTGACCGACGCGTTCCTGGAACTCCGGCCATTTGAGCGGTCGATTGTCCATTGCCGACGGCAGGCGGAAACCGTGTTCGACCAGCGTGCGTTTGCGGCTCGCGTCGCCTTCGTACATGGCACCGATCTGCGGCACGGTGACATGTGATTCGTCGATGACGAGCAGGAAATCATCGGGGAAAAAGTCAAGCAGCGTGTGCGGAGGCGTGCCCGGCGCGCGTCCGTCGAAATGCCGCGAATAGTTCTCCACGCCGGAGCATGTGCCGACCTGCGAGAGCATTTCCAGATCGTATGTGGTGCGCATGGTGAGACGCTGCGCTTCAAGTTCCTTGCCTTGCTTATGCAATTCGGCGGTACGCTCGTCAAGTTCCTGTTGGATGGTTTTGAGCGCCCGTTCCATACGTTCCGGTCCGGCAACGTAATGCGAGGCCGGGAAGATGTGCACCTGCGATTCGTGCGCGATCACGTCGCCGGTCAGCGGATGCAGCGTGGAGATGCGGTCGATTTCGTCGCCGAAGAATTCGATGCGGATGGCCAGTTCCTCGTATACGGGGATGATCTCAACGGTGTCGCCGCGCACGCGGAATGTGCCTCGCGTGAAGGCGATGTCGTTGCGCTTGTATTGCATGTCCACGAATTTGCGCAGTAAATCGTCACGGTCGATCTGCTGGCCTTCCTGGAGGAACAGCATACGGCCAGCGTATTCTTCCGGCGTTCCCAAACCGTAGATGCAGGAGACGGTGGCCACGACCACGCAATCGCGACGGGTCAGAAGGTTCGCGGTGGCGGCGTGGCGCAATCGCTCCACATCGTCGTTGATGTTGGAATCCTTCTCGATGTAGGTGTCGGTCTGGGGAATGTACGCTTCCGGCTGGTAGTAGTCGTAGTAGGAAACGAAGTAGCTCACCGCATTGTCCGGCATGAGTTCGCGGAATTCGGCGCACAACTGCGCGGCGAGCGTCTTGTTCGGCTCGATGATAAGCGTCGGTCGCTGCAGACGTTCGATCAGCCACGCTGTAGTGGCGGTTTTGCCGGTGCCGGTGGCGCCCATGAGCACCACGTCGTTCTCGCCATTCTCGATGCGCGTGGCCAGCTCCTCGATGGCCTTCGGCTGGTCGCCTGAAGGCTTATATGGAGATTTGACCACAAACGCTTGTTCACTCGTTCAATGTTGAATCCCATGGTTCCGTCTCGCTTCCTTACGCCACTGTTCCATCAGCTATCAACACAGTCGAACATGTGTTCTACATCCTGGGATGAGTCAATCACCGCATCGGCTATGGATTCTCGTGCCGCACGCGTGGGCTGATGCGCGATACGTGCCTTCGCCTGTGCCTCACTCATGCCACGGGTGCGCATCATACGTTCCACACGCGTCTGTTCCGGTGCTTCGACTGTTACGATATGGTCGAAACGCATGGGTATGTCATCGATTACTTCCGCCAAAAGCGGAATATCATGTACGACCACGGCATCCGGATTCTTTTCGACCGCCTGCCGTTCCTCCGACAATGCAAGATCGTAGATCAACGGATGTTCGATATCGTCAAGGATTCTACGTTCGGATTCGGCATTCGGATCGGAGAAGACGTGTTCGGACATCCATCGCCGATTAAGACCACCTTGCGCGTTCATCGCATCCGGCCCGAAATGTTCCACGATTCGTTGCAGGCCCACGCTTCCGGGTTCCACGACTTTTCGGGCGAGCACATCATAATCGACAAGCGTCGCGCCCAGTTCACGCAGATGCGTAGCGACCGTGCTTTTGCCGGCGGCGATGCCTCCGGTCAACCCAATTCGAATCATCACAACCGCCATTGTAATGTTTGACGGACTCGCAACATACGCAAATGGCCCCGCACCTGATGGTGCGGGGCCATTTATCAGCGGTTTACGCGAATCAGTTTATTTTGATTCGTCGAAACTCACTTGCCGAGCAGCTGGTCGCGCAGAGCGGCGAGCTGGTCGGAATCGGCGAGGGTGCCGTTGGAGGTGTTGTCGGAGGAGTAGTTGGACACCTCTTCGACCTTCTCTTCCTTCGGAGCCTGGCCGTCTTCGGCTGCGGAAGCCTCGGCGTTCTCGAGTTCCTTGGCAACGAATTCCTTGTGCTGCTCCCACAGATCGTGAGCGGTGGCGTACTGGGACTCCCACTCCTCACGCTGCTTCTCGTAACCAGCGATCCACTCGTTGGTTGCCGGGTCGAAGCCTTCCGGATACTTGTAGTTGCCCTGCTCGTCGTACTCTGCCGGCATGCCGTACAGAGCCGGATCGAAGTCCTCGGAAGCCGGATCAACGGAGTCGTTGGCCTGCTTGAGGGACAGGGAGATGCGGCGACGGTCGAGATCGACGTCAATCACCTTGACGAAGACTTCCTCGCCCGGCTTGACGACGGTCTCCGGGTTCTCCACATGGCGGTTGGCCAGCTCGGAGATATGCACGAGGCCTTCGATGCCGTCTTCGACGGAGATGAAGACACCGAACTGAACGATCTTGGTGACCTTGCCCTTGACGATCTGGCCAGGAACGTGGGTGCGGGCGAAGCGCTGCCACGGATCTTCCTGGGTGGCCTTGAGGGACAGGGAGATGCGCTCACGATCGAGATCAACGTCAAGCACCTCGACGGTGACCTTGTCTCCGACCTTGACGACCTCGGACGGGTGATCGATGTGCTTCCAAGACAGCTCGGAAACGTGGATCAGGCCGTCAACACCGCCCAGATCGACGAACGCGCCGAAGTTGACGATGGAGGACACGACGCCTTCACGGATCTGGCCCTTCTTAAGCTGGGACAGGAAGGTCTCGCGCACTTCGGACTGGGTCTCCTCGAGGTACTGGCGACGGGAGAGGACCACGTTGTTGCGGTTCTTGTCGAGCTCGAGGATCTTGGCCTTGATCTTCTGGCCGATGTACGGGGACAGATCGCGGACACGACGCATCTCGACGAGAGATGCCGGCAGGAAGCCACGCAGACCGATGTCGACGATGAGGCCACCCTTGACAGCTTCGATGACAGTGCCTTCGACAACGCCATCGGCTTCCTTGATCTTCTCGATGTCGCCCCAAGCGCGCTCGTACTGTGCACGCTTCTTGGACAGAATCAGACGGCCTTCCTTGTCTTCCTTGGTGACGACAAGGGCTCAATGGTGTCGCCGACCTCGACGACTTCGTCAGGATCAACGTCCTTCTTGATGGAAAGCTCGCGGGAGGGGATGACACCCTCGGTCTTGTAGCCGATGTCGAGCAGGACCTCGTCATGATCGACCTTGACGACGGTACCTTCGACCAGATCACCATCATCGAAGTTCTTGATGGTGGAATCGACTGCCTTGATGAAGTCCTCTTCGGTGCCGATGTCGTTGATGGCGACCTTGGCGACTTCGTTATTGTTCTCTGCCATTAATGTGGTTTCTTACAAAATAGTGGATGGATAAAATCGTTCTTCAGTTATACGTGTGCGCAAATACACACAAGGCGAAAGTCTACAAGAAGCCATGCACAAAAATCGGGCGTGTCGCATGTCACGACACGCCCGAAAGCACTATCGCGAAACTCACAACTGACGTTCGGCCATCTCCACGACATTCTGCAACAGCATGGCACGCGTCATCGGCCCTACGCTCCAGGATTCGGCGTATATGCCAAAGCCTTCTCGTAACAGGCTTTATCGACATCACCCTTGACCTTGTATCGGCCGGATTCCTCGTCGAACACGCGGGATACTCCGACGTCGACGAGAATCGACCCTTCCTTGATGTCTTCCGGTTTGACGAAACCAGCCACTCCCATGGCTGCGACGATCACATCGGCCCGTCGCATGTGTTCACGCACATCCTTGGTTCCCGTATGGCACAGCGTGACAGTGGCGTTGACCGCCTTACGAGTCAACAACAGACCAATGGTACGGCCGATGGTGATGCCACGGCCCAGCACGCACACCTCCTTGCCATCCAAATCGATGTCGTAGGCGCGCAACAGCTCGATCACGCCGCGAGGCGTGCATGGCAACGGCGTGGCAATGTCTCCTCGGGCATGCAGCACAAGTTCGCCGAGATTATACGGATGCATCCCGTCGGCGTCCTTCTTGGGATCGATCAGATCGATGATGGCGTTCTCGTCGATTCCCCTTGGCAAGGGCAACTGCACGATATATCCGGTACAGGCGGGATCCGCATTGAGCTGGCGGACCGCATCGGCGACCTGATCGAACGTCGCATTCTCAGGCAGCTCGCGCTTGATGGAATTCACGCCGATTTCGGCGCAATCGGCATGTTTGCCGGCGACATATTTCACGGAGCCGGGGTCTGATCCGACCAAAATGGTACCCAACCCAGGTTGGATTCCCCTCGCCTTCAGCAGTTCCACGCGTTTGGCGAGGTCCGCCTTGGTCCGTGCCGCCACCTTTTTGCCATCAATCCTTGTTCCCATGTGGTCCACTTCCTCGCTAAGTCGCTTGTCGTATTGGCATTTGCAAGTATCGTAGGCTATCTTGGTTTCAGTCGTAAGTCGCGCATGTGCTATATGAGATGGACGCGACCGAAACGACGGACGACCCAAGAGGAAGGCAATCGACATGCGCTCTCACCAGCGTCCATTTTTCCGCATCCTTGCCGCGGGAATCACATTGTGCACGGTGCTGGGCACCGCTTCCTGCTTTGGCGCTTCTTCGGAGCCCGATCAACCAACGGCACCCGACACACCAAAGGAGCAGACCACCCCGATCAACGTGGTGGCGTCGGTCAACCAGTGGGGGGCTTTGGCGGAGCAGATCGGCGGCGTGCACGTCAAAGTCACCTCGATTCTGTCCTCCACAACAGAGGACGCCCACACGTTCGAACCGAAGACCACTGCTGTCGACACCCTGCAGAAGGCACAGGTCGTCGTGTCCAACGGAGCGGGATACGACTCCTGGGCCACAAAAAACCTGGAAAGAGACACCGTTTCCGTTTCGGCCGCACAAATGGTCGGAGCCGTTGAGGGAGACAATCCCCATCTCTGGTTCTCCAGCGACGCACGCAACGCCATGGCGAAGGAGCTTGCCGACACCTACAGCCGCATCATGCCCAAGCAAAAGAAATACTTCACAAACAAACTCAAGGCGTGGAACAGACGCGAGACGGTAATCGAGAGAAGCATGAAAGAGTTCTCCGATACACATAGGAACGTCTCCTACGCAGCCACCGAGCCGGTCGCATATTATCTGCTCAGCGACATGGGCCTATCCGATAAGACTCCCGAAAGCTACACGCAGTCCATCTCGGAAGGCTCGCAACCCTCGTCCAAGGAACTCCAGGACTTCCAGAAGATTCTGGAGGGGCATCAAGTGGATATGCTGATCAACAATGTTCAGAAGGCGGATGATGCCACAAATATTCTGACCGGCACCGCACACAAATCCGATGTGCCGGTCATCGACGTCACGGAACAGATGCCGGCCGACAGCAAAAGCCTGATCTCATGGATCGCGCAGCTCATCAAGCAAATGAATGAGGCGGTTTCCTCCAAAGATGATGCGACATCATCAGATTCGGACGCCTCTCCCTCTGAATCGAATGGCGAGCAGCGTCGAACGACAATCCCGACTCCGATTCCGACGCCGCAACGCCGGACAACACAGGGCAGACGGACCCCGGTAAATAAAGCCACGGTCATCCTCCCTCCCCCGATTCGCCGATGTCGAGTAATTCCCCGGCATCGGCGGACTCTTTTTTTTCCAGCAACGGTTACGATCCAGGCGGATTCATCACGAGACTTTTCATCGTCCATGCATGCTTCTTATTGAGAATGATTGTCAACACCGTTTGTGAGAATACTATCGTTGACTTATCAAGGGAGCGAGCCATGCACGACAAGGCATCATTCTGTATCGAATTCGACGACGCAGGGGTCTCACGCGGCGGACACATCATCTGGCAGCATGGCACCTTCCGTATCCCGCAAGGCTCGGTGACAGCCATCGTCGGCACCAACGGAGCCGGAAAAACCACCATGATGAAGGCCGAACTCGGATTGATTCCCATCGCCCACGGCGACATAACCGTGCTCGGCAAGCCGGCCGGCGACATGAATCACCGTATAGGGTATGTGCCGCAGAGCTACGCATCCGACATCGAATCGAACATCACCGCCGAACAGTCGGTGCTGCTTGGCCTGACCGGGGCAAGGTTCGGCATTCATCCCATCACCCGCCTGCAAAAAGACAAAGTACGCAATGCGCTGGAATTCGTCGGCATGCAGGACAAGGCGAGATACCGGCTGTCGGAACTCTCAGGAGGCCTGCGGCAACGCGTCGCCATCGCCCAAGCGCTGGTGTCGGACCCCCAACTACTCATGTTGATGAACCGCTCGCCAATCTTGATCTGGCCAGCCAACGCGCCACAGTGCACGTGCTCGCCAAACTCAACCGAGAACTCGGCATGTCCATTCAAGTAGTGGCGCACGATTTGAACATGCTTCTGCCGATTCTCACCGGAGCCGTATATCTGCTCGACGGGCATCCGCATTATGCGAAGATGAACGAGGTGCTGGATTCGAAGCTGCTCACCCATCTATATGGCACCACGGTGCAGGTGGTCACCACTCCCCAAGGAGATATGTTCGTCACTCCAAGCGAGGATGAGCCCGATGACATTGACGTCGACGCCCACGCGCCGGAGGAAATCGCAAGATTCCACCAACACAACCGCATTTCGCAGGAGGCATGATCATGAACGAAACCGCTTTCTCCTTCGATCCGGATTGGATGGGCACGCTGACCGCGCCATTCATGACAAACGCTTTCCTCGCCGGCCTGTGCATCGCCTTGGCTGCTGGAGTGATGGGTTACTTCACCATCGCCCGTCATTCCACGTTCGCCGCGCATGCGCTGGCGCACATCGGACTGCCAGGAGCGACCGGAGCCGTGCTGTTGGGTCTGCCGGTCAGTGCCGGTCTCGGCGTGTTCGCTCTCGGCGGAGCATTGGTGATCGGTGCACTGGGCAAAAAGGCATCGCAACGCGAAATCGCCACAGGAACCGTATTGGCGTTCGCCACAGGCATGGGTCTGTTTTTCGCACGCTTGTCCAGTTCCGCCTCGCAGCAGATGCAATCGATTCTTTTCGGCTCCATCCTGACGATCACGGACGGCAGATCGTCGGATTTGCGGTTTTCGACGTGTTGTTGCTGGCCGTTTTGGCCGTTATCTATCGACCGCTGCTGTTCAGCTCGCTTGATGAACAGGTGGCGCAGGCAAAAGGCGTGCCGGTGAATCTCATGAACATCTGCTTCATGGCCATTATGGCCGGTGTGATCACCATCGCGGTGCCCGCCGTGGGCACATTGCTGATATTCGCTCTTGTGGTCACGCCCGCCGCGACTGCGAACATCATCTCACGGTCCCCATTCGCCGCGATGGTCGTCTCCACCGTGATCTGTTTGATCTCCATTTGGGGTGGACTGTTGGTTTCCGCCATGTTCCCCGCTCCCCCAAGCTTCATCATCGTGACGATTTCCACACTGTTCTGGATTGTCGCCAAAATAATCGAATCGGCACGCCGCAGGTAGCGAAAGTATCAGCCGATCGGTTCCACCAAGCGCTGGCGATGGCCGCGATGCCCTCGCCCGAACCGGTGAATCCCATGCCGTCGGTAGTGGTGGCCGTCAGCGACACTTCACAGCCGATGGCATGGCTCAACGCCTGTTGCGCCTCGTCACGACGCTTGCCGATTTTCGGACGATTGGCCACGACGACCACGCTTGCGCTCACCGGCCTCATGCCATGCGCACGCAAATACGCAACCGTCGCGCGGAGCATCTCGTCGCCGTGCTTGCCGGCACCGGCGGAATCGGAACCGACACCGAAAAGCATGCCTATATCACCCAATCCGGCTGCGGAAAGCAACGCGTCAATCAACGCATGGGCTGCGACATCACCGTCCGAATCACCTTCGATGCCGTCACCATCCCAACGCAAACAGGCAAGCCATAACGGCTTGCCTGCATCATGGGACGCGAATCGATGGGCGTCAAATCCCTGACCGATACGCATGGAAATTCCCTTACTTCTTCTTGGACTTCTTGTTCTCCGCCTCGACGCGCGCCAAAGTGTCCATGGCCGCCTCTTCAGGAGCTTCGGTGTGATGATCCTCGTCGCCAGGGCGCGGCGGTTCATAACCAAGGTTCACGTCAAGCAGACGCTGGGCCTCATTCTCATCAAGATGCTCCGACAACGCGATCTCGGAAGTAGGATGCTGCGAGCCTTGGTGAGCATGCGCTTCTCACCGGCGGACAGCCCATGCTCGTCGACATCACGCTGGGCGAGGTCTCGCACGACTTCGGCGATTTTATTCACATCGCCGGTGGCGATCTTCTCAACGTTCAGCTTGTACCGGCGGGACCAGTTCATTTCCTTTTCGATGATCGGAGTACGCAGAATCTCGAAGACCTTCGCGACCTCCTTGGCGCCGACGATGTCTCGGACACCCACTTTCTTGGCGTTCTCCACCGGAACATTGATGACCAGCCCGTCGGACGACAGCACCGACAGCTGCAGATATTCTCGGGTCACACCCTTGACCGTTCGCTCGGTGATGGCCTCCACCTTCGCTGCGCCGTGACGCGGATAGACGACCATGTCGCCGACCTTGTAACCCATGAATCCTCCGTGAAAAGCTTACACAAAACCCGAATTATTGTGCCATTAGGGGTGGACTTGACCAAAAACGCTTGGAAAAGCGAAAAAATAGGCGCGACACGGGCCACTTTTCTTGCATTTCGTGCTTACACTTTTGCCATGGCTACAGAATCCAAGATCAATGAAGATGTCGTTGCTGTTCCTGTTTCCCAGGGCACACTGGATGCAGTAAGCAACGGTACGTTCTACAATCCCCACGAGGTGCTCGGTGGGCACCTCGGCTCCGGCAAGCATGCGGATGTCGTCACGATTCGCGTCTTGCGTCCGTTGGCAAATCCGTGACGATCCTCACTGAGCAAGGTCAAACACTCGCAATCCATGAATACAATGGCGTCTTCATGGCACTCGTTCCCGCTGTCGCCACCGATGAAGGCTACGGCGTGCCGGATTACCGCATTCGCACCGAATATGAAGACGGTTCTATTGTTGTTTCCGACGATTCCTATCGTTATCTGCCGACCATCGGCGAGATGGACATGTATCTGTTTGGCGAAGGACGCCACGAGCGCCTGTGGGATGCGCTTGGCGCGCATGTGCTCCGCTACGACGACCCGATGGGTTCCTCCGAAGGCGTAAAGGACGAGCAGGTGGTCGGCACTGCGTTCACCGTGTGGGCTCCGAACGCCCACGCAGTGCGTGTGGTCGGCGACTTCAACGGCTGGAATGGCCGTGCCCACGCCATGCGTGAACTCGGATCCTCTGGTATCTGGGAACTGTTCATCCCGGGCATCAGCGCTGGCGAAATCTATAAGTATGAGATTCTCAACGCCAACAATGAGTGGACCATGAAGGCCGATCCGATGGAACGCTCCCATGAGATTCCGCCGCGCACCGGATCCATCGTGGTCGAGTCCAACCATGAGTGGAATGACGCCGATTGGCTTGCCGAGCGTGCGGCCAAGACCCGCATAACGGCCCTGTCAGCATCTACGAGGTGAATGCTCCAGCTGGCGCAAGGACGTGAGCGACTACCGCGAGCTCGCCGACAAGCTGGTCCCCTACGTGCAGAAGGAAGGCTTCACGCACGTGGAGTTCATGCCGCTGGCGGAACATCCGTTCTCCGGCTCCTGGGGCTATCAGGTAACCGGTTACTACGCGATTGATTCACGTTTGGGAGGTCCGGACGACTTCAAGTATCTCGTTGAGAAACTGCACGAAGCCGGCATCGGTGTGATTATGGATTGGGTTCCGGCCCACTTCCCGAAGGATGCGTTCGCACTGGGTCGCTTCGATGGCACGCCGCTGTACGAGGATCCGGATCCGACGCGTGGCGAGCACCCAGATTGGGGCACATACGTGTTCAATTTCGGACGCCGCGAAGTGCGCAACTTCCTGGTGGCCAACGCCTGCTTCTGGCTGGATGAGTTCCATATCGACGCTCTCCGCGTGGACGCGGTCTCCTCGATGCTGTACTTGGATTACAGCCGCGAAGCCGGCCAGTGGCATCCGAACATCTACGGGGGCCGCGAGAATCTCGAGGCCATCGACTTCCTCAAGGAAGCCAACGCCACGGCATACAAGAACAATCCAGGCATCATGATGATCGCCGAGGAGTCCACGGCATACCCAGGCGTCACCGCACCGACTGACGCAGGCGGCTTGGGATTCGGTCTCAAGTGGAACATGGGCTGGATGCATGACACCTTGCAGTATCTGCATGAGGAGCCGATCAACCGCAAATGGCATCACAACGAGATCACCTTC
>ENA-OQMZ01000013-OQMZ01000013.1-human-gut-metagenome-genome-assembly--contig:-NODE-13-length-59058-cov-3.480647_pt1 | contig 59058 bp, 68 predicted proteins | sample MGYA00242621_ERZ504862 | MGnify/ENA primary metagenome ERZ504862 (study PRJEB26092, sample SAMD00036393) | human gut metagenome | host: Homo sapiens | study: EMG produced TPA metagenomics assembly of...
CAGCCAAGGCCGGCGAGACATACCTCTGTCCCCATAAAGGTAATAACGGCAGGAACGATCATCAAACCGGCGAGCAGCGCAACAATGGTGTCGAAAATTTCGATCTGGTTGATCGATTTCATCAGGTTTGTTTCTTTTTTACGTAGGAACCGTAGGCAACCATGATACCCATCGCAACGCTGATCGAAAAGAAAAGCTGTCCGAGTGCATCGACAAAGACGGTGAAAAATTTCTGCGGCGTCATTCCTTTAAAATTCGGAACGAGATAAATTTTCATACCCTGCAGTCCCGTACGGACTACACCGTCTGCATCGGTATGGGTCAGTGTCAGCGAAAAAACAGAAATTCCGATGATTAAAATCAGAAGGATCGGCATCAGAATTTTGCTGTAGTTTTCAATTCCCTTATTGACACCACGATATACAACGAATGCGGTAAGAAAAAGATAGATTCCCAACCACACAATCGGCTGCCATGTACCGGTAATATAGCCGGTAAAGTAACCATCCTCGGCAGCAGCAGTGCCATGTCCGGTGAGAAACACAGACAGGTATTTTAATACCCAGCCGCCAATGGAGCAGTAGTAAGGCAGGATGACAACCGGCACGATACTGGCGAGAAGGCCAAGACCGTTCCAGCCCGGGTGAATTTTACCGTAAGCGACAAGCGGACTTTGTCCGGTTTTTCTTCCGATGGCAATATCAGTTGTCAGCAGGGTAAATCCAAAGGTCAGAGCCAGTACGATATAAACTAAAATAAAGGTTCCGCCTCCGTCTTTTGCGGCAAGATAAGGGAAACGCCAGATATTTCCCAGTCCAACCGCGCTTCCTGCAGCAGCAAGCACGAAGCCGATCGATCCGGTAAAGCTGCCGCGCGTATGTTTCTTTTCCATATAAGATACATCTCCTTATTGATAGACTGACTGTTTTTAACAGCCGAATACTTCTATTATAAAGTTCGGACGATACTTCGTCAACCAGAAGATCTATAGATTGACAATTTCAATTAGTTGTACTATCATCTAATTAGTTGTATATGCATCTATTTGAAACAGATCGAGAATGGACAGGAGGAACAGAAAAATGGATCCAACAGAACGGAAAATAACAAAAATAGCGCGGGAAGCCGGGAAATTTACGGTGCAGGCAATGAAAGAAGAAGGCATCGGTACGGCAGAATTTGACTTTATCCATCTGGTGCGCCATCATCCGGGCATCACGCAGACGGAAGTGCGCGAACAGTTAAAGATTGATAAAGGAGCTGCTGCAAGACGCGCTGCAAGCCTTGAGGCAAAGGGATATCTGATCCGGAAACCGAATCCGTGGGACGGCAGAAGCCAGCTTCTGTATGCTACGGAAAAAGCAGAATCCTTGAAAAATTCCAAAGCGGAAATTGAAACATTCTTTTACGAATGGCTGCTTGCAGAGCTTCCGGAAAAAGAGGCAGAGAGCTTCTGCGAAACACTGGACAAGCTGTACTGGAAATCGAAAAAAGAACGGCAGAATCATTTGCGGAACTTTCAGAAATTTTAAGGGAAAAGCAGATAAAACAATAAAAGACAACAGCAGAAGGAGGCAGCGGCGATGAAGGATGAATCCTTTCGCCCGAACCGGGTACTCTCTTACTTTCAGGAAGAATGGAAAACTCTCTTCTTTGTTGCGGTTTCCGGTCTCATCTATAACCTGGGACTTCTTGCAGGCCCTGGTTTGAGGGAAAAATGACAGGAAAGCTGGTTGATCTCCTCGGCGGCACAGGAACCTTCCACCAGATGCTGATGCTGGTCACGGCCTATGTCGTGAGTATTGGCATTGTGCAGGTTTCCCGCTATTTCAAACGGTTCTATGTCAGAAGATTTGCCAACAACGTCAACCGGCATATGAAGCAGATTCTTTACGGAACGCTGGTTCGCAAAAGCCGTTTGGAGCTGGAAGCGGAAGGTACCGGAAATATACTGACGAAGGCCATTCTCGATGTAGACGATTGCGTAGAAGGAATGCGGAAATTTACAACGGAAATCTTTGATACCGGTGTTGCTCTTCTCTCCTATGCGTGTATGCTGCTCTGGTACGACTGGCGCCTGGCTCTTCTCTGCATGATTTTCCCACCCATTTCTTACGTGATTGCCGAAAAGATGAAGGTCATGGTACAGAAAACGGGCGCTGCCTATAAGGTACAGTCGGGTGCATTAAGTGCTACAACCCTGGACCGTGCGACAAATGCCATCACGTATCGTGTCTTTGGCTGTGAGGAGGACAGAAAGGCCGCTTATGAGGAGAATCTTTCGGCTTACGAATCTGCCGCTGTGCGCGCCAATATCTGGAACACAGCTATGCCGCCGATTTACCGTATGATCTCGATGACGAGCATTCTGTTTATCCTGTATTTTGGAGGCAGAAACGTCCTGCAGGAGGGATGGACACCGTGGAACATCGCCGTATTTACCACGTTTTTGTCCTGCTACACAAAGCTTGCCACCAAATCATCGAGCGCTGCGAAGCTTTTTAATGCGGTACATAAAGCGCAGGTTTCCTGGAAACGAATCAAACCTTTGCTGCAGAATTCCAAAACAGAACCGGAGCTTCCAGCCGCAGCGCCTGCAGAGCTTAACGTCGATCACCTGCATTTTGCTATCCAAACGGAAAAGAGATCATCCATGACCTGTCGTTTCAGGCGGCTCCTGGCCAGATCATCGGTGTAACGGGACCTGTCGCATGCGGAAAGTCAACGCTTGGAAAGACTTTTCTCTGCGAGTCGCCGTATGAGGGAAGCATCACCTTCGGCGGAAAAGAACTTGGAAAAATGGAAAAAGCAGACCGGAACCGCATGGTCGGTTATCTTGGCCATGACCAGGAGCTGTTCCATGGAAGTGTGGAAGAGAATATCCGTCTCGGGGGAAAAGAGGGCGCAGAGGAGATGATCCGAGTCGTCTGCCTGGAAGATGAAGTGAAAGCAATGGAAAACGGAATCCATACCCTGGTCGGAACGGGCGGTGTCCGCCTCTCCGGTGGTCAGGCGCAGCGCCTTGCCCTTGCGCGAACCCTGTACCACAAACGGCCGGTTCTGGTTCTCGACGATCCGTTTTCGGCACTCGACAAAGAGACGGAGGCACAAATTTTTTTTAAATTTAAAGGAGCTGGCAAAAGACTCTATTATAATCCTCATTTCCCATCGCCTCTATCTGTTCGACCAGATGGATCAGGTCATCTGGATGGATGAGTGCCATACGAAGGTCGGCACACATGAGGAACTCCTTGCAACGGTTCCGTCCTACGCAGAGCTCTGCAGCAATCAGACGAAGGGAGGCAGCTTTTGATGCAAAAGAAAGAATCTGTATTGCGGGTAATCAAAGAAACCGTTCGAAAACACGGCGTTTTATCAGCCGCACTTTTGGGAGTCGTCTGCGGTGCGGTTATTTTCGCACTGCTCCCGCCTCTTGTGCTGGCACAGCTGATTGACCTTTTGACAAAGAAGCATACCCTCTGGATGGAAGGAATTCTGCTGTATTTCGGACTTCTTGCCTGACGGGTCTTCTGGAGTCGGCACGAGAGAGTCTTCTGACGGTATTCGGCCAGAAAATTACACATGCACTCCGAAGCAGTCTGATGGAAAAGTTCGGACGCCTTTCCGCCAACGAGCTGAACCGCCAGGAGCCGGGCGCTCTCGTATCAAGATTTGTCGGTGACGTCGACACAGTGGAAAACCTGTTTACCTCCGGGATCATCAGTATGTTTGCCGATACGTGCAAAATCTTAAGCATTCTTGCCGTCATTTGGGTGACTAATCGTGGACTTACGATTGTTCTGATTATTTTACTCCCTGTTCTGTTCCTCTTTACCCGTTATGTTCAGAAAAACATGCTGGCCTCCCAGATTGCCAACCGCCGTGCAGTCAGCCGTGCTTCGGGTCACGTTCCAGAGACGCTGCACAACATCCGTACCATTCACTGTCTGCAGAAAGAGACGTATATGGAGCAGCAGTATGCGCACTATATTGATGACAGCTACAGCGCAATGGAGAAGACCAATTTTTACGATGCCGTCTATTCTCCGGTCGTCCTGATTTTAAATGCCATTGTTGTTGCTGTTGTCATGCTGCTTTCGGCCTCCGGCAATCCGACCGTTTTAAAACTGTTCGGCATGTCCGCCGGAACCGCCGTTGCTGTTATAAACTATATTTCCCAGATCTTTGCTCCGGTCGAAAGTCTTGGTATGGAAATCCAGACAATTCAGTCTGCGTTTGCCGGTATGGAAAGAATCAATGAATTTTACAGCCTGGAAGAGAAGAAAGAGCCGGCTGCGCTGACTGAAAATACAGATTACGGCATAGCGGCTGAGCTAAAAAATGTGACGTTTGGATATGACGAAAGCCAGGTCATCTTAAACGATGTAAGTCTGCAGATCAAAAAAGGCGAGCAGGTAACACTTTTGGGACGAACGGGTGCCGGAAAGAGTACTATTTTCAAACTGCTGCTCGGTTTATATGAACCACAGAAAGGAATGGTTCTGATTTGGGGTGTTCCATCTGTCGATCTGCCGGATGCAAAGAAACGAAAGGTTTTCGGCTATGTGGAGCAGTCGTTCCACATGGTGCGGGATCGGTAAAAGACCAGATTACTTTGTATGATGCAAAGATTTCGGATACAGATGTAAAAAAAGCAGCAGAGCTGACCGGACTTGCAAAGACCATCGAGGCGCTTCCGGACCAATATGATACGATCTGTACACAGGATCTCTTCTCACAGGGTCAGTGGCAGCTCCTCTCGATTGCCCGTGCAGCCGCAGCGGAGCCTGAAATTCTGCTCCTCGATGAGATTACCGCAAACCTTGATGCAGAGACGGAAAAAATGGTATTAAATGCATTGCAAAGGGTTTCCAAAAACCGTACCGTAATTTCCATTTCCCACCGAACTATGGCAGAAACGGGACGCGTGATTCCAATTTCATAATTTCTTTTCGTTCATTAAATTTTTGAAACAAAGCGTGCCGGATGCATTCTGACAAAAAAAGATGCGCCGACACGCTTTCTTTGTCCCGCCAGGCAGAACAAAATAGAGCGGAGGAGCGAGTTTCAATTGACACAAAAAAGGGGAGCAAGTACAATAAAAGTAACGAAAAGAGAGGAGGCGGTATTCAGTTGAAAAAGAGAAAATGGAAATTCCGCATCGCAGGCGGCGCTGTCACGCTGCTGGGCATCTATCTGATGGCGGTCGGCTACGGAGAGACGATCACACTCACCATCGCCACGGTTGTCCTGATTTTCGGCATTGCCATCTGGTCCATGGCAACCCCGGAGAACTACAATTCCATGACGGATATGATTGCCATGATCTCCATGGAGAAGCCGCGGAAAATCGAAGAATTTTATGAGGCTTACAAGAACGTCGATACACCGTTCGGTTCTGCATGGCTTGCAAAATTCTACACGATGCGGCAGAAAGCACTCGTTTTCGGACCGGACGCCAAGGGAGAATATCTCTACTTCTGGCTGACCAAAGACGGTCATGTCGGTTATTTGGGATATTCCTTCATCGAAGGCTTTATCAAAAAGAAACTCACCACACCCGTGTATCCGATTCATGAAGATGTTGCAGAGAACCTCGCAGACCATCTAAGCTACCATTCCGATCTGATGATGTTCCAGAGCGAATTAAAAGCGAATCTGGAGCATTTCGTCAAAACCGGAACGGTACAGCCGTTTCAGAAGATTTCGGCGTCCCAGATTTACACTTTCACGGAGGATTACCGCCTGACGGGCCAGCATTTCGATCTGGAGGATACAGACGGAAACCTGGTTTACGAGATCGACAGCACCGTGCCGCTGAAAACATTTTATATCTACGATGCGATGCACACCGAAATCTTCCGTATGACGAAGGAACTGCTCCACGCGCTGCCGACGTACCGTTTTTATCTGTACGGCGAGCCGTATGGTGTGTTGAAAAAGCAGTTTTGCACTCGTACGGGATCAGTTCTCGATGGAACTGCCGGAGGGAAAACTGGAACTCCGGGAATACGCCGGCTCCATCGGCCACAATTACTCGGTAAAACTGAACGGAACTATGATCGGCGCCATCGTCGACAATATGGATCTTACCGTCGGAAACATCATGTTCGACAATGCGTTTCTGATTATCTACGATGCAAAATATCTGCCGCAGCTGACCGCACTCGCTGTGATGGCGGCAAGAGAACTGGCACGCGACAAGGACGGCGGTCTTTCCAATCGGTCCTGACAAAAGAAAGAGAGGGGAATCTATGAGAAAAACGACAAAATTGTTTTTGGGTTTTACAGCAGGACTTCTGCTTCTGTGCGGATGCTCGGTGGCAGAAGAAAAGTTAGGGTATGAAAACGCGGATGTGGCAAAAGAAGCCCTTGCATCGGCTTCGTCCGTCCGCATGCGCTGTGATCTGGATAACGTTGACGCTTCGGGAAACATTTATGCGGATGAAAAGGCTGCCGCGTATATGAAAAACAGCGGTCTCTTTGATCAGACCTGGACGATCTCTATTTCCGGCGAAGAATGGTTCCATATGAAAATTGTGACGGACGAAGAAATCAATAAGATGACAAAATCCGCTACTACCTATGCATTCTATGATCCGGACAACAACCTGCTTGGCTATGCACAGGAGCGCGTGACGACACCGGATCAGATGCCGGAAGCGTATTACATTATTTTTCTCGATGTCAGATCTGAACGAAAAACCATATTACGCATCAGAGGATGGACATACCATTTATACAGAGGCGGAACGGTGATCGGTTCTGCGAAAAAAGAGATGGACTGGTCCGGTTCACAGTGCAATCTCTATGTGAACCTGGAGGATAACGGTACGCAGGTGATGGATTTCCAGGATAAATACGCCTTGCTCGATATGATGTACGATGAGGCAAATGAGTATTACAAAGATAACAAGTAAGGCGGAGGAAAAAGGCAGTTGAAAAAGAGAATATATACAGCCGCTGGTCTTTTTTCTTGCCGCCGCTCTGGTGCTTGGCGGCTGCGGAAAAGAAAAAGTGCCGGAATCTGAGTTTGCAACTGCGGATGAGGCAAAAGAGGCGCTTACATCGGCAGAAACCATAGAAATCTACTTTGACCTGTATGGAAGTAAACGAAAGACGAAGATTGTGGCAGACGGAAAAGTGGCGGGCTATCTTCAGAAGAATACGGTCTATATCAACGATGAGGAGTGGTTTTCGATTGACTATGTGGAGGATGAGCCCATCAATGACAGAGAAGGCTCCGGCACGACGTACGGCTATTACGACGCATCCGGTACGTGTCTTGGCTATGCGCAGGAGCAGTATGTGGATACCTCCTATGGAAAAGATACAAGACTGATTTTCCTTGATGTAGATGAAACGCCGCTCGATTACCAGAGTTCGAGAAGCGGCAGGATTCTGTATGATGAAAATGACGAGGAGATCGGCAGCGGAAAGATCGGGCGATCAGGGGTCAGTCTTCTTGACCAGTGGTACACGAATCTTTACTGTGCCGTCTTTAAGACCGAGACGGACGGCACGCGGCAGATTGATTTCATGGACCGGATGGCGATGCTGTGGCGTCTGGAGCGCGATTACCGCTCAATTGACGACAATCCTGTCAACACCGGCGTGCAGATTTATGAAACGGTTGCCGTTGTTTTTGTGCTGATCCTGTTGATTGGTTCGTCTTTCTCAAAATGGAGACAAAAAAAGAAAAATTAAAGGGAATGCTCGCTTCCTGGACGGCTGGTTTTGAGAAAAAACCACTGACAGGAAGGGGGCATTTTATACGCTTGTGAATCTTGCACAATTTCTGGTTTCATGCTAAAATTGTGCAGGTATGACGTTTGTTATACTTCTTATATTTATTCTTGAGAAAAGGTATGAAATACAAATGAACGATACAGAAACAAAAAACACAGCGGTAAAAGCGCCGGCACTGATGTCCACGCGGCCTGTGACAGCACAGGATGCGCTGGATCAGTGTGAGAAGCTTTCCCCGATGATGGTACATTATTGCCAGACGAAGACGGGCTTAACTGACCCGGCTAATACCATTTTGTTTTACCGCTTAGGTGATTTCTACGAAATGTTCTTCGAGGATGCCACCCTGGTATCCAAAGAACTTGAGCTTACGCTGACCGGAAAGGACTGCGGCATGGAGAGCGCGCTCCGATGTGCGGTATCCCGTATCACGCTGCAGAAGGGTATATCAACCGTCTTGTAGAGAACGGCCATAAGGTTGCGATCTGCGAGCAGATGGAGGACCCAAAGCAGGCAAAGGGCATGGTAAAGCGCGAAGTCATCCGCGTTGTCACACCGGGTACGACGCTGATCCCGCAGGGACTTGATGAGACGAAGAACAACTACATCATGTCGATCGTCTGCATGGAGGGATGCTTCGGTATCTCTACGGCAGATATCTCCACCGGCCAGTGCCTCGTCACGGAAATGGACAAGCCGCGCCGCCTGGTGGATGAGATCACGAAGTTTATGCCGGCTGAAATCATCTGCAATCAGTCATTCCTGCTCTGCGGGATCGATGTGGAGGATCTCCGGACCCGCCTTCATATCTGCGTGAATGCATTGGAAGACTGGTATTTCGATGATGACATCTGCCGCCGTACGCTGCAGGAACAGTTCCATGCTGCTACGATGGAAGGCCTTGGCATCGCCGATTACAACTGCGGAACAATTGCAGCCGGTGCGCTGTTCCAGTATCTGCACGAGACACAGAAATCGGATCTGTCTCACATGAACTCGATTACACCGTATGTGACGGACAAATATATGCTGATCGACAGCTCCAGCCGCCGGAATCTGGAACTGGTGGAAACGCTGCGGGAGAAGCAGAAACGCGGCTCCCTCCTCTGGGTTCTCGACAAAACCCGCACGGCGATGGGCGCGCGTCTCTGCGAAGCTACGTGGAGCAGCCATTGATCGACGAGGATGAATCAATGCAAGACTCGATGCTGTAGAGGCTCTAACGGGGCAGGCGATGCTCCGCGAGGAATCCGTGAATACCTCCGTCCGGTTTATGACCTTGAGCGTCTCGTCGGAAGAATCAGCTACCAGTCCGCGAATCCGCGTGACTGATCGCCTTTAAATCGTCGCTGCAGATGCTGCCTTACATCAAGCAGCTCTTAAACTCGTTTGACGGCGGCGCTTTGGCGCAGATTCAGGAGGATCTCGACCCGCTGGAAGACCTCTATCAGCTTGTCGATGCGGCAATCGTGGATGATCCACCGTATCTGATGCGCGACGGCGGTATGATCAAGGACGGCTACAACGAATATGGTCGATAATTACCGTCACGCCAAGACCGGAGGACAACAGTGCTGAGTGAGCTTGAGGCAAGTGAGCGCGAGAAAACCGGCATCAAAAATATGAAGGTCAAATACAACAAGGTATTCGGCTATTATCTGGAGGTCACGAACTCGTTTAAAGATCTTGTCCCGGATTACTATACGAGAAAACAGACGTTGACGAATGCGGAGCGCTACATTACCCCGCGTCTGAAGGAACTCGAGGATACGATTCTCGGTGCGGAGGATAAACTGTATGCGCTGGAATACGATCTTTTCTGTACGGTGCGCGATACGGTTGCCGGTGAGGCGGAGCGGATTCAGCGCACGGCGCAGGCTCTGGCACGGCTCGATGTGTATGCATCACTTTCCTACGTTGCCGAGCACAACCACTATGTGCGTCCGAAGCTGAACAGCCGCGGAAAGATTGATATCAAGGACGGCCGTCACCCAGTGGTCGAGAAGATGATTCCAAACGATATGTTTATCGCAAACGATACCCTGCTTGACAACAGTGACCACCGCGTTTCCGTCATCACCGGACCGAACATGGCCGGTAAATCGACGTATATGCGCCAGACGGCCCTCATTGTGCTGATGGCACAGATCGGTTCGTTTGTTCCGGCTTCGAAGGCAAACATCGGTATTGTGGACCGGATCTTTACCCGTGTCGGCGCATCCGATGACCTGGCAAGCGGCCAGAGTACGTTTATGGTTGAGATGACGGAGGTGGCAAATATTCTTCGGAATGCAACCTCGAACAGTCTGCTGATTCTCGATGAGATCGGAAGAGGAACGAGTACGTTCGACGGTCTTTCGATCGCCTGGGCGGTGATTGAGCATGTGGCGAATCCGAAGCTGCTCGGCGCAAAGACACTGTTCGCTACGCATTACCATGAGCTGACTGAGCTTGAAGGAAAGCTTCCGGGCGTGCACAACTACTGTATTGCCGTCAAGGAAAAGGGCGACGATATCGTATTCCTGCGTAAAATTGTACAGGGCGGCGCAGATAAGAGCTACGGTATCCAGGTAGCGCGTCTTGCGGGAGTGCCGGAGTCAGTGCTCTCCCGGGCGCAGGAGCTGGTGGAGCAGCTGAGCGATGCCGATATCACTGCTGCGGTCAAGGATCTGACCATGCAGAAGAAACCGAAGCAAAGCCGGTTCACTACGACGAGGTCGATATGGCACAGATGTCGCTGTTCGATACGGTGCAGGACGATGATATCATCAAAGAGCTCTCGGAGCTTGATATCTCGAATATGACACCGATGGATGCTTTAAATACCCTGTACCGTTTCCAGGGAAAGGTGAAAAACCGCTGGAAATAGGGGAATACTGGATCAGAACATAAGTTAGAATCAATCCGAAACAGAAAGGAACAACATGGCTACCATAGCAGTACTGGATCAGAATACGATCGATAAAATTGCGGCCGGTGAGGTCGTGGAACGGCCGGCTTCCGTGGTAAAGGAGCTGGTGGAAAATGCAATGGACGCCGGTGCGACGGCGATCACCGTGGAAATCCGCGACGGCGGTATCTCGCTGGTGCGGATCACGGACAATGGAAGCGGCATTCCGGCCGAACAGGTGCCGCTCGCTTTTCTGCGCCACGCGACGAGCAAGATCCGTTCAGTGGAAGAACTCGTGCAGATTGCATCTCTTGGCTTCCGCGGCGAGGCGCTCTCGAGTATCTCGCGGTTGCGCAGATCGAGATGATTACGAAAACGCCGGATGCGCTGACGGGAACGCGGTATGTGATTGAGGGCGGCGCGGAGAAGGCCAATGAGGAGGTCGGTGCCCCGACCGGAACAACCTTTCTGGTCCGGAATCTTTTTTACAACACGCCGGCTCGTCAGAAATTCTTAAAAACGCCGGTTACGGAGGCGAATGCGGTGACTTCCGTTGTGGAGCAGCTTGCGCTGTCGCATCCGGGGATTTCGTTTAAATATATGGTGAATTCACAGGTGAAGCTCCATACGAGCGGCAACCGGAATTTAAAAGAACTGGTCTATAATATTTACGGCCGCGACATCGCGCGGGAGCTGATCGAGATTCACTCGGAAAGCCCGCTGATGACGATTGATGGTTTTATTGGAAAACCGGTGATCTCGAGGGGAAACCGGAATTTTGAAAATTATTACGTGAATGGACGGTATGTGCGGAGCAAGCTGCTCGCCCGTGCGATTGAGGACGGATATCAGACATCGATGATGCAGCATAAATATCCGTTTACGCTGTTCTATGTCCAGATGGATGGAGAGGCGGTGGATGTCAATGTGCATCCGACGAAGATGGAACTTCGTTTTTCTCATCAGGAGGAGATTTACCGCCAGATGCGCGATATGATCTCAGGTGCGCTGAATCACAGGGAGCAGATTGTGAAGGTTTCGCTTTCTTCCGACAGGGAACGGAAAGCAGAGGAAAAAGCGGCACGGAAAGAACAGATTGTTGTTCCGGAACCGTTCGAGCAGAAACGGCAGGTAAAAGAAGGCTTTGCACGGCAGTCCCTTCCGGTGGAGCCGGTTTCCAGCCAGAGCAGAAGAATGCCAATTTTCCCGGAGGTGGAACGAAATGGATACCGCGCAGCGAAAACGTATGTGCCGGTTCAGCAGATGACGGGAATGACGCGGGAAGAGGAAGAACTGTTTGAGCCGGGTGCAGGAAACGTACCAAAGACGGCAGACCTCTCAAACGCGGACACAATACAGCATCAGCAGGAGCCAGATGCAGCTCCAACGGTATCTTCCATGCCAGAAGAATCCTCATCTGCATCTGCTTCGCCTGAGCCAGAAGCCAGATGCAGCTCTTTGATGAGCAGTTTCTTACCCCGGAGGCAGAGAAATCGCACCGCATCATCGGCCAGGTTTTCGATACGTACTGGCTGATTCAGTACGGCGAGAATCTCTACATCATCGATCAGCATGCCGCGCACGAAAAGGTACTGTTCGAGCGGATGATGAAAAATTACCGGGAAAAGAACGTCACCTCCCAGATGGTGAGTCCTCCGCTGATCGTCTCCTTAACGCCGCAGGAAGCGGATCTTGTGACCCGTTACATGGACGTTTTCCAGTCCTTCGGCTACGAAATTTCCCCGTTCGGCGGAAAAGACTATGCGATCAACGCCGTGCCGCACAACCTGTACGGTATTGCGACGGAGGAGCTGTTTATCGAGATTCTCGACAATCTTGAGGAGGTCCGCGAAAAGCCGCTGGAGATTTTAAAAGACCGTCTGGCGACGATGTCGTGCAAGGCCGCCGTAAAGGGCAACAATCATCTTTCCTATGCAGAGGCGGAGCAGCTCATTGCCGAGCTTTTGACGCTCGAAGATCCGTATCACTGCCCGCACGGCCGGCGACGATCATTTCCCTCTCGAAACGGGAACTGGAAAAGAAATTTAAGAGAATTGTGTAGGTGATTTTTTTTGAAAAAACCTTTGATTATCCTGACCGGTCCGACCGCTGTCGGTAAGACGAAGCTGTCGATTTCGCTTGCCAAAGCGGTGAATGGGGCCATTATCTCCGCGGATTCCATGCAGGTCTACCGCCATATGGATATCGGATCTGCCAAAATCCGCCCGGAGGAGATGTGCGGCGTTCCGCATTATCTGATCGATGTGCTCGATCCTTCCGAAGAGTTTCACGTCGTGAAGTTTGTGGAACTGGCGCATGAAGCGATGGAAAAAATATACGCCGCCGGACAGATTCCGATCGTGACGGGCGGCACCGGCTTTTATATCCAGGCGCTTTTAAAAGAAGTTGATTTTACGGAATCGCACGGTGAACTGCCGATCCGGAAACAGCTGGAAGAAAAAGCAGCAACGGAGGAAGGCGCGGCAGAACTGTACCGGGAACTTTCCGAGGTTGATCCTGCTTCCGCGGAGACGATTCACCCGAATAATGTAAAACGTGTAATCCGGGCGCTGGAATATTATCACGAGACAGGACAGAAGATTTCGGAGCACAACGAGGAGCAGAAGCAGAAGGAATCTCCGTACTGTTCTGCTTATTTTGTGCTGAACGACGAACGTTCGATTCTGTATGACCGCATTGACAGGCGCGTCGATCAGATGATCTGCGACGGACTGGTTGATGAAGTTTTCCGTTTGAAAGAAATGGGATACACAAGAGATCTTGTCTCCATGCAGGGACTGGGCTACAAAGAACTGTTCCCGTATCTTGCGGGCGAATGCACGCTGGAGGAGGCCGTCTATATCATCAAGCGGGACACCCGTCATTTTGCCAAACGGCAGCTGACCTGGTTCCGACGGGAAAAGGATGTGATCTGGCTGAACAAGCCGGATTTTGACTACGACGAAGAAAAAATATTATCATATATGCTGGATCGCTGGAACGAAATCGTTTCGGCCGATGCAAAGGAAGAAGGAGAACAATCATGTTGACAGAAAAAGCTGCTATGTACAGCACACTTGGCATTTCCAAAGAGGTTTTCGCATTTGGAACGAAAATTGAGGAAGAATTAAAAGAGCGTTTTGCAAAAATTGATGAAATCGCAGAATACAACCAGTTAAAGGTCATCCACGCCATGCAGGCAAGCAAGGTCAGCGAGGCATGCTTATATGGAACCACAGGATACGGATACAATGACCTGGGACGTGATACGCTGGAGCAGGTCTATGCAACGTGCTTCGGCACTGAGGATGCACTGGTACGCCCGCAGATCGCCTGCGGAACCCATGCGCTTGCAACGGCGCTTTCCGGAAATCTCCGCCCGGGCGACGAACTGCTTTCTCCTGTTGGAAAACCGTACGACACCCTTGAGGAAGTGATCGGCATCCGCCCGTCCGTCGGATCTCTTGCGGAATATGGCGTAACTTACCGCCAGGTAGATTTAAAAGAGGACGGCTCTTTCGATTACGAAGGAATCAAAAATGCCATCAACAAAAAGACAAAGATGGTGACGATTCAGAGGTCGAAAGGATATCAGACCAGACCGACGCTTTCTGTTACCCGCATCGGTGAACTGATTGCATTTATTAAAAATATCAAACCAGATGTCATCTGTATGGTCGATAACTGCTACGGCGAGTTCGTGGAGACGATCGAACCGACCAATGTCGGTGCAGATCTGATGGTCGGATCCCTGATCAAAAACCCGGGCGGCGGACTGGCTCCGGCCGGCGGTTACATTGTTGGAAAGAAAAAGTACGTGGAAAATGCAGCATACCGTCTGCTCTCCCCGGGACTTGGAAAAGAGGTTGGCGCAACACTCGGTGTGAACGGTTCCTTCTACCAGGGATTCTTCCTGGCACCGACCGTTACCGCAGCGGCATTAAAAGGTGCTGTCTTTGCTGCAAATGTTTATGAGAAACTGGGATTTGCCGTTGTTCCAAACGGAACCGAGAGCCGTCACGACATCATTCAGGCGGTAACCTTTGGAAAACCGGAAGGCGTCATCGCATTCTGCCAGGGTATCCAGGCAGCTGCCCCGGTCGACAGCTTCGTTTCCCCGGAACCTTGGGATATGCCAGGTTACGACAGCCCAGTTATCATGGCAGCTGGCGCTTTCGTGCAGGGCTCTTCCATTGAACTTTCTGCCGATGGACCGATCAAACCGCCGTACGCTGTCTATTTTCAGGGTGGGCTTACGTGGCAGCACGCAAAATTCGGTATTCTGATGAGTCTTCAGAAACTCGTCGATGCCGGTATGGTGACATTATAATGGCAAAAAATGTGGTAATTATCGGCGGCGGCGCGAGCGGACTGATGGCGGCAATTTGGGCCTCACGTCTCGGTGCCGCGGTCACCGTTCTGGAAAAGAACGATAAACCGGGCAGAAAGCTTCTTGCGACCGGAAACGGACGGTGTAATTTTACCAATCGTTATCAGGATGCATCGTGCTACCGCACGGGAAATCAGGAGCGTGCATCACGGGTTCTCGAACAGTTTACCGAACAGGACACCGAACAGTTTTTTGAACAGCTCGGCATCCGCATCCGGAGCCGTGAAGGCTGGCTTTATCCGGCCAGCGAGCAGGCACAGTCCGTTCTTGAGCTGCTGATTTTGGAAGCCAGATTCCGAAAGGTAAAAATCAAGACACGGGAAACGGCTGTTGCAGTGGAAAAAGCCGAAAATGGTTATCTGGTGCGCACCGAAGGATGGCAGTACCCGGCTGACAGCGTCATCATCTGCTGCGGAAGCTGTGCTTCCCAGATCGCCGGTTCCGACGGAGATACACTTCGATTTGCCGATCAGCTTCAGCTCGCTTCGATTCCGTTTTTCCCGGCCCTCTGCCCGCTCCGCTGCAAAGGAAACCAGTTTTCCTCCTGGGCGGGTGTTCGGGTGCGCGCGAAGATTACGCTTCTGGTTGAAAATCAGGAGATTCTGACGGAACAGGGAGAGCTGCAGCTTACCGACTACGGTGTCTCCGGCATCCCGGTATTCCAGATTTCCCGGTTCGCTGTGCGCGCCTGCATGCAGAAAAAACGCGTTGAACTTCTCGTAGACTTCTTTCCGGAACTGACGGAATTGGAGCTTACTGCAGAACTTGTCAGACGGCAGGAAATCTGCCCGTATAAAGCGCCAAAAGAGCTTCTGATCGGTCTTCTTCCGGAAAAACTCATTCCGGTTCTGATCGGAAAGAAAAAGACTCCGGAAGAAATGGCAGGCGCCATCAAATCATATCGTTTACAGATCACCGGCCAGACCGACTTTGGAAAAGCCCAGGTGTGTGCGGGCGGCATCACGCTCGACCAGCTTACGGATTCTCTGGAATCGGTACAGCACCCTGGTATTTTCTTTGCGGGAGAAGCCTGGACGTCGACGGCGTCTGCGGCGGCTACAATCTCCAGTGGGCCTGGTCCAGCGGAAGTGCAGCCGGAAGAGCTGCAGCAGGAGAACATGCATGATTCGGATACAGCAATTAAAGCTTCCAGTCACCCACACACAGGAGGAACTGGAACAGAAAATAAGAAAAACACTGAAAATCGGAAAACACGATCTGCAGGAAATTGAGCTCTTACGCCGCTCAATTGATGCCAGAAAGAAATCCGAATTAAAATACGTTTATCAGCTTGATGTAAAAGTAAAAGATGAGAACGCCGTACTGCGGAAGGCGAAAAATAACCAGATCGTAAAAGCGGAGAAAAAGCCATATGTGTTCCCAAAATCCGGAGAACAGACTCTTGTTCACCGGCCGGTTATTATCGGAAGCGGTCCGGCAGGACTTTTTTGTGCCTATGTTCTCGCAAAGCATGGCTACCGTCCGCTCGTTCTGGAGCGCGGCGAATCTGCAGAACAGAGAAAGAAAAGTGTCGATGCGTTCTGGAAACTGGCGTTCTGAACCCGGAATCGAACGTACAGTTCGGAGAGGGCGGCGCCGGTACGTTTTCGGATGGAAAATTAAACACTTCGGTGAAGGATCCATCCGGCAGAAACCGTGAGGTACTCCGGATCTTCACGGAATGCGGGGCACCGGAAGAAATTCTGTACGATCAGAAACCGCACCTTGGCACCGATCAGCTCATCGGAATTGTGACAACAATGCGGAAAAAGATCGAGGCATGGGGCGGAGAAGTCCGTTTCGGAGCAAAAGTGACGGACTTTGGGATTGAAAACGGCAGACTCACTTCTGTAACCGTCAATGAAACCGAGAAGATTGCCGCGGAGACTGCAGTCCTTGCGATCGGCCACTCTGCACGCGATACCTTCTTTAAACTCTGCGAAAATAAGATCTCCATGGAAGCAAAATCCTTCGCTGTCGGCGTCCGCATTGAGCATCCGCAGAAGATGATCACGGAGGATCAGTACGGACCGGAGGCACCGGATTTCCTTGGGGCAGCACCGTATAAGCTCACCAATCAGTGTGAAAACGGAAGAGGTGTGTACTCATTCTGCATGTGTCCCGGCGGCTATGTTGTCAACGCATCCTCGGAAGCGGAACGCACCTGCGTCAACGGTATGAGTTATTCTGACCGGGAAGGTAAAAATGCGAACAGCGCTATGATTGTCACCGTAACACCGGAAGACTACCGCCCGTACCATGTAGAGGGAACGCCGGACGTACTCGATGGTGTGGCATTCCAGAGAGCGCTTGAACACGCTGCGTGGGAAGCCGGAAAAGGCAAAGTTCCGGTGCAGCTTTTTGGTGATTTCTGTGAAAACAGAGTTTCTACAGCACTTGGAGAGGTAACCCCTTCCATCTGCGGAGAATGGACTTTCGCCAATCTGCGGGAAGTTCTTCCGACGTTTATCGGAGACTCCCTTGTGGAAGGCATTCGTGCATCTGAGCGGAAAATCCACGGCTTTTCCCGTCCGGACGCCGTTCTTTCCGGCGTGGAAGCGCGTACCTCGTCACCGGTCCGCATTGTAAGAAATGAAACGCTCGAAAGTCCGTCGCTTACCGGTCTTTACCCGTGCGGAGAGGGCGCAGGCTATGCGGGAGGCATCACTTCCGCAGCATGGACGGATTAAAAACGGCAGAGGAAATTGCAAAAAAATATATGAATTTTTCATAATTCCTATACATCTGCGGAAAGTTGTGCTAGAATGATGGGTGATTCAAACCAATGTATTCCATGAAAATTCCCGGAAGAGTGGTGGGAGGAATACATGAGAAAAAATGGATTACGAAACCTGCCGACGATGGAACAGCCATATGAAAAATGCCTGGAAAACGGCCCGGAAAGCCTTTCGACGCGGAGCTTCTGGCTGTCATTTTACGATGTGGGGCAAGGGGAAAAACATCCCTGGAGCTCGCAAGAGAAATTCTTTCCCTTCCCGGAAAAGAGGAGGGCCTGTTAGGACTCTATCACTGTACAAGACAGGAACTTCTGCAGATCCGCGGAGTCGGGGAAGTAAAAGCGATCCAGCTCCAGTGCATCGGTGAGCTTTCCAAACGAATGGCCGCGGCCGGAGCAAGAAAAGGTCTCTGCTTTCATGATCCGGCTTCCATTGCGGATTATTACATGGAACGTCTCCGCCACGAGGATCAGGAGGTTCTTCTCTGCATGATGCTGGACACAAAAAATCAGCTTCTCGGAGAAAAGGAAATCACAAGAGGAACGGTCAATGCGACGATGATTTCGCCGCGGGAGCTTTTTCTTGCGGCACTGCAGTTCCGTGCGGTTCATATTCTACTGGTTCACAACCATCCAAGCGGAATCCCGGAACCAAGCGGTGACGACATTACCGTGACACGGCAGATCCGGCGGGCGGGCGAAATGCTCGGCATTACCCTGCTGGATCACATTATTATCGGGGATCACTGTTATACCAGTATGCTGGAACAGGGAATCTGATCCCGAAAATCCGAGGCAGAAATGCCCAAAGGAAGGGAACAAGTTAAAGGAGCACGATGCAGATTCGAAATGTATACGGCATAGACCTTGGCACCAGTACCGTCAAAATCTATGACCTGAAGAAAGACACAATCACAAAAAGAAAAAAATATGATTGCCATACGCAACCGCGAACAGGTGATTGCCGTTGGAAATTACGCATATGAAATGCACGAGAGAACGCCTTCCAATATCGAGGTAATTACCCCCATGAGCAACGGACGCATTGCGAATGTATTGATGGTAGAAGCCGTTTTGCACACGCTTCTCCACGCTGTACGCGCCACATGGGATACCGCCCGGAGCTGTATTTTTCAGTTCCCTGCGATATGACAGAGATTGAACGGCGTTCTTATTATACGATTGCACATAAGGGAGCCTTAAAAAACTGCCGCATGTATCTTGTGGATAAACCAATCGCGGATGCGCTGGCACTTGGCATTCCGATCAACCGCACGAAGGGTTCCATGATTGTCAACATCGGAGCGCAGAGCACAGAGATTTCTGTTATCGCCAACGCGAGAGTTATTTTTTCCAGAATCATCCCGGTAGGCGGAAAACAGTTCAACGAATCGATATGCAATCTGAACCGCCGCAAAAACAATTTCCAGATTGGCTCCAAAACAGCCAAACGTGTCAAGATTGCGCTGGCGGATCTTGGAACAGACAAAAAAGAGGCGCGGAAGGTGCGCGGCGTAGATGGTGCATCCGGTCTTCCAATGGAAGGGATCATTACTTCTTCCCTCGTAAACGAAGCACTCCTTTCCGGTGTTAATGAGATCGGCGAGGAAATCAAGCATGCGCTGGAGCGTACACCGCCGCAGATCCACGATCATATCCAGAAAGAGGGTATTTATATCACCGGCGGAAGCACAAGGATTCCGAACATTGACCGCTATCTTTCGAGACAGCTCGGCTGTCCGGTGCAGCTTTCCCAGTATTATGACCTCTGTACCATCTGTGGGCTCAAGGAACTGATCACGCACGATGCGCTGCATCGCTGGGCTTACACGGTAAATAAAAAGAAGTAAATCTATCAAAAAGGACCCGCTATGAATAAGAAGAAAAAATTTCAGCTAAAAAGCAAACATTTACTTTTCATCATGACGTTCCTGTGTCTCTCCGGCATTTTAGGCAGTGCAGCAGACAAAATGCCGGTCACGCCGATCCGGGAAGCCGCAGGCTTTGTGATCATCCCGTTTCAGAACGGAATTAACCAGATCGGTGCGTATTTGACAGACTGTCTGACCGGTTTCCAGAACGTCAAAAAACTGTCTGCCGAGAAAGAGGAGCTTGAACAGAAGGTCACGGATCTGACTGAGGAAAACAATCAGCTTGTACAGGAGCAGCAGGAGCTGCAGCGTCTTCAGGAGCTGTATCAGCTGGACCAGTCCTACTCGGAATATGAAAAAGTAGCAGCACAGGTCATCTCAAAGGATCCGGGCAACTGGTATGATACCTTTGTCATCAACAAAGGATCAAATGACGGGATTCAGAAAGATATGAACGTTATTGCAGACGGCGGCCTTGTTGGACTTGTTGAGGAGGTAAGTTCCAATTCCGCTACTGTCCGCTCTATCATTGATGACTCCAGTTCCGTGAGCGCCATGACAGCATCTACCTCGGATACGTGTATTGTATCGGGTGATCTGCGCCTGATCAGCGACGGAAAGCTTGCCTTTTCCCAGCTGAATACAACCGACACGGTAGCTGAGGGCGAAAAGATTGTGACATCGAACATCAGTGATAAATACCTCCGCGGTATTCTGATCGGCTATGTCAGTGAAATCACCGAGGACTCCAATCACCTGACGAAAAAGGGATACATCATTCCTGTTGTGGATTTTCAACATATTCAGGAAGTTCTCGTGATCAAAGAATTAAAACAGCAGGGAGGAGAGTAAATGCGCAGAAAAATCACGCTTGCCTTTCTGATTCTGGCAGCGTTCCTGTTACAGACAACTGTATTTCAGTATTTTCAGATCGCGTCCGTAACGCCGAACCTTCTTCTGATTCTGACGTCCGCCTTTGGCTGATGCGCGGAAAAAAAAGAGGGACTGATGGTCGGATTTTTCAGCGGTCTGATGATTGATCTGTTCTACGGCAGCCTGTTTGGATTTTACGCACTGCTCTACATGTATATCGGTTATCTGAATGGCTTTTTCTGCAAAGTCTTCTATGACGATGATATTAAGGTACACATTGTACTGGTCGCTGCCAGCGATCTTGTCTACAGTCTGCTGATGTATGTGCTGCAGTTCCTGCTGCGCGTGCGCCTGCACTTTTTCGATTATCTGGCGCATATTATTCTGCCGGAAATGGTATACACGGTAGTGCTCTCCATTCTGCTTTACCGGCTTTTATTTATCATCAACCGTAAACTGACCGAAAATGAAATGGAAGGACAACAGTCGCCATGGCTAAGAAGATAAGAAAACTTTTCCGCAGACTCGGTGAAAACCGCACCCTATTGCTTGGTGTGGTTTTCCTTGCTATGTTTGCCGTCCTGATCGGAAGACTTTTTATCCTGCAGGTGGTGCATGGAGAAGAGTATGCGGATAATTTTGAACTGCAAATCACAAAAACCAGAACCCTTGATAGTACAAGAGGAAATATTTATGACCGGAACGGAAAACTGATCGCTGGAAATAAGGTTTCCTACTCCGTAACCATCGAGGATAACGGAACGTACAACACGACAAAAGAACGTATTCTCTCTCTGAACGCAGAACTCTATCGTCTCTGTAAGCTGATTCGTGCAAACGGAGACTCGATTGACACCAGCACCTTCCCGATTGAAGTGGATGAGAACGGTGCGTTTGTTTTTACAGGTGAAGAGGGAACGACCCGCGACCGTTTCCGTGCAGACATTTATGGACAGAAGAAAATCGACGATATGACGGCAGAACAGAAGAGTTCCAGTGCCGAAACGCTGATGACATTTCTTGCCGGACCGGACGGCTTTGGCCTGGATGCCTATTCTGACGATGAAAAATACGCATATTCTGCCAAAGATTTTGAAGAGTATGGTCTTCCATACCAGACAGACGAATCCGGAAATGCGGTCCTTTCTCTTTCCAATCAGGAGCGTCTGGAAATTCTGGTGATCCGCTATAAGATGAAACAGACGAATTATCAGAAGTATGTCCGCGTGACAGTTGCTTCCGGCGTCAGCAGCAATACAACTGCATCGATTGCAGAGAATGAAGATGTTCTGCAGGGTGTCAGCATTTCGGAAGATTCCGAGCGTGTATATTATGACGGAAAGTATTTTTCCTCTCTGATCGGTTATACGGGCCAGGCGTCCTCAGACGAGCTGACAGAACTGAATGAAGAGCTGAAGAGCCAGGGAAAAGAAGAAACGTATTCCACGGAATCCATCGTCGGAAAATCTGGTCTGGAACAGTATATGGAGACAATCCTTCAGGGAACCGACGGATCAGAAGAGATTATCGTTAATAACGTCGGAAAAGAGCTGGAAACGGTAGAAGGATCCCTGGTTGAGCCAAAACAGGGAAATAACGTCTATCTTTCGATTGATTATGACCTGCAGATTGCGGTATATAAAATTCTGGAACAGAGAATTGCCGGCATTCTGAAACAGTATCTGAGTGATGTAAAATCCGTTGATACCTCAACACTTGCCAATACGGATGCCGTTCCGATTCCAATTTACGATGTATACAATGCACTGATCGAAAACAGCACGATTGATATTTCCCATTTCTCGGCGGCGGATGCCACGGAGCGTGAGCAGCGGATCTATGCACTGTTCCAGCAGAAGCTCCAGCAGGTGCTTGCCGAGATTACGCAGGAACTGACCGTTGAAACAGCAACCGTTTACAACGACCTTAGCGATGAAATGCAGGAATATGAGACCTTCATCGTGGATAAGCTGCTTTCCAGTACGATGGGTATTCTTTCTTCAACAGCAATTGATGAGAAAGACGCCACCTATCAGGCATGGAATGACGGAACGATTTCTCTTCGTGATTATCTGACGTATGCGGCAAGCCAGAACTGGATTGATGTCTCAGCACTGACGCAGGATGATGCCTACCTGGATTCTCAGGAGGTTTATCAGAAGCTGACGGAGGTTATTCTGGACCGTCTGGCAAACAATACAACATTTGCAAAAAAGATGTATCACTATATGCTGCTGCAGGATATGCTCGATGGCTATGATATCTGCAATCTGATGTATGATCAGAACCTTCTGACGAAAGAGGATGACGATTATGCCGCTTATGTTGCAGGAAATATGACACCGTTCCAGCTTCTGTCCGATAAAATCGCCAAACTGGAAATCACCCCGGCACAGCTTGCACTCGATCCGTGTTCCGGTTCTGCTGTCATTACGGACCCGAATACCGGTGCTATTTTAGCCTGTGTTTCCTATCCTGGCTACGACAACAACCGCCTGGCAAACCAGATGGATACCGCATACTGGGCAAAATTGAATACCGATGAATCCAGCCCGCTGTACAACAAAGCAACCCAGCAGAAGACGGCTCCTGGTTCCACCTTTAAACCGCTGATGGCGGTTGCCGGATTAAGCGAAGGCATAATTACTCCGACCAGTACCATCAACTGCAACGGTCTGTTCGGGGAAGGACTTGTCAACGAATCTGACTATGTCCACTGCCATCAGTTGAGCGGCCACGGAGATCTGAACATTGTCGGTGCCATCCAGAACTCCTGCAACGTGTTCTTCTGTACGCTTGGATATCGTCTGGGACTCGATGAGAACGGCACCTTTAAACAGAAGCGCTCTCTGGAAATGATCCAGAAATATGCCGATATGTTTAAGCTGGATGAAAAGACTGGAATCGAAATTTCGGAAACCGATCCGAATGTAACCGATTCCCTCCCGATCCTTCCTCGATTGGTCAGGGTACCAACAACTATACGACGACACAGCTTGCACGCTATGTCACAACGATTGCAAATTCCGGTACGGTTTATAATCTTTCCCTTCTGCAGAAAGCAACGGATTCGGATGGCAATGACATCGATATGGGCGCAGATTTCGGCCCGACGGTAAATTCAGAAATGGATGTTGATTCCAACATCTGGGATCTGGTACACGAAGGCATGCGAAAAGTAATCAGCGTATCCAATGCGACCATTTTCCCGGAATCCTGGCCGGTAGAGCTTTCCGGAAAAACCGGTACCGCGCAGGAAGACCGTACACGTGCAAACCATGGACTGTTTATCGGCTTCTCTCACTATGAGAGCAGAGACGATATTGCTCTTGCCGTCCGCATTCCGTTTGGATATTCTTCTATGAACGCAGAGTTGGTAGCTAAGGATATCTTAGATTATTACTATGGCCTCTCAGACGATATTCTGTCCGGTCAGGCAAACTCCAACGGTGTTGCAAGCGTGAGAGCAGACTAAGGAATTTTTCCGGCAGAAACGAAGCCTGGGAAGAAAGCTGCAAAAGAGAAAGGATGCGTTTTTAAACAAAGGTTTGGACGCATCCTGCGGCATGAAAATGCAGAACAGTTTTCAACAAGGAGGTTCCAGATGAGTGAAGTCATTGTAATTACATCAGGAAAAGGCGGCGTCGGAAAGACGACAACCGCAGCAAATATCGGAATCGGGCTGGCACAGCTTGGAAAGAAAGTTGTGATGGTAGATACCGACATCGGTCTTCGAAACCTGGATGTCGTGCTCGGCCTTGAAAACCGGATTGTCTACAATCTTGTGGATGTTGTGGAGGCAACTGCCGGATGAAGCAGGCGCTAATCCGCGACAAACGGTACGAGCAGCTCTACCTTCTCCCGTCTGCCCAGACGAGGGACAAGACAAGCGTAACGCCCGAGCAGATGAAAAAACTCTGCGATGAATTAAAACAGAGCTTTGATTTTGTTCTTCTTGACTGTCCGGCAGGCATTGAGCAGGGATTTGCAAATGCAGTTGCCGGTGCCAATAAGGCAATTGTTGTGACTACGCCGGAGGTTTCGGCCATCCGGGACGCGGACCGCATCATCGGCCTTCTGGAGGCGCAGGATCTGAGGGATATCTCTCTTGTCATCAATCGTATCGGCCGGATATGGTAAAACGCGGTGAAATGATGTCGGTGGATGATGTACAGGAAATTCTTGCTGTTCCGCTGCTCGGCATTCTGCCCGATGATGAGCAGGTAGTAATCGCCACCAACCAGGGCGAAGCGATCGCTGGAAGCGGTTCCAAGGCAGGAGAAGCCTTTACGAATATCAGCCACAGGATCCTCGGGGAGAGTGTTCCCTACTTGGATCTTGACAGCAAAAAGGGATTTTTCCGCCGCGTATTCGGGCGATAGGAGGGAACTGGTATGGGTTTATTTTCAGGCAGAAAGCCGCACTCCGGCCTCGTTGCAAAAGAACGTCTGTCCAATCTTTTAATGGCAGAACGTCTGAACTGTTCTCCGGCATCGCTTCAGATGCTGAAAAATGATCTTTCTGCTGCTGCAGGAAAATACCTTACCGTTGAGGCGGATGAAATTTCCGTCACCATTACACAAACAACCCCTGTCATACTGACAGCGAAAATACCATTGAAAAGAAACGAGGAGTATCATGTTAAGACGATATAAGCTGAAAAATTATAATTTCCGGCTGGTCATTCTTCTGATTGCCATCAGCATTATTGGTGTGCTTCTGATCGGAAGTGCAGACAGTGCAGACCAGAAAAAACAGGCCATCGGAGTCGTATTGGGCGTAGTCATCATGATTATTGTCTCTTTGCTTGACTATAGCTGGCTTCTGAATTTTTACTGGGTTCTTTACATCGGAAATCTGATGATGCTTGGCGTTCTTTATCTCGGCGGTTCTACCGCAAAAAACACGTTTGGTGCGACCCGTTGGATTCAGATCGGAAGCTTTCAGTTTCAGCCGACCGAGCTGTCAAAAATCTTTCTGATCATGTTTTTTGCGATGTTTCTGATGAAGCATGAAGAAGATCTGAATACGGCGAAAACCATTTTTACCGCGATCGGGCTTCTGATTCCGCCGCTCGTTATGATTTACCGCCAGCCGGATTTGAAAAATACGATTACGGTCATGGTTCTGTTCTGCTTTATGATGTATGTGGCGGGCTTAAGCTACAAAGTTATCGCCGTTGTTCTGGTTTCCGGTTCAGCACTGGTACTTGCGCTTCTGCTTGTCATTACGCAGGTGAATTTCCAGCTTCCGGCGGCTCTTGACAAGACGATTGGTTATCAGCTTGGGCGAATTCAGGACTGGTTAAGCGATGATGCCGACAACGCTGACGGCCGTCTCCAGCAGCAGAATTCCATTACAGCCATCGGTTCCGGAAAGCTGACCGGAAAAGGACTCAACAACAATAAAGTTTCTTCCGCAAATAAGGGAAATTTCGTTTCCCAGAACCATAATGACTTTATTTTTGCAGTGGCAGGAGAGGAACTTGGTTTCTTTGGATGCTGCGGAATCATCCTGCTCCTGTTCCTGATTCTCGTCGAATGCATCCGGACTTCCCGGAAAGCAAAAGATCTGTCAGGAACGTTGATCTGCTGCGGTATGGCAGGACTCATTGCCTTTCAGAGCTTTCTGAATATCAGTGTTGCAACCGGAATCCTGCCGAACACCGGTACACCGCTTCCGTTCGTCAGCTATGGACTGACCTCCCTTGTAACACTTTACATCGGAATGGGGCTTGTCCTGAATGTCGGACTGCAGAACCGGGATTTTGTAACCAGAAACTATGAATTACTAAGGAGGAAAACCATCAATGAACATCGGATTGATCGCGCATGATGCAAAAAAAACGCTGCTTCAGAACTTGTGTATCGCCTACCGCTCGGTACTTGCCAAGCATACTCTTTACGCAACCGGAACTTCCGGCCGTCTGGTAGAAGAGGCAACCGGACTTAACGTCCGCAAATATCTGGCTGGACACGTTGGAGCGTTCAGCAGATGGGTTCTCAGATTGAACAGAATGATCTGGATCTTGTGATTTTCCTGCGGGATCCGGAACAGCCGAAACAGCATGAGCCGGATGTCCATCGGATTATCCGTCTCTGCGACGTACACAGCATTCCGCTTGCCACCAATCTTGCAACGGCAGAAATGCTGATCAAATCATTAGACAGAGGAGAAATGGACTGGCGTGAAATCTACCGGAGAAACGACTAATACTACAGAAAAAGAACAGAAACTGCCTGTAACGGAGAAAAACGGGACTGCTCCGGAAAAAACCGAACATATTTTAAACCGCCTGATCATCGGCGCGGGTGTCTGTGTTGCTGTTATTGCGGTTCTGATCGGTGTGAAACTGTACCGTCAGGACCGCCAGATGGACATTACAGAGCCGTTTGCGCGAAGTATGGTGCTCGCCTCCGATCCGCTTTCGGCAGAAAAACGGTTTCAGGCTGAAACGCTCTCTGCCGATCTCTGTGTCGGTGAGACGAGCGTACCGCTGAATGATATCTCGTTTTCTTCACAGGTAAAGGCCGGACTGTTTGATCTGGATCACAAAAAAGTATTGTTCGCGCAGAATATGTATGATCAGATCTACCCAGCCAGCATCACGAAGATCATGACGGCTCTCCTTGCCATGGAATACAACCAGCCGGATACGCAGGTAACGATCACAGAAGAGGATCTTGCGCTGGAAGATGGATCCCAGATGAGTGGACTGGCCGTGGGCGATACGGTAACGATGGATCAGCTTTTCCATGCATTGTTGATTTATTCTGCCAACGATGCTGCTATGGCGATTGCCCGCCAGGTAGGCGGAAGTGTAGAGAATTTCGTTCAGATGATGAACGATAAGGCAGCTTCCCTTGCCATGACCGGTACGCATTTGCAAACCCGCACGGTCTTCACAATGAGAATCATTACACTACTGCATATGATGTTTATCTGATGCTGTATGCTGCCTATCAGCATACGGAATTCCAGAATACGATGTCAATGTCTTCCTACACGCTGAACATGACGCATGCGGACGGTACGGCGGGAACGATCTATTTAAGCTCCACGGACAAATATCTGACCGGAGAGAAAAACGCACCGGAAAATGTGACGGTGCTCGGCGGAAAAACCGGAACGACCGATGAGGCCGGTTCCTGCCTGGCACTGGTATCCCAGAATGCATACGGAGAACCGTTTATCTCTGTCATTCTTCATGCATCAACAAAAGTGGAACTGTACGAGGACATGAACACTCTTCTTTCCAATATCAACTCCTGACGTAATCTTTTTACAATCCCCCGGACGGCGTTTTTTCTGCCTATCCGGGAGATTGTCGTATCCGTTTAGAAAAACAGAGCTCCTTTCCCTGCGAATTAGAAGATTTTTCAGAATTTTTTCATTTTACCATTGAAAACGTTGGTGAATTGTACTATAATTAAACCATGAACTTAAAGGTTTTTGGTGAAAATATCTTATTCTAATCTAAGGAGGAAACTGCTATGGTTCAATTAATTGTAGGCAAGAAGGGAAAAGGCAAAACAAAACAGCTGTTAGACAAAGTAAATGCAGAGGTAAAAACCGCAAACGGAAATATCGTGTATATTGACAAGAGCACAAAGCACATGTTTGAATTAAACAACAAAGTACGTCTGATTTCCGCAACCGACTATCCTCTGAAAAACAGTGATGAATTTATCGGATTTATCTGCGGTATCGTTTCTCAGGACCACGATCTCGCAAGCGTTTATCTCGACAGCTTCCTGAAAGTAGCAAAACTGGAAGGAGAGGACATCACAGATTGTGTTGAACAGCTGGAAGGCATTGGCAAGCAGTATAACATTACCTTCGTATTAAGTGTCTCCATGGATAAAGAAGAGCTTCCGGAAGGCATGCAGGATAAGATTATCGTTGCACTGTAACCAAAACTGTATTATAATAATTGCATAGCGACAAAACCAAAGGACGGCGCTTACGGCACCGTCCTTTTAGCGCATGGATTAAACAATAAAAGGAGCATACATTTTGTCTAAGCAGAAAAAGAACAGCCGCCGGCATTCGAGAATCCGTTTCCCTTTTCCAGCGTTGAATATTGGAAATATCATCTTTGGAGCCCTTTTTTTCTATATGGCAGTTTCACTTTTCTTTTACCTGACCGCCGATCATATCAAATCTTTTCAGGTTGTGCAGGGAACTTTATCCCGGAATGATACCTATACCGCATTCGCCATGCGGACAGAGAGTGTGCAGCTTTCCTCCGGCAGCGGATATGTTCAGTTCTATACCCCAAATGCATCGAAAATCAGCCGCGGAAGCGCTGTTTATGGGATTTCCGCAACAGAAAATGCCGATACCTCTGGTATTTCGGCAGATGCGGCAACGAGAACGTCGCTTCGTTCCTCGCTCGCACGTTTTTCTTCTGATTATGATTCCAGTTCCTTTTCCGGCATTTATCAGCTGAAAACAGAACTTTCCGCAAAGCTGCTTGCCGCTGCCGCTGAAAACGGAGATTCCTCATCACAGACGATATTTTATGCAGATCAGGACGGTGTTGTCGTCTACGGCAGTGATGGATATGAAAGCTATACGGAGGACAGCCTTACGCCGGAGCTTTTCTCTACGAAAGCCTCTGTGGTTTCCTTTGATTCCGGCGCGCAGACGGAGCCTGGAAATGCAGTATACCGTCTGGTGACAGATGAGCAGTGGGAAATTGCCGTTCCGGTGACGAATAAGCAGGTCGTTACACTTTCCAATTTCAGTACGATAAAAGTTAAATTTCTGAAAGACGGAAAAACACAGACGGGAACACTGAATCTAAAGTCCATTAACGATCAGAACTATGCTGTCATTTCGTTTACAAGCGGGATGATCCGTTATGCGGAAGACCGTTTTCTTTCAATAGAGCTGGTCACAAACACTGGAAGCGGACTGAAAATTCCAAATACTGCCATCACGGAAAAAGATTTCTATAAAATCCCGGCGCAGATGCTCGTACAGGGCGGAGACAGCAATTCTTCCGGTTTCCTGCGGGAAAAGACCGATAAAAAAGGAAATGTCATGCTGGATGATAACGGACAGCCGGTGACAGAATTTGTAAACGCCACGATCTATGAGCAGGTCAATGATGAAAATGATAATCCGGTCGAATATTACGTCGACATGGCCGCTTTTAATGATGGAGATATACTTCGTGCACAGGATTCCGCCACAACGTATCAGATTGGAGAAACGGTTCCGCTGCAGGGTGTTTACTGCATCAACAAAGGATATGCTGTATTCCGCAAAATTCAGATCATCGATCAGAATGCGGAGTATTCTATCATAAAAAAACAAACGCAATACGGCATTTCGCAGTATGATTATATTGTGGAAAATGCATCCACCGTCAGTGAAGAAGATATTGTGCATTAAATACTGGAGGTTAGAAAGATATGCTGAAAGAGAACTATGAAGAAGTCCAGAAGAAAATCACAGAAGCCTGCAAAAGAGCCGGACGGAACCGGGAGGAAGTTACCCTGATTGCGGTCAGCAAGACAAAACCGGTCGAAATGCTTTCCGAAATCTATGATCTTGGCGAACGCAATTTCGGTGAAAACAAAGTGCAGGAGCTGACAGAAAAAGAGGAAGTGCTGCCAAAGGATATCCACTGGCACATGATCGGTCATCTGCAGCGGAATAAAGTAAAATACATTGCAGGAAAAGTTGCCCTGATTCATTCTGTCGATTCTCTTCGTCTGGCAAAAACGATCAGTGAGGAAGCGGTAAAGCACAACTGCGAAATCCCGATCCTGATCGAGGTAAACGTTGCCGGCGAGGAAAGCAAGTTTGGTGTCTCCGTAGAGGAAACCCTTCCATTGATTGAAGAAATCGCAAAACTTCCGGCAATTCATGTGGAGGGACTTATGACCATTGCACCGTATGTGGAAGATCCAGAAGAAAATCGTCCGGTTTTTCGCAAATTAAAGGAATTAAGTGTTGACATTGCCGCCAAAAACATTAATAATGTACGTATGGCCATTTTGAGCATGGGCATGACCGGCGATTACGAAGTAGCAGTAGAAGAAGGCGCCACTTTAGTACGGGTTGGAACCGGAGTCTTTGGCGAACGGGATTACAGTAAAAGATAACAGGAAGTCTTTCCAAGAAGAGTGACCCCGCGCATTCTGCACGGCTGTCTGGCCAAATGCCACAGGACTAAAAATAGGAGAGTATAAGAATGAGTGTTTTAGACAAATTTCTGGATGCCATCCGGCTGAACGACGATTACGAGGAAGAGGATGCTGATTCGGATAGCTTCTTCGATGAAGAAGACGATGATATAGAAGAAAAACCAAAGAAACGTTTCTTCCGTAAACTGGAGAACGAGGATGAGGACGAAGAGGAAGAGCCGCAGGCGAAACCGGTTCACACTGCACCGCGTAAACAGCCGGCGCCAAAGACCACCGCTTCAAGCCAGGTTGCTGCTGCACGAGCTCCAAAGCCAGCTGCTCCGGTTTCCTCGAAAGTTACTCCAATGAGAAAGAAAGCAGGTGCATTAAATATGGAAGTATGCGTCATCAAACCGGCTTCCATGGAGATACCCGTGAAATCGCGGATACGCTTCTGGCCGGATGTACCGTTGTCCTTAACTTAGAAGGCATTGATGTGGATATTGCCCAGAGAATCATTGATTTCTGCTGTGGTGCATGCTACTGTATGAGCGGAAGTCTGCAGAAAGTTTCCAGCTATATTTTCATCCTGACACCGTCCAGTGTAGAAATTTCCGGCGACATCCAGGATATCTTAAGCGGAGCTTTTTGATCTTCCAAATATCCGTACCGATTATTAAAGAAAATTATCTTTGCAGTAAATTAAAATGGATCCACTGGATCAATTATTGATTTACTTAGTAACAAAGGAAAAGCATCAGATGCAGGATTCTGATGCTTTTTTCATGAAAGAACATACAGGAGGCATAATTTATGAAAACACTTACCGTTAAAAGAGAAGGCACATCTACTGAATTTTCTTATGAAATTGTCTGGGACGGCAGCTACGAACGCCTCGCCGGCTGTGTGGAGAACTTAAAACTCCCTGCAAAAAAGGCCTGCATTGTCACAGACAGCACGGTTTCAGAACTGTATCTGGAAGAGGTAAAAAATGTACTGTCCCCGCTGTTTGAGACCGTAACCGCATTTGTTTTCCCGGCTGGTGAAGCAAGCAAAAATCTGGATACCGTCAAAGATCTGTACACGTATCTGATTGAAAACCACTTTGAGAGAAAAGACATTTTATTCGCACTCGGCGGCGGTGTCGTTGGGGATCTGACCGGCTATGCGGCGGCAACGTATCTGCGCGGCATTGATTTCATCCAGCTTCCGACGACACTGCTTGCACAGGTAGATTCCAGCGTTGGAGGAAAAACGGGCGTCGATTTCGACCAGTACAAAAATATGGTCGGTGCATTCCATCATCCACGTCTTGTCTATATGAACATGGCAACCTTAAAATCCCTGAACGGCGAACAGTTTGCCTGCGGTATGGAGAAGTCCTGAAAACAGGTCTGATCCGCGATGAAAAATTCTACATCTGGACCATCAATCACATGTCTGAGATCGAAGAGCGGATTGAGCCGGTATTAACGAAAATGATCCAGAAATGCTGCGATATCAAACGCCAGGTTGTAGAAAATGACCCAACAGAACAGGGAGAGCGTGCCGTTTTAAATCTTGGCCATACGATCGGTCATGCCATTGAAAAGCTCAAGAACTTCGAACTGCTCCATGGCCAGTGCGTTGCACTTGGAACCGTTGCTGCTGCCTATATTTCCTACAAGAGAAGTTATCTCTCTGATGAAGAGTTTTACGAGATTCGTGATATGAACGTCGGTTTCTATCTGCCAATCACCGTGGACGCCTGAAATCGGAAGATATTCTGGCTGCAACAAAATCGGACAAGAAAATGGAACAGGGTACGATCAAATTCATCCTTCTGGAGTCTGTCGGCCATGCTGTGGTGGACCGCACGGTTACAGATGAAGAAATGCTGGAAGCTATCAATTCTATTAATGGAGATCTGATCGATGAAGAGTAAAAAACTTTCTCCGCTGGCCGTTTATCTGGTTTGTGCGGCAGCGATTGTCCTTCTGCTTGCAGCAGATCAGTATACAAAATCACTGGCAGTGCAGTATCTGAAAGACCAGCCGTCGATCGAGCTCATTCCGGGGGTTTTGGAGCTGTTTTATCTGGAAAACCGCGGTATGGCATTCGGACTTCTGCAGGATCAGTACTGGCTGTTTGCTATGATGACGGTATTGTTTCTGATCGTCATGGTGATTGTCTTTTACAAGCTTCCAAAGACACGCCGCTTTTTACCGCTTTTTGCCGTGCTGACTGTTCTGACGGCTGGTGCGGTCGGAAATTTTTACGATCGTTTTCTGAATCACTATGTCGTTGATTTCATCTACGTTTCGCTGATCAACTTTCCGGTTTTTAACGTAGCTGATATTTATGTCACCGTATCGGTCGCTGTCTTTTTACTGCTGTATCTGTTGTACTACAAGGACGAAGACTTCGCATTTCTGCATAAAAAACGCCAAAAAGGAGGAGTCCGATGGCTGAAGAAGAACGGATTTTGGAAGTTACACCGGATTTTGATGGAAAACGGATTGATCAGTGCCTGGCCGCATCTTTTTCGGACTGTTCCCGTTCTTTTCTGCAGAAGCTTTTAAAAGACGGAAAGGTTTCGATCAACGGAAAAACGCAGAAAGCAAGCAGTAAGGTTGCCGCCGGTGATGCCGTTCTGGTGCTTCTGCCGGAACCGGAAGAACTGAACGTGGAGCCAGAAAACATTCCGCTTGATATTCTGTACGAGGATGATGATCTTCTGGTCGTCAATAAGCCCAAGGGGATGGTCGTACATCCGGCGGCAGGCCACAGCAGCGGAACACTGGTCAATGCGGTTCTGTATCACTGCCGCGGAAATCTCTCCGGCATCAACGGCGTTCTGCGCCCCGGAATCGTCCACAGAATCGATATGGACACAACGGGTGCCCTGGTTATCTGTAAGAGCGATTTCGCCCACCAGAGCCTTGCAGAACAGCTCTCTGTACATTCCATTACCCGAAAGTACCGGGCAATTGTCCATGGGAATCTGAAAGAGGACGAGGAAACCGTGCGCGGTGCAATCGGCCGCCATCCGACAGACCGGAAAAAGATGGCGATTAATGAACGGAACGGAAAACCGGCGGTCACACATTACCGTGTGCTGGAACGCTTTGGAAATTATACGTATATTGAATGCCAGCTGGAAACCGGCCGGACGCATCAGATCCGTGTCCATATGGCAAGTATCGGGCATCCGCTGCTTGGCGATGCGGTTTATGGCCCGAAGAAATGCCCGGTGAAAAACCTGCAGGGACAGACGCTGCATGCGATGGTACTTGGATTTATCCATCCACGGACCGGTGCCTATATGGAGTTTGAGGCGCCGATTCCGGAATATTTTTCCAATCTGTTGCTGCAGTTTCGAAAAAATGTCTGAAACTGCTTAAAAAGAATGATATTTCAAAAAGTATATAGTTAATTTGTATAAGTTTTATCAAAATGTTCTGTACTTTCTGTGAATTCTGTAGTATACTGGATGTAACGAAAAAACGCGAGTTACTACATCTGTGAAAGCAGATTATTGTGACGGAATGGAAAGGAGCGGATTATATGAAAACTATCATAACGATTGGACGTCAGTACGGAAGCGCCGGACATTCCATTGGTAAGATTTTAGCGGATGACCTGGGAATCAAGTACTATGACAAAGAGCTGCTGGAGAGAGCAGCAAAGGACAGCGGATTATGCCAGGAATTGTTCGAAAACCACGATGAAAAACCAACCAACAGCTTTTTATACTCTCTGGTTATGGACAGTTACTCCTTCGGCTATGGATCTACCATGATGGATATGCCGCTGAACCAGAAGGTATTTCTGGCACAGTTTGATGCCATCAAGAAGATTTCGCAGGACGGTCCGTGTGTCATCGTAGGCCGCTGTGCAGATTATGCACTGGAGGAAAATCCGAACGTGCTGAGCATCTTTATTAAAGCAGATATGCAGGATCGCATCCGCCGTATCGCAAAGCTGTATGATCTTTCCGATGCAAAAGCAAAAGACAAGATCACAAAGATCGACAAACAGCGTGCAAGCTACTACAATTACTACACCAGCAAACGCTGGGGCGAGGTAGACAGCTACGACCTGTGCCTGAACAGCAGTGTATTCGGTATCGATGGAACCGTAGATATGATCAAACAGGCAATTGAAGTTAAAGAAGCGGGAATCCGCAAGATTTTCAGCACCTGATCAAAACAGAACATAGGAGAAACGACCCTCTCTTAAAAATAAGAGGAGGGTCATTTTATGAAAGGATTTTAAAGATGAGAATTGTTATACAACGTGTAAAAAGAGCAAGTGTTTCGGTGGAAGAGAAGGTTGTCGGATCGATTCAGAAAGGTTTTCTGGTTCTGATCGGTGTCGGCCAGGGGGACGATGAAGCAACAGCAGACAAGTATATGAAAAAACTGCTGGGACTGCGTATTTTTGAAGATGAAAATGGAAAGACGAACAAGTCCCTGGCAGATGTGGATGGACAGCTTCTGATGGTTTCACAGTTTACCCTGTATGCCAACTGTAAAAAAGGAAACCGTCCAAGCTTCACGGAAGCAGGCGAGCCGCACAGAGCAGAAGAACTGTATGAATATATGGTCGCGAAAGCACGGGAACAGGTTCCTGTTGTCGAAACGGGAGTGTTCGGGGCTGAGATGGAAGTATCACTGGTGAATGATGGCCGTTTACGGTGATCTTAGAGGATCTGTGAAACCTGTTTTTGTCTAGAGATAGTGTACCATCATCGGACTGAATTGTTTGTATTTATACAGTTTACATAAAATGATTATGTGAACTTGTGAAGAGGAGAAAATCTTTTATGCCGCAATTTGACTATCAGCAGCTGTGTCACTTTGTCCTTCCGGAACAGGGGGGACTGTCGGTGGAAACAATTCTAAAACGTTTTCTGCACCTGACACCACGTGAAATCCGCCATGCCAAATATATTCCGGATGGAATTCAGAAAAACGGTGTTTCCTGCCGCACAAATGCAGTCGTCCAGACTGGAGATACGATCACTTTTCGATATGAGCAGAAGTGTCCCCACCTTTCCGAAGATCAGGTTCTGCCGGTATCAGGTGATTCTGCCGGCGTACGGATTCTCTATGAGGACAGTGATCTCTGTGTCGCAGACAAGCCATCCGGTATGGTCTGCCACGCTTCCCACGGCCATTATTCCGATTCCCTGACACATGCTGCCGCATCCCTGTTAAAAACACCGACAGCGCCTTCTGAACTCCGCTGCATCGGCCGTCTTGACAAAGATACATCGGGTCTGGTACTATTTGCAAAGAATCAGCTGGCTGCTGCCAGACTGTCCCGGCAGCGGGAGAGCGGCGCGCTGAAAAAAGAATACCTGGCTCTGGTACACCATCCCTTTTCCGAAGAAACGCAAAAAGAAACCATTCGTCTTTCCATGGAGCAAATTCCAGGAGATGACCCTGATTCTTTCGATCCGTCTGGGAAACGTATCACTAAAATGCGTATCTGTAAAGAAGGGAACGGCCTGTGGGCTACTACACACTACGAGGCTGTCCTTCAGGATCCTTTCTGGGCCGTCGTGTGCTGCCGTCTGGAAACCGGCCGCACGCATCAGATCCGCCTTCACATGGCATCTATTGGACATCCACTTTTCGGAGATCCGCTCTACGGAGTCCGCGACGGCGGTACCCGTGCCGCGCTCCATGCCTGGAAACTGCACTTTCTGCAGCCGATGACAGGAGAACCAATTGATCTGGAAAATATTCGAACGCACATGTTCGATTAAATATATTTGAAGTATAAGGAGAACATTTTATGGAAGAACAGAAAGAACACAAACGCCGCGTCCGCTACAAAGGCACACATCCGCGGAATTACAATGAGAAATACAAAGAACTGAATCCGGAGAAATATCAGGGGACCATTGAGCATGTGATCCAAAAGGGAAGCACACCGGCCGGCATGCATATCCCGATTCTCGTAGATGAAATCCTCGATTTTCTCAAGATCGAGCCGGGACAGAACGGACTTGATGCAACACTCGGATACGGCGGCCACAGCTCCCGTATGCTTGCATGCCTGCGGGGAAAAGGGCATCTCTGTGCGCTGGATGTCGATCCGATCGAGATGGCAAAAACAAAAGAACGACTGGCCGCGCAGGGGTACGGCCCTGAGATTTTAACGATTCTTCATCAGAATTTTGCCAATATTGATCAGGTTGCTGCCGAATACGGCCCCTTTGACTTCATTCTGGCGGATCTTGGTGTTTCCTCCATGCAGATTGATAATCCGGAGCGCGGCTTTTCCTACAAATATGATGGACCGCTGGATCTTCGCCTGAATCCGGAGGCAGGAATTTCTGCGGCCGAGCGTCTGCGCACGGTTGCACGCGATGAACTGGAAGGCATGCTCATTGAAAACGCCGATGAACCGTATGCAGAAGAAATTTCCCAGGCTGTTACGCGGGCACTTCGGAAAGGAAAGAAAATTGACACTACGTTTACACTGCGTGATCTGATCGCTGAAGCACTGGATTTTCTTCCGAAAGACGAGAAAAAAGAAGCCATCAAAAAATCCTGCGCCCGCACCTTCCAGGCACTGCGGATCGATGTAAACAACGAATATGAGGTTCTGGAAGCATTCATGGAAAAACTCCCGGATGCTCTTGCTCCGGGCGGCAGAGCGGCAATTCTGACGTTCCATTCCGGCGAAGACCGGCTTGTGAAAAAGTCCATGAAGGGACTGTATCAGATCGGTATTTATTCCGAATATTCAAAAGAAGTCATTCGTCCTTCCAAAGAAGAATGCATCCGCAACAGCCGTGCAAGTTCAACGAAAATGCGCTGGGCAATTAAGGCGGAGTAACTAAAAAAAGCAGGAGAGAAGTCGTCTCCATAAAAAAGAGGAATCAACGAATGGGATATAATCCCTGTTGATTCCTCTTTTGGTTTCTGATATGTTTTTATTCCTCATGCTCCGGCATGGACTCCCGCAGCCGTACCGCTGTGGCAGCCTGACGGCGCCTTGCATCGTCCATGGCAGCATAATGCTTCTTCGTCGTATTGACATCCTTATGGCCGAGAACATCCGCAACAAGATAAATATCGCCTGTTTCCTGATACAGCGTCGTACCGTACGTACTACGCAGTTTATGCGGCGTAATTTTCTTCGTTGTCGTCACCTGGGACGCATATTTCTTCACCAGATTTTCCACCGTCTTGACGTTGATCCGTTTTCTCTGCGCCGAATAGAAGAGTGCGTGTTCGTGTCCTGCCACAGGCGTAATACCTGCGCGGACTTCGATATACTTTTTCAGTGCCTCGGCAACTTCATCTCCAAAGTAGACAAACATTTCATTTCCACCTTTTCGAAGCACTTTGATGCCATTGTTTTTAAAATCGACATCCTCAATATCTAACCCGACACATTCCGACACACGGATTCCCGTGCCAAGCAGAAGAGTAATGATTGCAAAATCACGTTCCTTTGTTTTTTCATAGTAGGCCCGCTGATGATTGCTCAGCCCGTCGCCGCAGGATTCAATAAAATCGAGAAGCTCCGCAACCTCATTTGGCTCCAGACGGATAATTTCTTTTTCATGGAGCTTCGGCATATCGATAAGCAGCGTAGGATTTGTCTCAATCAGTTCCTTTTTGAAATAATAGGAATAGAACGTCCGAAGTGCCGACAATTTTCGTTTCAGGCCTTTTTCCCCGTTGGTGGTATAAGATTCCTGGGAACCGATATAAGCCTTTAAATATTCTGTGTATTCCTCAAGATCAAGTGCAGTGACCTGGTCAAGCACATCAACGGACATCTGATCCATGGGAATTTTGGCAAGTTCCGGATTTTCTTTCTGCAGATACTGAAAAAAGATCCGAAGGTCATATGCATATTTGATTCGTGTGCTGGTCGATGTCGTTGTGCTGATGCCGCGGAAAAATTCGGAAGTAAAAGAGGGAAGCGTCTTCAGAACCTCGCGGAGCTTCAGTGTATTTTCCATATCGGTTTGTTCGTGATACGTAATTTTTGATTTCATAACTGCAAATGAGCCTTTCTAAACAGAAAAACCGGGAAAATGAAAGAAGTATTTCTTCTATATAACTATTCGGGAAACGCAGGTTTTTCGAATAGTTGAAGAGTTACTTTCAGAAATCACCGGTTTTTCCTCTGAAACCGCCGAATTTTACAGGCCGATTTCTTGTTCGTTTTTTCACAACATTTTTTATTTTCTTCTTTTATTTTTCAGGATAAAAATCTTAATACTCCGATTACCTTTCCTACGATCTGCAGATCATTCACAAGGATCGGATCCATCTCATCGTTTTCCGGCTGCAGGCGGAAATAACCGTCTTCCTTGTAGAATGTTTTTACTGTAGCGGAATCATTGACCAGAGCGACAATTTTTTCTCCATTTTCCGCAGTTGCCTGTTGTTCCACAAGAACAAGGTCACCGTCTAAAATACCTGCATTTACCATGCTTTCGCCCTGTACCTTTAAAAGGAACGTTTCTGCGTTTGGCAGACGGTCTACCGGCATTGGGAAATATCCTTCAATATTCTCTACCGCAAGAATCGGTTCTCCGGCAGCTACTTTGCCGATCAGCGGAATCTGTGCAACCTCACTCTGGGATGCGGTGTCTTCCGATGCAATTCCCTGGATTGCACCAAGGCGGCCGGTATGGAATCCTTCATCGCAGATTTCAATGGCTCTCGGTTTTGTTGCATCTCGTTTGATATAGCCTTTCCGCTCCAGTGTTTCCAGATGTGCATGTACCGAGGATGTAGAACGAAGGGAAACCGCTTCGCAGATCTCACGCACAGACGGCGGGAATCCTCTCTGCAAAATTTCCTGTTTTAAATATTCGAGAATCTGTCTCTGTTTCTCTGTCAGTTTATTTTTGTCTCCAGCCATCGTATGTTCCTCCTGTCGTTTCGTTTTTTATATGAATTAGGGTAGTCCCCTCTTTCTATACGATATTTGCTTAAAATATACCAAATAAATTTTACCATAAATCCCACCGGAACGCAAACAAAAGTTTCGAAAATTTGTTCGTATTTCGTATTGACAAACATACGTTCTTTTATTATAATGAACATATATTCGAAAGAACAAATGTTCACATAGCACAACTACTCTTCTATCACAAATCAAGGGGGAATTTTACATGAGTACCAATGCAAAGAAAAGAAAATCACTGAGAGAAAGACGAAAAATCCAGAGAAGAAAACTGCAGATCCGCGCAGCCGCCGCTCTCCTGTCTCTGGTTGCCGTCACATTTCTTTTAATCTTCCACTTCACGCCGCAGAATACGCAGGCAGACAGTGAGCCGAAAGCTCCAACCTACAAATACTACACCAGTATCCGCGTTTCTTCCAGCGATACACTGTGGGACATCGCCAAAGAATACCGTACAGAAGAATACTCCGATATTTCCAGTTACATTGCTGAGGTCCGTGAGATTAATCACCTGAGTTCCAACCAGATCACGGACGGTATGTATCTCTGCATTCCGTATTACTCCGATGAGTATAAATCATGAAATTCAAGAAATGCTTTACATAATTCGGTTATGTAAACAAAGTAAAAAAACAGCTTCCAAAATGCACGGAACCTTCTAAAACAGCATGTTCGGGAAGCATGGTTTACAAAATAAAGAATGAATGTGAAAAGCAGAAACGTCCCGCAAATGAAATTTCTCATCTGCGGGACGTTTCTGCTATCTTATGCTTTTTTTAATCCTCTTCAATATGCTCCTGTCCCTGTGCGATGATTGTCCGTACATGACCATCTGCAAGAGAGTAGAACACCGATTTTCCTTCTCGTCTGCTCTTTACCAGCTTATTCTGCTTCAGAATCCGAAGCTGGTGGGAAATTGCGGACTGTGTCATGTGCAGTGCTTCTGCCAGGTCGCAGACGCATACCTCTGCCTCAAACAGGACAAACAGGATCTGGATCCGCGTGGAATCACCAAATACCTTGAAAAGCTCTGCCAGATCGTAAAGCTCTGTTTCATCCGGCATGGTCTCATTGACAATCTTTACCAGATTTTCATGAACCTCACAGGAGTCACAGCACAAATCAGCTTCTTCCGGATTGATTTTTGCCATTTTGTGTCCTCGTCTTTCTATAAATTTTTCACAAACAGAGCACGAATTGCATTCAGAACCGCCAGAATCATAACTCCGACATCTGCGAAAATTGCCATCCACATGTTAGCGATACCGATGGCTCCCAGAAGCAGGAACAATACTTTGATACCAATTGCAAAATAAATATTCTCATAAACAATGTGAATACATTTTCTGGAAATGTGAATTGCTTTGGAAATCTTGAGCGGATCGTCGTCCATCAGAACGATATCAGCTGCTTCAATTGCTGCGTCGGAACCAAGTGCTCCCATCGCAATACCGATATCGGCACGGGACAGTACCGGTGCATCGTTGATGCCGTCACCTACGAAGGCAAGTTTTTCTTTTTCTGTCTTTGCAGCAAGCAGCTCTTCCACTTTACTTACTTTGTCACCAGGAAGCAGTTCGCTGTAAACTTCATCAATTCCAAGATCTGCAGCTACCTGATCGGCTATCCGCCTGGAGTCTCCGGTCAGCATAATCGTCTTTTTTAATACCGGATTTCCGCAGCGCCTGAATCGCCTCTTTCGCATGCGGTTTGATCATATCACAGATCAGGATATGTCCGGCATACTTGCCGTCTACAGCAACATGGACGATGGTGCCGACGCTGTGGCAGTCGATATAATCAACGCCAAGGCGCTCCATCAGTTTGCATTTCCGGCAGCGACATTTTTACCGTCTACCTTTGCTGTTACACCGTTTCCGCTGATCTCTTCGATGTCCGTGACACGGCTTCGGTCGATCAGTTTTCCATATGCTCTCTGCAGACTCTTGCTGATCGGATGGCTCGAAGCACACTCAGCAAGTGCTGCGTATTCCAGAACATCTTCCTGACTGATCGTATTGTGGTGAATACCGGCTACTTCAAAGACACCCTGTGTCATGGTACCGGTTTTATCGAATACAACGTATTTGGTCTGGGAAAGTGTTTCCAGATAGTTGGAACCTTTCACCAGGACACCTTCATGGCTTGCGCCGCCGATACCGGCGAAGAAGCTGAGCGGAATACTGATGACCAGTGCACAAGGGCAGCTGATAACCAGGAAGGTCAGCGCACGGTAAATCCATATGCTCCACTCAGGAGCGGCACTTAAAAACAGCATCCGTACCAGCGGCGGCAGGATTGCCAGCGCCAGCGCACCGTAGCAGACGGCCGGTGTATAGTATTTCGCAAATTTGGAAATAAAGTTCTCGGATCTTGATTTCTTGGAGCTGGAGTTTTCCACAAGGTCCAGAATTTTGGATACGGTGGACTCTCCAACTCTTTCGTTGTTTTACTTTAATCAGACCGGACATATTGATACATCCGCTGATGACTTCGTCTCCCTCCCGGGCGTCACGCGGAACACTCTCTCCGGTCAGGGCACTGGTATTCAGTGTGGTGTTTCCTTCTTCGATCACACCATCGATCGGAATCTTTTCACCAGGCTGTACAACGATGATTGTGCCAACCTCAACTTCATCCGGATCAACCTGCTCGAGTTTTCCGTCTACCTCGATATTTGCATAATCCGGGCGGATATCCATCAGTTCGCTGATGTTCCGGCGGCTCTTTCCGACAGCATAGCTCTGGAACAGTTCGCCGATCTGGTAAAACAGCATAACGGCTACGCCTCCGGATACTCGCCAAGCAGAATGGCACCGACCGTTGCAACAGCCATCAGAAAGTTTTCATCAAATACCTGTTTGTTCAGGATTCCCTTCCAGGCCTTTTTCAGGATATCGTATCCGATGACCAGATAAGGAACCATAAAGGTTGCAAATCGCACATAGCCGGTTGTCGGCAGTACCGCGCAGAGAATCAGAAGAACCGATGCAACAATGACGCGGATGAGAACCTTTTTCTGTTTCTTATTCATACATATGCCTCCTTTGTTCTTACCGCCGGATGAAAAAATCCAGCATTTCATCCCAGAGATTTACAGATCCAAATCCGCTGCTCCAGAGAGAAAATACTGGATTTTTCTCGAGCTGAAACGCAGACAGGTTTTAGAATCTATTCTGCTCCAGCTTTTTCTTCCATCCGCCGATGAAAGTTTTTTATTTTAGAGGAAGATCTCGCAGTCATCCTCAACTTTTTGCAGTTTTTCAGAACATCCTGCATAACGCTCTTTGGATCCTGTCCGTCTTCGAACTCAACGATCATTTGAGCATCATAAAGTTTACGGTAGCATCCTTTACACCTGCTGTGTTTTTTGCAGCCTCTTCCATTTTGTTTGCACAGTTTGCGCAGTCAACATCGATCTTATACGTTTTCTTCATCGCTTTTGATCTCCTTTTTCATTTTCACTGTTCATATGAACATTTATTCATATGTTTGTTTTTATTATAGCACCAGTGATGCAATTGTCAATGGAAAACTGAAAAAAATCAAAAAATCTGCCCGTCGGATTTTTTGATTCCTGCGGGCAGATAGATCTGTTATTTATTTCTCATAAAGAAACGTTATGTTCTGCTATTTTTCACTTTTCCGAATCACAATCTGTCCGAACCGTGCACATCCGTCCAGAACCTCTATTTTCAGAATGCCTTCTCCTGTAACGGTACCGAGTGTGAACCGTTCGAGTGTGTTCGGTGCTGTTTCATATGCAAAATATGGATGAACATCCGAAGTTACTTTCTCACCGGCAGGAGGCATTACCCCTTCAAAAAGAGTCTCTCCCTGAATAGCTGCCTGTACCTTCACCTCTTTGTCTGCACAGTAAGTTACAGAAACGGTATAGGTTTCTTTTTCACGGATTGTATAGGAAGCATACTCTCCTGCTCCCAGCTGAAGCTGTACATGATCTCTCGGATGTTTGATCGGACCGGTGCGGCAAACCCGGCCGGTTCAGGATGATATCCTTTTTCATAAACCAATTCAAACCGGTCATACAGACGATATCCTGCAGCATTCGGAAGATCACTAAGACCACGGTGTGAATCCATCGGCAGCGCGTTGTAGCCGATCGCCGGGATCTCAAAATTGCCCTCTCGAAGCAGATAAGGATGATACTGCGTATTTTCTTTGCATTTATCGACCGCCAGGCATTCCAGGTAGCTGTCCCAGATGGCCTGCGCATGCTCGTAGGACGGTTTTGCAGCTCCATTAATTGCATAATCGGTAATCAGATGCCATTCATCCGGAACATTAAAGTTCAGAATCGAAGCACATCCTGCTCCCTCTACCGTTTTCCAGCACCACAGATTATAACCGGCGTGGTACTCGGCAAGAATCTCATACATCGTTGTCTGCCATGCGTGCTCATTTCTTCCTCCTGTCTCGCCCATCCACAGGCAGATCTTCTGTTCCCGGCAGGTACGGAGAACGCTGGCAAGAGAAGCTACCTCCGGAACAACCATCTCATACGCATGAAGACTGATGCCCCAGTTGTGGTATTCCGGGTCAAACTCATGATCAAAGAAATACGTAAGAGAGGAAAACTGTGTACCATTCAGCAAAAATAAGTGTTTCTGGTCGATCTTTCTGCAGCGGCGGATCATTTCCTCGTAAAAATAGACCAGCTTCGGTGTCAGCTCCTCGCGGCGCGGCGTCATGGAGATCGGCTCGTTGATACAGTCATATGCGCCGATGATCCAGCGGTCTTTGTATCTTCTCATAAACTCTTCCATCAGAAGAAACATCCGCTCCATCGATTCTTCATCGTCATACAGATGCTGTCCATTGTCCACGCCGTCATCACACGGAATTCCGGACTGGCCTGCCGTTGCCGCATGGAAATCTACGACAGCATAAACCTGATACGTCTCACACCAGTCGAGAACATCATTCAGCATGGCAAAGGAATCTTCATTATACGTAATCCCCGGCTCCTCATACAGAAAGCTTCCTGCGCGGATCGGCAGACGCACGGAATTGTAACCGCGTCTGGAGAGAAGTGCAATATCCTCCTCCGTCAGATACAGCCGTCTCCAGCGTTTCCAGAACTCCTCCGCATATTTCGTTCCGCAGGTCTCCCGTAGAATCTGGTCCATACTTCTTCCACGGTCCATGCGTCCCATCGGCGCATATTTTCCAGGCTCGAACAGTCCAAAGCCGCTCTGGGTGCCGAGCATAAATCCTTCCGGATTATCCCAGTTTCCCATGCCCCAGCCGCGGAGAATCACCTCTTCTCCGAAATCATTCACAATAATACCGTCCTGATTGTGCAAAAATCCCCTTACACGTTCTTTGTCATAATACCCCATACAAAAATACCACCTTTCCGCAGAATCCTTCTGGTTCTGCGCTTTTTCTTCTATTATAAAAATTCTGGTTTTTTGTGTCAAGAAATAGATTTTTACATTTTTTCAGGGAAAAACATGATATTTTTAAATTGCTTGACAAACCGAAAAATGAGTCTATAATGCAAAGTGTTCAAAAGAAAAAAGGGATCAGAAAAAAGCAATGAGCAGGACAACATTTTTCGGGTGAACCTTTGCAGAGAACCATCGGCTGGTGCGAGATGGCAGGTATCCTAAAGAACAATCCCCTGTGAGCTGTACAGACGAAACCAGAAATGGAAAGTAGTCCGGACCGGCCTCTCACCGTTAGCAGAGAAGAGATTCACCGGAAAGTGTATCATCGGGGATCTTGTCTGAGTGATCGACCAAAAGAAACAGCCGATAATTAGAAGTGGTAACGCGGAGCGTTTTTGAAAGCTTCGTCTTCTTGCATAAGTCAGGGAGACGAAGCTTTTTTTGTTTCCAAGCATACCAACACAATTGCCTTTTCCCTTTTCTTTTTCCATTTGGAATCCATGTAAACTGGAAATATCATTTTTGAACGAGGAGGAATTTTATTATGAACACGTTGGTTATTGTACTGATCGCCGCCGTATGTCTGATAGCAGGTTATACCTTCTACGGAAGCTGGCTGGCAAAGAAATGGGGCATCGATCCTAAAGCAAAAACACCTGCCGTTGCAAAAAATGACGGTCAGGATTACGTCCCTACCGATGGATGGACCGTATTCGCCCATCAGTTTTCTTCAATCGCAGGTGCAGGCCCTGTCACCGGTGCCATTCAGGCCGCTGTCTTTGGATGGGTTCCCGTCCTTTTATGGATCCTGATCGGCGGTATCTTCTTTGGTGCTGTTACCGATTTCGGTGCGCTGTATGCGAGTGTCAAAAACGAAGGAAAATCCATGGGACTTCTCATTGAGAAATACATCGGCAAAACAGGAAAAAAACTGTTTCTTCTCTTCTGCTGGCTCTTTACACTGATCGTTATCGCCGCCTTTGCAGATATGGTTGCCGGAACATTTAATGCTTACGAAACGGTTGACGGCGTCACAAAGCTTTCTGCCCAGGCAACTGTAAACGGCGCTGCCGGAAGCATCTCCCTGCTATTTATCGCTTTTGCTGTTGTCTTCGGACTGCTCCAGAAAAAACTGCAGTGGAAAGGCTGGAAAGAAATGGTACTCGGCCTTGCCTGCACTGTTGCAGCCTTTGCAATCGGCATGAATGTACCGCTTGTAACAAGCAAAGCAACCTGGACTTATCTGGTATTTGCCTACATCTTTCTTGCCGCTGTCCTTCCGATGTGGCTTCTGATGCAGCCGCGTGACTTTATGACAACCTTTATGTTTGCCGGCATGATCCTTGGCGCTGTTGTCGGACTTGTTGTTGCACACCCGAAAATGAATCTTCCAATGTACACCGGTTTCCACAATGCGGCATCCGGAGATCTGTTCCCGATCCTGTTTGTCACCGTTGCCTGTGGTGCTGTTTCCGGATTCCACAGCCTGGTATCGTCTGGAACCTCTTCGAAAACCATTGCGAATGAAAAAGATATGCAGAAAGTCGGATACGGAGCTATGGTTCTGGAGAGCCTGCTTGCCGTCCTCGCCCTCTGCGTTGCCGGTGCTGCTGCTTCTGCAGATGGTACGGCTGCTGTCGGAACGCCATTTGCGATCTTTTCTTCCGGTGTTGCCGGATTTCTGGAAATGTTCGGCATCCCGGTATACGGAGCACAGTGCTTCATGACGATGTGTGTATCGGCGCTGGCACTTACCAGTCTTGACTCCGTTGCACGAATCGGCCGTATGTCCTTCCAGGAACTGTTCACTGTCGATGATATGGAACATGCTGCCGGATGGAGAAAGCTGCTCTGCAATAAATATTTCTCTACCATTGTTACTCTGCTCTGCGGCTACATCCTGACCCAGATCGGATATGCCAATATCTGGCCGCTGTTCGGAAGTGCAAACCAGATGCTGAGTGCACTCGTTCTGATCACGCTCTGTGTCTTCCTGAAAGTCACCGGCCGTGAAAACAGAACCCTGTTCCCGCCGCTTATCATCATGCTCTGTGTCACCTTTACCGCACTGGTAGAGCGTGTCATTGCACTTGTAAAAGCGTATGGAGCAGGAACCGCTGTCTTCCTCGTTGAGGGACTGCAGCTCATCATCGCCATTCTGCTGATGGTTCTTGGTGTCATCATTGTCATCAGCTGTGGAAAAGAACTGTTCCGGAAGAAAGCGGGACAGGAAACGAAATAATATAGATGTTTCTTCAAAGAGCTTCCTAACGTAAAACGCTCAGACTACAACAAGTCTGACGGCGTTTTACATGCCATAGTTTTTTACGAAACAATTGCCGCCTTGGTCGCACCGATAATCGGGGAGCTGACTCCCTTCGCCCATTGCCATGCCAGTGCGGTCATACATTCAGGGCTTCCATTGTTTCCTCAATCGGAGTTTCGTAGTCAAAACGGTGAATGATATACAGATCCAGATACTCTGTTCCCAGCCGTTTCAGTGTACCGCCAATCTCTCTGTGAATGGCTTCTGCCGACAGATTGCCAAAATTTTACTCCGTATAATACTGTGCCTGCGCATTCCAAAGCTCATAGTATTTGCCGTTTGTATCCACAAATCCCCTGTTCCATAAGGTAGCATCCAGATACTTCGGGATCTCCCGGTTGACCGCCATAAAGGTTAAATGCCCCCGGCTGTCCTGCTGTAAAAGTGACATCCTCCACCACCTGTAGAGGTGGTGGAGGATGTCACACTTCATGACCTTATTCCTTCTCCGGAAACATACTCTTCAACAGATGCGTTCCCGCTTCCGTCCGAAATACTTTTCTGCAGAAATTTTCAATCGCCTGTTTTGAATATTCGCTCTCGCCGGCATTGACCAGAAAATCGGCTTCCAGCAGGATCTGGTAATCCATTCCCTCTACATTTGTATAGGTATGATGATGCGTAACCAGCCATGTGATGCGTTCGACATCCAGTTCTCCTGCCGGTACATCTTTGAAAAATTCTGCAACGAGCGGCGCACTTTCCTCTTCCTGATGCTTTCCGCTGGTATTTCCGTATTTTTCCCGACACAGCGGGCAGGCAATATCATGGACAACAGCTGCCATCTCCAGCGTTTCCTGTGTTTTTGGATCCAGTCCTTCCGCCTCGCCGATGTTCTTTGCAAAGGCCCATACCTTCAGAAAATGATAAATATCATGAATATTTCCCTTATAAAAATCTGTCATTTTTTCAATTGCAGCAGCAATTTTCATATCGTGTTTCCTCCTTCGCATCCTGTCTTTCTTCCCATTATATCACATGTTTCACGCATTTGAGTATCAGATTATCATCTGATCTTATCACAAAATATGCAAAAACAGGAGGCAGAACCTGCCTCCTGTAGCTTTTTAACACTATGATGTTCTTTATGCCAGCGGTTTTCCTGTCAGCATCTCATATGCCTGAAGATATTTCTCGATCGTCTTGTCTACGATTTCCTGCGGCAGAGTCCAGTCGTGGTTTCCATCGTTGGCTTTGAGCCAGTCGCGCGCGAACTGTTTGTCAAAAGATGGCTGACCATGGCCTGGTTCATAACCATCTGCAGGCCAGAAGCGGGAGCTGTCCGGAGTCAGCATCTCGTCGCCGATTACGATATTTCCGTTTTCATCAAGACCAAACTCAAATTTTGTGTCTGCAATGATAATGCCTTTGCTTAAAGCATAGTCAGCACATTTTTTATACAGAGCGATGGTGTAGTCGCGAAGCTTCTCTGCATACTCGGCTCCTTTTCCCGGGAAGTATTTTTCCAGATGGGCGATGCTCTGCTCATAAGAGATATTTTCGTCATGATCTCCGATTTCAGCCTTTGTGGACGGAGTGTAGATTGGCTCAGGAAGCTTGTCAGATTCTTTTAATCCTTCCGGAAGCTCGATGCCACATACTTTTCCTGTTTTCTGATAGCTTGCCCAGCCGCTTCCAGTAATGTAGCCGCGGACAATGCACTCGATAGGAAGCATTTCCAGCTTACGGCACATCATGCTGTTTCCGTCAAATTTCTCCTGCTGGAAAAATTCCGGCATGTCTTTTACGTCTACAGAGATCATATGATTCGGAAGGATGTCTTCTGTCAGATCGAACCAGAATTTGGACATCTGGGTCAGAACGGTACCTTTTTTTGTTACCACATTGTTCAGAATGACATCAAAACAGCTAATACGGTCGGTTGCTACCATGATCAGGCTGTCGCCGTTATCATAAATCTCGCGTACCTTACCCTCTTTGATTGGCTTTAATTCTTTCATCATGAATACCTCTTCTTTTCGTATAGGATAGTGAACGGAATTACACCCGATCCGGTGAAATTCCTTTGACACCTTTACCCTACACCACTCCTTATAAATTGTCAAGTATTTATTATTAACGCTACTAAATAAACCCCAAAAGGATCTTTTATTTCCATTTATAATTCTGCTCCGTTTGTTTCTATCACGTGTTTATACCAGAATGCGGAATCTTTCATAATTCTCTCCTGATTTCTGTAGTCCACATATACGAGTCCAAATCGATCTGAGTAACCTTTGGCCCATTCAAAATTATCCATCAAAGACCACTGGAAATATCCTCTGATCTCCGCTTCCTCTGCTGCTTTTCTCAGTTCTCGCAAATATCTTGCAAGAAAATCAATTCTGTTTGGATCATGCACTTTTCCATCTAATGAGATCACATCATGGCAGGATAATCCGTTCTCTGTGATGTAAATTGGCTTATGATATCTTTCATATAAAAACTTCGGTCCCCACTGCAGACATTCCGGTGTTACCGGCCATTGGATCGCAGTTTTAGGAAATCCTTCATATCGGCAAACCTCCTGTGGCTTTCCGTCTTCTCCCATACGGACGCATCTTCCATTATAAATATTCTGTCCATAGATATCGATCGGTTCTGAGATCAGACGCATATCTTCTTCTGTGATTTTCGGAAGATATTTTTCATAACGCACCAATCCCTCCTCCGGATAATGTCCTAATAAAACCGGATCAGACCACCAGGATATCTTCCTCTTATTACTCTACTATTCTAATTATTTCCATTCCTCGATTCCCAGATTCTCTATATAATCAGCAAGTTCTCTCGCCATCTCATAGGTTTCTGGAATTCTGAGATGTCCTGGAGTCGCTGCTCCGTTTCTTTTAAAGATACAATGGGAAATCTTACGGTCTCCCATAGAAACCACTACATCGTCAATTGCTTTGTCCCAAGAACTGTCATGCTCAAGCAATGTCGTACAGCAGATGATCGATGCCTTCGGATATACCTGACGCAGTTTTTTTAAAAATTCTGTATAGTGTTCTCTCCAAAGAATTGCTTTCTCACACATATAGTCTTCTGACATGTAATCAAACGGATGATTATCATTCTGGCCAATTGCCACGACAGCAACCTGCGGTGTATACTGATTAAAATCCCATTCTGTCAGTTCACCAAATGTTTTATTAAAGCGAATTTTATTCCAAGCACTTTCCATTCCAATCTGCTCCGGCTCATGGAACCAGCCTTGTCCATCCATCAATGCAATTCCGCCCTGTGCGATATCATGAATCTGTGCATTCAGCATACGTGCTGTCATCCAGGCATAGGAATACCAGCTGTTAGAATAACCTCCCTGATGTTCAGGGTCCGTCTTTCCTGTATAATCCACTGCTTCTGTCACTTCTCCTGCTGATACAGAATCTCCGTAAACTTCAATTTTTTTTTGTCGGTGCATCCGGAAGTTCCAATAATTTTGCTCCGTCTTCAATTTCAAATCCAAGGATGTGCATCTCATGGCAGGAATCCTGACGTTTAAAGAAAAGAACATGATGTTCTCCGTTTTCATTCTCAGGAACACGAATCTCTATTTCATTCTCTTTCTCGTTATCCAGATAATAACACGACTGCACTCCATCTAAAATACATCCAAGATAATTCTGCCAGTATTCATTTTTGTTTCTCAGGAAAATTTTCAAATATTTTCCTGTAAATTTAAATTCCACAGATGTACATGGATAAACCCAGATTGGTTCTTTTGGATTCGCCCAGTCAATCCTTCCGCTATAACGTATTTTTTTATTATCAGGATTAATTCTCATCTTATCTCCTCCATATTTTACAGTAAACTTGCTGCACCGATCATTCCAGCTTCATTTCCAAGTGCTGCTGTCTCAATCTCCGGAAGCCTCTCCTTCAAAAATCTTATGCGATAATTAATGACATCAGATAAAATGGAGTTGTATCCGTTACCTCTTCCGGAAGAATTGTTATATCTACCGTATGAATTTTCTTTTCTCCACTGCACTGCAATGCAGGAAGCAGTCACCTCAAAATGAATAGAATCCCCGGCTTTTTTCCCGATCCATCCATTTTTAAAATGATCAAGATGTCCTGTTTTCTCTTCCATATCTGCATGAAATCCGCAAAGTTTTGGTGAAATTTCACGGATTGTCAGGCGTTTTGCATTCTCGTATGCATTCTCCGTCATTGCCTTCGGAAAAACAGGTTCTTTTTCCTCAACTTCTAATTCTGCTTTCACGCTTTCAAGGAATTATTCAATTTCTTCTGCAACAAGTTTGTGTCCTTTATCATTTGGATGAAGTCCATCTGGTGTAAGTTCTTCCCTTATATATTCACCAGCCTTCATTCGCTGATAAATCGTATCTCTTGCTTCAACCTTTGCAGCATTCACGAGAAATCTGTAATTTGTTCCGTAAGAATCCAATAGGCAGTTGGCCGATTTTTTCTTTTATGCGAAATGGAAACGGAACGTATAGCTGTATCTTCCTTGCATACACGATATTCCGGGTGAATATTTTTCGTCCAGCCGGTATCTCCGCCAAGGCCTGCGTGTGCTGCATCCAGGATCAGCCAGGTTCCTGTTGTCTGCTCCGGAAGTTCTTCCTCATATGTGGCTTTTCGATATTCTGCTATAGAATAAGGAAGTGCACTGAAATGGAAATCATCACTGCCCACAATCTGAACGGTATGTGTTCCATCCGAAAGAACGGCAAATCGCGTATCCTCATGGCCACCGCATTCGCAAGGTACTACAAACGGAACGTGCTGTTCTGCTACAGAAGATGTGTAAAATCCGGTAAAAGCTGCGTCCTTTCGGTCTGCATACGTCTCCCAGGGTCCTTTTCCATACCAGCTGAGCGTATCAAACGCTGCAGGAAGGCAGAACGACTGTCCGACTCTTGCGATGGTCTCAAGACCGCTGTTGTTTGTTACTTCGTTTTTCAGCTCCATTCCCTCACTGCCGATGCGATACAGAGTATGAGCGGTAAAGAGTACTGCGTTGTCCGGCTCCGCAGTATAAGAAGCCTGTACTTCAAGAAGCACCTGATTTCCGGCACTGACAGCCGATACTGACTGTACTTCCTTTTTCAGGCGATCCAGACCTTCCGCGCGCCAGATATCATCGTAATCACTTTCATGGGTTCCCTCATCAATACCGGTTGGGGCACGGTAAAATTCATCTTTTCCGCCGGTCATAAAAGAAACGCTCTTTGCCTGATATCTGGTAAATTCACCTGTCTTTTTATCAAAGATAATTTCGGTCTCTTCGCCGGTGATGCGAACATGATTTTCATCCTCCGCTACGGTCAGTGGTTTCTCCACAATCGTTTTCTCGTCTGCCAGATAAACACCTGTAGTAACCGGAATCTGACGGCGGTATAGTTCTGTTCCCGCCGGTGCATAGAAGGTATCTTGGGCAAGCTCAACGTAATAATTTACATACGCCTCGCCATGCAGTTTCGCCGGAAGCTCCGGAAGCGGAAGCGTCTCTGTTGTTCCGGCTGCCGTGTAAAATGCCGGATAGCTGCCTTTTGCAAGCGTTTCGCCGTTCTGCACAATTTCATAGCGCACCTGCAGATGAGAAAGATCGAGGGTATGGTAGCGGTTTGCCAGCACCCATATAGTTTCGCCGGTATATGGATTTTTCACCTGCTCAATCGTAACCGGGGACTGGCCGTTTCTCACCTCATAGGCGCCCGGTTTATAGGAAAGATCGGCAAAGACAACACCATTCAGACACATATCCGGAACCGGATCGGTCACATCCTCTCCGAACGCTCCGCCGTAGCCGTATTTGATATTTCCGTCCTCCTCGTGGATCGCAATCGCCTTGTCCGCGAAATCCCAGATAAAGCCGCCCTGGAAACGCGGGTATTTATTGACATAGTCCCAGAACTCCCTGAAGTTTCCGTTGCTGTTGCTCTTTGCATACGCATATTCGCACATGATGAACGGGCGGAGATCGGAATCGTCTGCCATCACATCCTCAAGCCAGCTCATCGTCGGATACATTGGGCAGATAACGTCGGAAATATTACTCTTCGGGTTGCCGGACTCATACTGAACGTATCTTGTTTTGTCGTATTCGCGGATCCAGCCGTGCATCGCGGCATGATTCGCCCCGGCACCGGATTCATTTCCAAGGGACCACAAGACGATGGAAGGATGGTTTTTATCACGCAGTACCATACGGGTTGCACGCTCCAGATAAGCGGCTGTCCACTCAGCGGATGCACTGAGCTGTCCGCCGTAACCGTGCGTCTCAAGATTTGTCTCATCGACAAGGTAAATGCCAAGCTCGTCACACAGATCATACCATTTCACGGAATTCGGATAATGCTGGTACGAACAGCGTTGAAATTCAGGCGTTTCATCACAGCAATTTCTTTTCGCATCTGCTCCTCAGAAACGGTACGTCCCGTCTCGGCGCAAAAATCGTGGCGGTCAACACCTCGGATCACAAGGCGTTTGCCATTCAGGGTCAGAACACCGCGGCTGTTGATTTCCACCTGACGGAAGCCGACCTTGCAGCTCTCGATATCAACCGTCTCATTCTCTTTGTTCTGTAGCTCGACAACGAGGGTGTAAAGTGTCGGAGTCTCTGCAGTCCAGAGTGCCGGGTTCTCTACCGGAGCAGTAACGGTTGCGATGAATTTCGGCATCAGATAGAAGCCGCACTCAGCAAACGGTCTCGAAGCCATCTCGGTTACTTTGTTCTGTTCTGCATCATACAGCGTCACTTTGGCATGATACTCGCCGTACAACGGTTTGGAGTTGTCCGGCAGATCGTGACAGAGAGAGTAGCTTCGTGTAATCTGGGTGTGAGAACAGCGTCTCTGCTTTGTAGTCCAGGATGTGCTGCACCGGTTTCGATACGAGGCGGACATCGCGGTAGATACCGGACAGATGCCAGTAATCCTGATCTTCCAGGTAAGTACCGTCACAGTAGCGCATCACCTGTACGGCGAGGGTGTTCGTTCCCTCCTGCACATATTCGGTGATGTCAAATTCCGCGTTCACTTTGCTGTCCTGGGAATACCCCACCTGTTTTCCGTTGACCCAGAGATAGAAGCAGGACTCCACACCGCCGAAATCGATGAGAAGCTGTCGGCCGATATAGTCTGTTGGAACCTCGAAGGTTCTGAAATAGCAGCCAGTCAGATTTTTCTCCGGCACATACGGCGCATTCAGCTCGTAGGTGCCTTCGATAATCTCGATCTCAAATGCTTCGCCGTTTGCCTCCCGTTTGAACGGATACAGCATATTGGTGTAAACCGGCTTTCCATATCCCTGCAATTCCCAGTTGGACGGCACCGGAATCGTATCCCATGCTGCGTGATCGAAATTCTCTTCATAAAATGCTTCCACCGCTTCCGGTGACGGATACATTTTGAATTTCCAGTCTCCGTTCAGATCCATTACAAAGCGGGACGCGTTCCGATTTCCGGCGAGCGCCTGCTCTACCGTCTCATACGCACCGTACGGCGTATGCATCGGATAACGATTTTTCTGCGTTATATACTGATTTTCCCAGTCTCTTGTCTGTCTCATGTTCTTGAAACCCTCCTTGTCTTTGCTTTCGCATTTTTCGACTGCCTCTCTTCTTTTTATCCAGATTGGTGTTCCTTTTTTGCTTTCCTGTGATATAATACATCTGTGGATTTTCAAAAGATTCATGCAGTTATCTTATGATTCAGTATAAAACACTGCACGCGGATGAGAAATAGTTGATCTGGTGTTTCTTTTATCCAAAATGGGAAAGCAAAGGAGAAGTCGTATGATACCGGAATATCTGCTTGCAAAAATAGAAAAGAGCGATGTTATCTATCGCTGTATTGGAACTGAAATGAAGAACGGGATTCTGGCATGCGGTTTTATGCGGAAAGAGACAGCGGACCGCTCGCAGTATCATTTTTCGAACGAGTATTACAGCTGTTTCGTGCTGCTGCGCGGGAGCGGGGAATATATTGCCGAGGACGGCACCTCCTATCCGCTGCAGGCGGGAAGTATGGTCCAGCGTCTACCGGGTGTGCCGCATTCCACACGCGTAGACCCCGATGGGAAATGGCTGGAATTTTTTATCTCGATTGGGAAACCGTTTTTTGATTCTTTCTGCTCGCTTTCGGTTCTGAACCGGGAGCCGGTGCTAAAGGCAGAGCTGCTTCCCGGCGATCTCGAGCGGTATCAGAAGCTTCTGCAGTCGTTAAAGGCCACACCGGACAGTCTGCTGCCTTTGCGGATTCCGGAGATGGAAAAGAGATTCTGCGAATGTACGGCTACCATGCGCACCGGGTGAATCTGCAGCGGGATCCGATCGAGGCCGCCTGCGATATGCTCTCGCAGAATCTTGATGAAGAAATTTCTCTCGAAGAGCTTGCCCGGTCACTCCAGATCGGTTATGAGACGTTTCGAAAAGTATTTAAAAAACAGACCGGCGTCTCTCCTGCACGGTACCGCACCAGGAAGAAAATGGAGCAGGCCCGTATTCTTCTCGAGGGCGGCGTACCGATGAAGGAAATTGCCGTTCTTGTCGGATATGGCGATGTCTATGCGTTCAGCAAGCAGTTTTCCCGGTTCTTTGGATTCCCGCCTGGAAAGTACCGCGCACGTCTTCACACGGATGCGCTGGATTTAGAACAGTTTTAAGATATCATCACGGTTTTACGTTTTGGCTTGTCCGGGTTGATGGCACGGTAGCCGACAGCAATGACAGCACCAAGGAGCTCATTCTCCGGAATGGAGAGGCTTCACGGATAGCTTTCTCATCACGGATTCCCATAATCAGAGTATCAAGGCCGAGTTCTCTTGCGCGCAGGATCAGGTTTTCGTCATGCAGGCCAAGATCGTAATAGCCCCAGCCGTTTCCGACTTCATTGTCCGGTGTTCCGTCCTGCGTGAAGCCGGAGCGGTCTTTTACGAATGCTGTTACGACAAGTGCGGCTCCCTTTGAACTCTTCTGATTGAATTCTGGAAGGCATTTTGCGGAAAATTCTTCGACTTTCTCCGGTGTTACAAGGGCATAGTACCGTGTTGTCTGTGAGTTTTTCCAGGATGGTGCCTGAATCGCTGCCTGTACGATCTCCTGGATCTGCTCTGCGGTTACGTGTTTCTCCGGAGCAAACGCGCGGATGCTTCTTCTTTCTTCCAGCAGTTTTGTAAATTCCATTGGTGTTATATCCTCCTTTTATTTATAAAGCCTCGTAATCTTCCCGTGAAAAACGGTGATACGTCAGGCCGAATTCATTTTCTTCGACACAGTAACAGTATTCATCTACAGACGGGTCTGAAAAAGAAAATACATGGCCCATCTCATGCTCCTCGGATGCGTTTTCTTCCACGGTAGTATGCATTTTCTCTGCATAGGAAGAAAAGCAGTTTCGAACCTGTTCCATTGTGTTTCCAGGCGTTGTGATCACCTGCAGAAGGTTCTGCAGGAGCTCCGGAACAGGAATTTTCCGCTCGATATAAGAACATCCCTCCTCCGGGATTTCCATGCAGTAGCGGTCCTTGACCGCTGAAATCGCAAGTGTTCCAAGACGCGGCTGTACTTCCTTACAGAACGCGGCAAGTGCCGCATCCAGGTCTTCTGTTTCGTCTAAAGAGAGGGAACGGCGCAGGGACTCCGCCGGGTAGTAGAGCTTCATCGTACCGCCTCATAGCCGATCTTCACCTGCCATTCCCGAATCGTATCGGTAATATGTTTTTCCAACAATTTTGCTGTCATGTTTTCTAAGTCACCTCCATTGTGCTGCATGTGCAAAAAACACAGTATTATTATCGCACGAATTGGACGTTGTGTGAACACTTAATTTTTTGTTTTTACAAAAAGAAAAGAATCACTTTTTTTTCCTCCTCGAAACGGCAGAAACCTCCGCCAGAAAAGCTGGAACAGAGGTTTCTGTGATTTCTTATGTCAGAAGAATTTCTCAGTTATTTCGTTCTGAATTACTCTTCGTCGTCTTTTTTCTTTCTGCCGCGGAGTTTGAATCCAAGTCCGCCAGCGCCAAGAGATGCAACTGCCATGCTTACCCATCCCCAGATGTTGGTAGCATCACCGGTCTTTGCATTATCGCTCTTCTTGGAAGTAGAGGTATTGGATACTTTATTACTTGCAAGCGGAGTAGATGTTGCTTTCGGGGTGCTTGTCGGGGTCTTCGTCGGCTGCGTCGTAGGTATTGTGGTAGGAGCAGTCGTCGGGGTTGTGGTTGGTGCTGTTGTAGGTGTAACCGTCGGAGTCTCAGTTGGGGTTACGGTCGGGGTTTCCGTCGGGGTAACAGTCGGAGTCTCGGTCGGGGTTACGGTTGGGGTCTCTGTAGGAGTAGGAGTCGGCTCTTCTGCTGACTTCTTCCAGGTGAAGCTAAGATCCTGATATCCCAGTGAAGAAACTGTAATTTCAAAGGAATCGCCCTCTGCGAACGGTGCTGCATCTGTCTTTAAGGAACCATCCTCATTGAACAGTACAACAGCTCCTCTTCCGCTTGCCGCATATGCTTTTCCATTTACAGTAACAGAGGTAATGTTCTTCAGATAATCTGCAAACTCTTCATCTGTTGCATCCCCGTTCTTAAGCAGACCCGGTGTTGTCGTATCTTCGTTAAATGCTGCCGGCATCTCTTCCGTGTAAAGGATAAAGTCTGCGGAAAGATCTGCATATTTACCATTCTTATCGCTGACAGTCAATGTATAAGAACCTTTCTCTGCATTCTTGAAGTACAGAGTATTACCGGACACGGTTCCCGTCAGACCTTCTACTGTATAGACAGCATCGTAATCATCCGGCAGGCCTTCCAGTTTAACAGAAGTATTTCCAGATGTTACGGAAGCATTCTCTACAGAGAATTCGTTTGTAAACTTAACCGGTACATATACATCTGCATCAACTTCATAAATTCCCTTGCTGGTGTAGTATGTAATCTTGTTGATTGTCTGTCCCATCATACTCTTGTAATGTTCAGAAGAAGTCGGGCAATTATGAACGCTTGTGGTAAATCCAGTGCTCCAAGCCAGTTCAGATACTCTCCAGATATTCTCCAGATGACGCATTCCGTAGTCATTGCCTTCTTTTGTGCTGACAACAACACCGTATACGGTATCTTCGCCTGCTTTGATTGTATCAGTAATACCATCCAGATCAAGCTGATAATCACCATATCTAGTCTCAGTAGAAAGCTCTGCTGTTACATTTTCCAGCTTTGTTGCCTCAGCTCCCTGAACAGCACCAAAGGTTACATTTCCGTCTGCATCTACAGATGCCTCTTTGTAATAAGATGGAACTTCATTTAAGGTGTAATATGCATAGCTTGCATTTTCATACAGTGCATCTTTTCCGGTATACGTTGTGGTGGATGTCTGTCCACGGTTGGTAACGGTGATTTCTACAGAATCCTCATCTGTCACTTTCGTGTATTTGCTCAGATCCATACCCTCTGTTACTTTTACTGGGAAGGTGATACCTGTAATATCGCTTCCGTCTGCATTCACATGGTAAGATCCGCCGGAAAGGGAGGCTGTTCTTGTTTTGTTCTTGGTTGCGGAAGTAAATGCATCTACTGGAACATCGTTATGACTCTGCCTGATAGAACTCAGCATACGGAATATTCATTAATACATACTGGGACTGAAGTGCTTCGATTGCTGCATTCAGATGCTCTGTTGCTTCGTCTACGGTTCCCTGGCTCTGTTTTTTCTCCAATTGCTTCTTTTGCTTCTGCCAGTTCTGCCTGCATATTATTCCAGGAAGTTTCCGTGTA